>Ga0206950_1179_pt1 | contig 12647 bp, 12 predicted proteins | sample Alteio_BWOrgHeat_41_FD_152954 | JGI IMG/M metagenome (GOLD analysis project Ga0206950, IMG submission 152954) | Enriched cells from forest soil in Barre Woods Harvard Forest LTER site, Petersham, Massachusetts, United States -... | ecosystem: Environmental > Terrestrial > Soil > Temperate forest >... | reverse complement strand
CTTGGGGTCTCTTCCAAGTCAACGAAAATGATGCACCGACAATCGCAATAAAAGGGCTGATAGAGTCCGTTCTTGAAACAGAGCCCAACCGTCGGGAAATGCGACCAATGTCGAGTCAAGACCAAGCACCTGAGCAGCAAGCAAATTAGTGTATGTTGACTACAGACGGTAGCGCTGAGTCGACGCGACCCGGGTACGACTTACATTGGCGGTTTCTGCACTCAGGCTCGGTGTGAATTTTTCCACTTGACGTCCACGAGCGACCTTGTGTGAGGCCCTGAGCATTTGGTGAATAACGCCGGCATTTCCCATCACGCCGCCTTCGACAAAGTAACCGAAGAAGAGATGGACAGCCTTTATCAGGTCTATTTCAAAGGCGTTTTTTCCTGACGCAGAGGCTCCTGCCGTTGATCAAAGATCAAAGAGGACATTGCCGCGGACGGAACGGTCACGTTCACGGAAAGCGCAAGATCCTTCCTGCGCTTGATATCGCATGAATTGGCGGCGCCGATGCATCCGGGCGAAGCGATGTTACGTTTCGTGAAAATGCGGGCAGTTCTCCGCGAATAGAGTTCCGGCTTGGGCAAAGACCTGTCTCCTGACCGAGTTGCGCAACTTCCCATTGCCGCGACGCTTCGCTACATTTAGGTAAAATAATGTCTCAGCGATAAAATGGAGACCGCAAATGGATGTTCACTCAGCTCATCACGCACCGCGGACTTGGAGCGAGTTCTTTCTTCAGCTCGTGACGATCACCATCGGCCTCTTTATCGCGCTGACGTTGCAGGCCGGCGTCGAGTCCCTTCACCACCGCCATCTCGTCAGCGAGGCTCGAGGCAATTTGCGACGAGAGATGCAAATCAATCGCAATAGCTTTGCGGAAAATGCGCGAAATCTAGAGAAGAATCGCCGTCAATTGGCGCACGACATTGACGCTTTGCGGGACCTGCGCAATGGCAAGCCGATTGACAAGAACGCTCTTCTCTGGGGTTGGGACTGGAATGGATTTGTTGACGTGTCATGGAAGACGGCACGAGACACCGGCGCCGTGTCATACATGAGCTTCGATCTCATCAATGCCTATGCCGACCTCTACAGCCAGCAGGACTACGTAAACGCGCAGGCGCTGATCATCCTTGATGAAGAACCAAAATCGGCTGCCTTTTTGCAAATTGCCAAAGATCCTTCGGCGTTGAGTCCCAGTGATATACAGTCAATGTTAATCAGTCTTGCGGAGAGTGATATCAAGCTCGCCACATTACAGAATCTCATGAAGCCTCTCGACGAGATGTACGCGAAAGACATGAAGACCTTGTGAAATGGATTTGTGGAGAGCAAAGTGATGAGGAGAATAGCGAAGCCCGTCGCCGTCGGACTGTTTTTGTTCATGGCGGCTGTCGCGTCAAATTTCGCGCGACCTGCGCCGGCGCCGGATACTTTCGACATCCTGCAACAGAACGCCTGGGACTTGAAAACTTCAGACAAGGAGGCGTCACTCTATATTACTGAGATGGGTCACGGCCCTACCGTGATTGTATTGCACGGTGGCCCAGGGCAGGACTTTCATTATTTGGTGGATGCGGTCCGCCCGAACTCTGGTCGCTTCCGGTTCATCCTGTTCGACCAACGTGGCAGCGTTCTCTCCCCGGTGTCGGAAGCGAAGACGAAGGCGCTGACGATGGCCAAGCTGGTGGACGATCTGGAGACGCTCCGCCTGGCGCTCGGAGAAGGTAAGGTCATCCTGATGGCGCATTCGGCCGGCAACGGACTGGCGATGGCCTACTACAAAGCGCACCCCGACCATGTTAAGGGCCTTGTCCTCGCCGACTCCCAACCGCCTGGCGTCGAGACGCCCGAATGGGACAAGGCCTTTGCTGCGCGTCGCGATGCCCAGATCCATCGCCCGGAGGTGCAGACGACGTTGGCGGCGGCCGGGCTCGATAAGGACCCCGCGCAGTTGACCCCACGTCAACGGGACGAGCAGTGGCGACTGACGCACCTCATCCCGATGGACGTGTACCGCCTCAAACGTTGGCGTCGGTTCGAGGGCGGTGGGGCTTGGTACAATGCGGACGCTGCTGAGGCGATCTCCGGCGCCACCGACCCGGCCGTGTGCGACATCGCGGGCGTCCTGGCGGCTCACCCCGTCCCCATTACCGTCATCGATGGCGACCATGACTTCATCGATCCGTCGGGAGCCGGCTGGCGCAGCCTGGCGGCGGAACATCCGGAAATTCGAATCTTTCCCTTGAAGAACGCAGGCCATTACAGCTGGATCGACAATCCGGAAGGGTTCGACCGAAGCTTGCGCGCGGGTCTCGAACGCGCCGCTGCATCGTCACGCCCTTGATCGGCACTCGAGCGGTTATCGATCCGCGGCGTCGAACGCTGATAACAAGAGCCAGCGTGGTACACCGCACCGACCATTGCGCGGCCGTGGCGGAACATGGGTTGGTCATACACTGCAGGAGCTCGTTCGATGAGGGAAATCCACACGAGTCGAACTAACGGATCTGATGACCCCGGTCAGACTCGAAATCCGTATCAAGTGATGGACGTTCCTGATCCTAATGATCAAGGAGTCAGGGAGTTTGCTGCGAGCGCCAATCTTGCTGGGTCGGCAGAAGATGAAAATGCGCGCGCATGGGTTCCTGTAAGCGCGACCGTCGCATTCCACTCAATCGAAGGAATTTGGTTCTGCCGATGGAATGGCGGCGTCGACCCCACGATACCTCGAGACGCCCGGGAGAAATGGAAGCAAGGTCCGGGCGAAGTGAAGTCAGTTGGGGAGCGGGTCTATCTCCTCTTCGACTGGGATAACGGCGCCCGCAGAGGGCTCATTGACGCAAAAATTGAGGAGGCGGGCAAGCTGGTTGGGAAATACATCAATCTCACCGCTCCGGAAGTAATGCGACCGTGGTTAGGTTTGATCGTGAGCAACGACAGGATAGACGGCTGCTGGACCAACGGACGCCTCGATTTCCGCCGGTAGTTGTCTGGCCATGCTTGGTCCCGCTGCCCCTCGAAGATGGTTAGCCTTGCTTTGCGCTGCCAACTCAATCTCTCTACGGCACACGACAAGACAGACGAGGCCCTGGCCTAGGACTCGCGCAACGCGCGTGGTCGACGTCGAGCATACGAGCGCCGGGCGCGTTCACGGTTTCCGCAGACTTCGCTCGAGCACCATATTCGTGTGCGGTTTGGGCTCTCATCGACGAAAAACCAGCCGCAGCCTTGCGCCTGGCAACACCCTATGCGGCTGGAGTCATTCGATGTCAGTAGCGCTGCAAGAGACCAAAGAATTGGCCATGTAGGCTCGAGTAGGCTGAGCCCCGGCAATTTGTGCACATAGCCGTCGCCCAATTCAACGATGGGCGGCTGCGCGGGTGCAGTGTCCAAAATTCGATTCACATCAGCGAGATGGATTTCGCCGCCGGTACGAAGCGCTTCGACTGTGATCAAGATGTTGACTCGAAGAGCATAGATCCTGTTCATCGAGTCAGTGGCCCCGCTCTTTCCTGAGTCAAATAATGTCATGAGTTTTTTCGCGGCTCGCGGCGAGAGCGTACCGCGCGCCGCACTCCACTTGAGAAACGACTCATAGTCTGGGATCAACTCTTGTGGCTCGTTCGAGGTCCGCCAATCTATGGTATTTGCAAAGTCCAGGCACAAACGGCCGCCAAAAAATTGAGTTAAAGCTCGAACAGGGTCTCTTGACATGGCGTTCGGATTATATAATGGTTATGACCATGAGAACTACCCCTGCCTCCGCGGCATTCACCATGGGAGGATTTCGTCGCGGGTTCATCTCCGCGTTACCGTTCCTGATCAGTAACGGAATTGCGGGTTCGATCATGGGCATCGCTTATCGCGGCACCGGACTGAGTCTCGGACTCGCGCTGCTATTTAGCGTATTTGTTTACTCCGCGACGGCGCAAGCCGTAACGCTGGGTTTGTGGGCTGCTCCGGCGCCGATAATGGCGATGGTAGCCGCCTGTGTTGCAACGAATGCCCGTTATTTGGTGATGGGCGCGCACTTGCGGCAAGTATTTTCAGACGTGCCTATACGGATTATGGCGCCCATCTTGTTTTTGCTCGCCGATGCCTCCTGGCTGATGACCAGCGCGGAGGCGGAGCGCGGCCGACGTGACGCAGGGTATCTCCTCGGTAGCAGCGTGCCGATGGCGATCGGGTGGATCGGGGGTACTGGGATTGGATACGCGTTGCCCCTGAAGACCGGGGGAACGCTGGCTGTCGGAGCCGCCATTCTACCTCTCGCATTCATCGTATCTCTCCTGCCGGCGCAATCACGCGGTCGACAGGTATTGTTGCCCTGGACCGTGGCGGGGGCGGTCAGCCTATTCACCTGCGCCGAATTAGGAGAATCGTGGGCGATGCTCTTAGGAGGTGCTGCGGGAACCCTGACGAGTGTGGTGCGCGATGTCTGATTGGCACGGCCCACTGGCTATCGGCACCGTGGGTGCGGCTTGCTACGGGCTGCGCCTGGGCGGATTTTTCGTCAGCGACGCGTTGTCGAAAAACGCGCTCGTGTCCAAAGTATTGCATTTCGCGCCGGGCAATATATCGGTAGCATTCATCGTTGCCGGACTTTGGAACGGCGGTTTGCCTTGTGTTGTGGGATGCGTTGCAGCGCTGGCAACCATGGTTATAACTTCCAGAGAGTGGGCGGCATTGGCTGCGGGATTCGCGACAGCGGCACTGATGTCATTCTTTAGGTGAACGAACGAAGCGCCGCAGCGTTGAAGCAATCACGAATTCGTATCCCGTCAGGAAGAGCGCAGGGATAAAGTGCCCGTGACGCGCCTTGTCAAGCATGTCTATCAGTGCTTGACCCGGTACTTTTGCGCGACGACACCGGATCCGAGGTCTTCCAAACTCATCAACTCGAGTTCGGCCTTCTGCTTTTCGCCGAACAACCGTCGCCCTTCTCCCAGGACGATGGGGTAGGTCAGGAGATGATATTCGTCGATCAACCCGTCTTTTGAAAGGTTTTGAGTTAGCGCCAGACTGCCATGGATGTAAATTGCACCCTTGACGGTATCCTTTGCTTTCCTGACCGAATCCTCGATGGGCTCCGCGAGCAGCTTGCTCGGGCCCCAAGCGAGGGCTTTCAGAGTACGCGAGGCTACCAGTTTCGGCAGAGCGTTGAAGCGATCTGCAAAACTGCCGGTCCGGCTCGGCCATGCCCCGGCGAAGGCGCGCGCCGCGTAATTTACGTCAACCCGCGAGCAGTTGCATAGTCCACCGCGATTGGCGACCATGCGATTATGTCTGATAAATTTGTAATCGCTCATGCAGCGAAAACACGCCTCTGCCAACCATCACCCGCGGCAAAGTACACGGCGTGCATTGCTTCGCATCGTGACCGGGCATGACTCCAGGTCGAAATGATCCTTGTCTCTGCGGAAGTGGCAAGAAGTACAAACACTGTTGTCTGCGCGCGGCGATCAGCTCCTCCGACTCATCGGAAGCGCTCGCCTGGCGGCGGGTGCGGCGTGCGCTGGACGAATTTGCCATGGCGAGCACGATGCTCCCTTTTGTGGCCGAAACGTACGGTCCCGACGCACTTGAAGACGCCTGGGAAGAATTCTCCGGCGCGGAAGAACCTTTTGATCCCGAGACCCCGCACATCCAGGTCTTCATGCCGTGGTTCTTTCATCGCTGGACGCCGGGTGCCTACAGCACCGAGGTGGCGGACGCCGCGCTTCACGAACGCTGTCCGACCGCGCTTTTTCTCGAACGCAAGGGTGCACGGCTGGACCCGGTGATACGACGATACCTGGGGTCATGCCTTAAGGCCCCTTTTAGTTTCCACGAGATTCTTCGCTGCGATCCCGGACACGGGTTTCAGGCCCGCGAGCTTTTCACCGGCGAGGAACGAGGAGTCCTCGAACGGTCAGCAACGCAGGGGATGCAACCGGGCGACATCGTATTCGGCCAGCTGGTCACGGCGGAGGGCATCACCATACTGGAGGCCGCCTCTCTTTGCTTTATCCCGCCGATCTACAAGATCGAACTCATCGATTTTCGCAAGGAACTGTTGCGCGGCGCGCCCCGTTTCACCGCCGAAACCCTTTGTGACTGGGACCTCGAGCTCATCGAGCGTTACCTCGATATCATGGACAGGGTGCTGAATCCTGAAGTTCCGAAACTGCACAACACCGATGGCGAGCCGCTGGAGATGCACCGCCTCGTGTTCGACATCGAGTCTCCCGAGAAAGTGCTCGATGCGCTCAAGTCGCTCGATTCAGGCCGGTCCGAGGAGGAGATCATCTCCGCCACGAAGCGTACGGCGCGCGGCAACTTCAAAAGCGTGGAATTCAACTGGACGAAGGCTGGCAACCAATTGCACAAGGATTGGTCCTCCACGATCGTCGGCCACATCGATATCAAGGGACGGCGACTGGTAGCCGAAGTCAATTCGGCGGGCCGGGCGCAGGAATTCAAGACCCTGGTCGAGGAGCGGCTGGGAGCTGAGGCGCGGCTTCGCGCCGACCGCATCCAGTCGGTCGAAAAAATGTTGACCGAGCGCAAGCGCGCCGGCCCAGGGACATCAGTCCGGGAGGCGGAATCGGAATCCGACGCGCTCGCGCAGCACCCTGAGGTGCAGGCCCGCGTGCAACAGATGATGGCTGAGCACTTCGAAAGCTGGGTGACCGAGAAGATTCCAGCGCTAAACGGGCAAACGCCGCTCGAGGCAGTACGCGATCCAGATGGCCGCGAGAAAGTCATCGCGCTCGTCATTGAGGCAGAGCGCGGTGCGCGCCGCATGAAACCCCCTGTGGACCCAGTCACCCTGCGCCGAGTTCGAGAACGACTGGGGCTCGCAGACGATTGAGATGTGCTGCCCTGCCCTGGAAATCGCACTCGCGGTAAGCCTGTGGCGGATTTACCGGGGTCGCATCGATAGAGGCCATCGCACGGATGAAGGCTCGACGACATCGGCAATAGAAACGTCTACAAGCGGGGCGACGCCACCCACGCCGCGGCGAGAGACGCGCATTGGGAAGTGCCGCAACCTCGAGATAGTTGTCCGTTAAAGTGACATATGTGGTCACTCTACTTGAGGGCCACGACCTGATCGCGATCGTTAGCGCTTGGACCGGCGCAACCAACGCGCAACAGCAGATGCCCTTGCTAGAGAGTCTCGCGAGCACGATGTCTGGAATTCAGTAAAAAGCGACTGCTGGTCATCTTCCGACGCTGACGCTACTCGGATACGTCAGGGTGCAGGAAATCGGCAGGGCGCGTCTCGTAACGCGTTATATGAAAAGAAAAGGCCGCTCGGGGGCGTGCCATCGGATTTTCAGCAGGAATGGACTCCAAGCCTACGCAGGCCCGAGGCGCTCGCTCAACGCAACTATCAATCCGCGGTGCTCGCCGGACGCATCAACTTGGGAAAGCTGCTCCACTGCGCTCGATTCCGGCCGCACACCAACCACAGACCCGCGGCGACTACTAGTAGGACTATAACGGCATACACACTACCTTCTGGCCCCGTCGCACCGCCGCTCCATATCGGCGCTCCAACGGGATGACTCGCGAGTAACCGTCCCTGCGATACCGAACCACTGTCGGTCACGCCGTACAGATACGCTTCCGCCCAGTTCATCCCGGTATGCATGCCTATCGCCCACCAGAGCGATCCCGTCAGCCACAGACTGAGACAACACACGAGGCCGCCAAGGCCCACTGTAATCAATCCCACGGGGGATTCGCCCGCGTTGTGGCCGTGCGCGGCGCCAAATAATATGGACATAATCAGGGCCGCCCACCAGAAATTGAGGCCGCGCGTCAAAGTGTAGAGCAGATATCCCCGGAAGAGCCCTTCCTCGAAAAACGCCACGAGCAGAGCCAGCGCCGCCCACAACACCGCGTATTTCCATATGGCCGCACCGCTCAACACTCTCCCGTCGAACATCAATAGGTGGGTTGTCCAGAGTGCGCCCACTAGCGCGGATATCAACAGTAGACCGACCGCCAAGCCAAAAAAGAATCTTCTCACCCTTCGGCTATCGGTTAAGCCATAGCTCAAAACCGGACGCTTCTCGATCTTCGACATGACCCATGTGGCGATGAAAAGTCCGAGGAGCAACGCAGCTTCCCTCGGGATTAGGGTATACGGCGATCCCACACGCATGTCCTCAGCCGGGAAGAAGTGCCCTACCAGCGTGCCGCCTAACGCACTGAAAACCACGACGATCGCCAGGAATATCAGCGCGCTCCAGCCTGCCCGCAATCCCTGTTCATTAACAAACAACCCGCGTAGCACGCGCGACTTGGAACCAGTCATACTCGATGTCTCCACTGAATTTTATTTCGCAGCAGTCCGATTAGATCTGCTTCAGGCGGGGAAATGTCTCCAGTCGACCCATAGCGGTCCTTCGAATTCGCCCCGAATAACTGGCATTTTAGTGTCTGCCATAAATGACCCCATCTGACCCTACTACACGTAATCGGCGAGCGTAAGCTCGATGTTGTGCGTGCCGCCATCTTTGCTCTTGATGACGAGATGCACCACTGTGCCGGGAGCCGCGCGGAACGCGCCGCGGACTTCGAGCAGAGACGGATTTGACGAGCCGCTGAGTGACACGATGACGTCACCCTTTTTCAGTCCAGCCGTTGCCGCCGGTGTACCGGGGCGCACATCGATGACCGTGATCTCGCCTTTATTGATGAGGTAGAGACCGCTGCGATCCCATTCGTCGCGTACCGAGATATCCCCATTCGGCGTCAGTGTCATGGTGCGCTCATGATAGTCCAGCGTCATCGTGAAGCGCTTCCACACTCCGCCGCCCACATTGGCACCAAAGAAGGGCAAGTCAGACACTCCTTCCCCTTGTGCCGGGTAATCACCGACAAGGTCGTGAAGCGTCAGCCCGCCGAAGGAAAGCGTCTGCAGGCGGCCGAGCCTCCCAGAAGTGGGACCGCCAACGCCGAACCCATTCACACCCGGCTCGGTGACCTTTGTCGGTACGACGCTCGGATGGGCCTCGAGGAACGGCGTGTAGAACGAGAGCGAACTGCTCGCGCCGGTATCGAGCGTGCACGTCGCGGGCACATCGTCGATGACGCATGCGAATTGCGGCAATGTGCCTAACAGCGCAATCGGTACGACGGTCGCATCGGGCGGAGGCGTATACGACCCCGGCATATGAAACACGACCTTCTTATTCCCGTAATCGAAGGTCGTCAAGAAGCGGGATAGCACCTCGTAGCCGATCAGCCCATCGATCGGCATTCCGGAGGACATGCCCAAGCCCTTGGCGATCGGAAGCACAATGAAGACCTGATTCGTGACCAGTGCATCCCCGACTTGAAGGCTCTTGATCATTGCGAACCGAGAGGCAACAGCTGCACTGCCCGAGCCTGTGACCGCTGCCGAACCACCGCTGGCCACGCCAAGCTTCTTGGCGACTGCAGGATCAATGACGTTCGCTCCGCCGGTGTCGAAAGCGAAGTGGAACGGTCCCTTTCCGTTGAGCATGACGTCGAGCCATACCTGATTCTTCGAGATCTGGATCGGGACGGAAGCCTGCGTCGCGCGGTTCGCGATCGAGAAATCATGCGGTGAGGACGTTGGAGCCGAGAAATGCGAGGCGCCGCCGGGCGGGTCCACCTCGATACTCGTCACCGTAAACGAGGTGGCGCCGTTCATGTTCGACGTATCCACGCGATGGGGGATCATGAGGCCCTGTACCGGGCGGAAATCGGCCATGGTAATGGTCATGCCTGGCCCCGCCGTTTGCACCGCCGTCACCGGCAGGTGAGTTACCCTATCGAACCAGACCTCGATCGGCACGCTGGAGTTCGGCGGCGTAACGGTGAGCACGTCGTAGTTCTTGCCATCCTGGCTCTTCGAGCCGCCCCATGTGACCGTCGCTCCGCCGTAACTGGGTGTCCAGAGGTCGTAGTTAGCAACGTATGCACGGTTGATGGCACTGGAGCGCCCGAGTACGCTGCCGTCCACGATCACCAGTCCTGTCTGGTCGAGATTCCAGTTCTCATCGCCATCCCAGCCGCTGCCTCCGCCGAGAGGCGGCGTTGAAAAAAGCGCTGCTTCCCGCATGCCGCCCATCTCATTCCAGTCATCACCACTGCCGGAAAGACCAGTGGCTACGACGCTGCCCTTTGCGTGGATAACCTTCATCGAACGCAGGGCATCGACGTGAAGGGCGGCCCCGGATTGACTTATGAGTTTTCCAATTTGTGGATCGCCAGCGGCATTTGCGGCCTGCGGTGAAACTGCGATAAGCACCATAAAGCTCGCGGTAACGAACAAAACCCCTGGTTTCATGGCCTTCTACCTCTGGCTTGCAATCTGTACTAGTAGATAATATATTATCTATATGAAACTCCCTGTGTCAACTCCCGACCTTGTCGTCGGGCGACTGCGTAGTGACATCGTGAGCGGGCGGCTCGCGCCCGGTGAGCCCCTGCGTCAGGATGAGATCGCCCGATCATTCGGGGTGAGTCACGTTCCGGTTCGTGAAGCCTTTCTCAGGCTCCAGGCCGAACGGCTCGTCGAGATCCGGCCGCGCCGCGGCGCGATCGTCGCGGCGCTTTCTGCAGCAGAGCTCCAAGAGCTTAACGAGATGCGCGCGGCCTTGGAATGTTGTGCGCTGCGCATCGCAATACCGAAGCTCACTGCTGGTGACCTGCAGAAGGCCGCCCAAGCGCTGGATCGCATCGATCAGCAGCCGGAGCGATGGGCCGAGCTGAACACGGCGTTCCACACCCACCTCTACGCGGCCGCAGAGCGTCCGCGCCAGCTCGCGACGATCCTTTCGTTGCAGCGCAGCCTCGAGCGGTATGTCCATTACGTTTATTATCAACTCAATATGACGAACGCCTTCGCGGACTCACAGCGCGAGCACCGCAAATTGCTCCAGCTCGTCGAGCGAAGAAAAACAGATGAAGCGTGTGCGCTCGTGAATGACCATATCCTCCAGCCGTGGGATATCGTGGTTTCCAAGTTGCGCGAATCGGGCCACGCTTAGGCGGTCGTCTCACCGCTGCGCCGGTAGGTTTGTGCTCCTGCAAAACCTTCACTTCCAACATCAAGTCGGTGGCGGTTACGTGTTGGCGTTCACCGAAAGTTGACCCAGTCGGATAACCAGGTGCGCGCGGCGATAGCGGCAGCGCTGGGCGATTCTACCTGCAAGCGGATCCGTTTGGCGCCGAACCCGTCGAATTGTTTCCAGAATCGGAATCACAATTCTTTGCCGAAGAGGGGTTCAGTATCACGCTAAATAGAAATAAGGATGGAAGCGTCGCTACGCTTACGCTTCGTGCCGGTCAGGTGCATGAGGCTAAGAGGATTTCGTAAGCGAAAGCGCCCTTAGGATTCACCCCGACTAAAGGCAGGGAGCGCACAAAATTGCACGAGGCTTACAGACAGACCCGTGCAGCCCGTGCAGCTTGCATCGACTATGACGGAACCGCTTATCGGGCTCGCGCAACGATCCGAGATGTCGAGTCAGGTCAGCAATCACTGCAAGATCGCAGGATGTTCAGGGCCATTTATGAAACACTTCCGCCACTTCAATTGTGGAGCAGGGAAGGACGAATCCCGCCGCCTTATGGGCTTTCTGGAGCGACAAATCCGCAGAGTCGAAGATAATCTCAGAGGGCCGGGCGTCGATGAAAGAGTTGGCGAGTATGTTGACTGAACTCGATAAGTCGGTTGCACTTGATCGTATCTCTGACCCGATCGGATGGAAGGCACTGAAGCCAATCAGGCAGATCTGAACGCAGCGAAGGCTTAGGCCAGTCGCTAGGTCTCAGCGAACCAGTCGATTCGCTCATTTGGTCCGACGCGAGAACGCGTGCGGCAATGCAGTGTTGTCGGAGATCTTGACCGAGATACCTACGCGGAGCGACGGGCGCCGACAAGAGTGCGCTATGCCTCAACCCCAAATCACAAAGCTACGCCCCTTTTTTGGCCATGACTCGTAAGAGCATGTCGCGGGTGGCCAGCACGCCAGCGCGAGTGGCTTGGCATGCCGTGTCGCCATTGCCACGCTTAAGGGCCGTGAACATCTTGGCGCGATAACCCTCCACCGAAAAACCCTTCGGCCGGCTCTTCGCCACCAGATGCAGCACCATCCCACTGCGCAACCACACACTTTGAATGACATCGAGCAACACAGGCCGGCGCGCTGCTTTGTAGACAATGTACTGGAATTCCTCGGTCAGCAGCTGCTGTTGCGAAAAATTTTCACTCTTCGTTGCTTTGATCTTCACCCACAGCATCTCGAGTGCTGCAATCTCTTCCGGCGTGATGTTTTGCGCTGCAAGCTCGGACGCTAATCCTTCCAGCAATGCGCGGATTTCGTAGATCTCCGTGATGAGCCCCGAGGTGATCACCGGTACAAAGGGAGTACCGTTCAGCGGATCGACCTCCAACACATTCTGCGCCACCAAGCGTGCCAGAGCCTCGCGGACGGGAGTCGTGCTGATCCCCAGCGACTTGGCGAGAGACCGTGTCGGCAGGCTCTCTCCCGGCTTGAACGAGCCGCCGCGCAGGGCCTTGCGAATGCGCTCGTAGGCGATGTCGTGTAGGGACAAGTAAGTTATCATGGCTTCGCGCGACCTCCGGTGGAATTGCGTCACTGTATCAAATG
>Ga0206950_1178_pt1 | contig 12676 bp, 13 predicted proteins | sample Alteio_BWOrgHeat_41_FD_152954 | JGI IMG/M metagenome (GOLD analysis project Ga0206950, IMG submission 152954) | Enriched cells from forest soil in Barre Woods Harvard Forest LTER site, Petersham, Massachusetts, United States -... | ecosystem: Environmental > Terrestrial > Soil > Temperate forest >... | reverse complement strand
CGGCATCAAACACTTTGGCGATATTGGGGTGATCCATCAAAGCCAGCGCCTGCCGCTCGGCTTCAAACCGGGCGATCACACTCTTTGTGTCCATTCCCGGTTTGATGATTTTCAGAGCTACCTTGCGGCGAACAGGTTCCTCCTGCTCAGCCATGAAGACCACCCCGCAACCGCCTTCACCAATTTGTTGCAGCAACTTGTACCGGCCAATTCGGTCCCCCGGCCCTTCTCCAACGGACAATTCTTGCGCAACTTCCAAAGGCACTTTGGCCGCAGGTTCGTTCAGGAAATCGCCAGATCTTTCGTAGGCTCGCAGCAGTGCTTCCACCCGACTCCGCAAATCAAGATCAGGCCCGCAAACGCGCTCCAAGTAAGTAGTTCTTTCTGAGGCCGGCAGTTGGAGCGCCTCAGTAAAGACTGAAATATCCCGGTCAGGCGTATCGTTCATTCGAATATTACAGCCTTCGGCCATTTCGTTGCTGAAAGCAAATGGCCAAGTTTCATGTTACGGAGGCAAAATTCGGACCCACGAAGGCCAGCACAGCTACCAGCACATGAGGAAACGAGATTTCCCGAAGAAAAGGTTAACTTTAATTCAGGATTGATATGAGGCGCGCACGGATGCCCGCGTCAATCGACGTAATCTCCATGCACCCTATGAATTGTGCGGAAGCCCAAACGGCGGCGCCTGTTTCGGCATTTCGTTTGATCGCTTTTTCGCGAAACATCGCGAATTCTCGCAGCTTCGCAAGTTAACTTACGAAGCTCGTCTCAGGCATTGGGTTTTTCAGGCTGATTTAGCCGATTTTCTGCAACTCCACTTGGCACAGCTCTAGCATCAGCGAACTAAGCCCAGAGGATTCAAACAGCGTTGACCTAGTTTTGAGCGAGGTGCCCGGAATCAACAGCGGTGCAAACGCGTCCGGCGTGGTAGCATAAGTCGATGGGCCGACAAAATTGGATGGCCCGATCAGTCTCTCTTACAGAGTGCATTCATATCAGCAGATGGAACGGCGTTCTGGTTGATGGCCGTCAGTTGAGCCTTACCAAGCCACGGTGGACGGCTTCCCTGATTGCCGCGGTGCGGCCCACTACGGCGAGTTTTTCCAAAAGATGTTTCACATGGGTTTTGACGGTTCCTTCGGCAATGAAAAGCTGGGCTCCGATTTCCTTGTTGCTTTTGCCGGCCGCCACCCAATGAAGGACTTCGACTTCGCGAGGGCTTAACTCAGGCTTGCGCATAGAGCGATCGTCATGGTTCCGCAGAGGAAAGCAACGGATAGGTCGGACTCAACCATTCGGACCTACAGCCCGTCGTGGGGGCCTACTCAAATTCTGAAGAGGCTCTGCCATGGCCTGGCCAAAGGAGAATGGAGGATTACCGCCCCGATGGCGAGTTTCTGAGTCCAACAGCATCCAATTGCTTCCGGGTTGAGCTCTGTGCAACCCTCACTCTCATCAAGCTGCGCTAAATCACTCGCTTACAGGCCTATCGATCGGTTGCATTCCCATTGTAGTTTTCCGTGGGATACTTTTTAAACGGCCCTTGCTTCTCATTGAGGATCGGGTAGCCGTGCGTATAAATCCAGTCAGTGTGCTCCGCCGGCGTGTGGCAACCAAGGCAGTCGATTTTGTAATCGATGGAAATATTCTTTTTCGGATCGTCAATGCTGTAGAGACCCCAGCCCCAGCCCCGGCCCCAGTTTGGGTTTGCGGGGAATGTGTGGTTGGTGTCCTTGACCATCACGAACCACTGAATGATCTGACCATCCCAATGAGCGTTGCCGGTGGTCATCTTACCCTTCCGGCTCGCTCGGACTTCCTTCACGATGGTCGCGCCGTGAGGCCATTTGCCGGTATTTCGGAATGTCACAACTGCCTCGGGTTCGGCATAAACATCATGGAGGCTGCCGGAACCATCCTTTTTGTCTTCGACATACCATGATCCGAGGTGGGTCCAATCAAGTCGGTAGCCCTCGGGGAGCCGAATCGTGCCTTCTTTATCAACGTATTTCCCAGGAGTGGCCGTCGACTGTGGCCGACTTGGGACTGACTGCTGGCCCGCACCGTTTTGCGTTCCCACCCAAAGCACCGCAGTGAACACGCTCAAAATCGCTGCCGATGAAATTGCAATAGTTCGATTCATATTTCCTCCGTCCTGGATTAAATGGCAACCGGGGAGCCTACTTGCCCTTTGCGGCGCGGAGAGGGGGGTAATACTGCGAGAAGACCATATCACTCGCCGCATTGGCAGCGTGGCACTGCGCGCAACTGGTGAACATATTCGGTGGCGCTTGCTCTTTGAGGGGATACTTGTGTCCGAAACTAAAATAACCCCACCCTTTGGCCTCTGCCGGGAATCGCTTCGAGTCCTTTACCGACATCTCCAGACCGGTGAACTCACCCTCAAAATAGCCATTCCCGCTCGTGGCCCTTTTGGCTCCGACGCTTACGAGTTCTTTCACCATCACCGTCCCTTCAGGATACGTCCCGGACTTCTTCCACTCCCGCCAGGCAAACGGATTCATATAAACGTTATGAAACTCCGGAAACGCGGCCTCGCCATCATTGAGATCATTTGGAGTGATTGGCGTGCCGACAAAAACCCACTCGCGATATACATCAGCGCTAAATGGAATTAATTCGCCATCGGCCGTGAACTTTGGTTTCTCGGCGTCAGGCACGCTGGTCGCCTCCCCTTTAGTAGAGCTCGCCTGGGCAAAAATTGCAGACGTCAGCATGTAGAGGGCAATGACCACAACAAAGACAGTAAATAATTGCGCACTTTTTTTCATAATTTGAGTTGTTTGGTTATTGGCTCTCGCCAGTCGGTTATTGCGCAAGATAGCCGCCGTCCACGGCAATATCAGTGCCTGTGATGAAGGAGGCTTCGGGAGAACTAAGCCAGACAACCACTGCCGCAACCTCCTCCGCTGCGCCTATGCGCCCGATTGGATGCTTGTTTTCCCACCATTTTAGCGCCTCAGTCTCTCCGGTTCCAACCATCCGTTCGATCATTTCGGTTTGTATGGTTCCCGGGGAAACCGTATTGACCCGGATGCCCTTCCTGGCGAAATCGAGGGCGGCGCTCTTACTCAGACCAAGAATCGCGTGCTTGCTGGCGACATACACCCCTCCTCCCGCAAACCCCACGTGCCCGGCGATAGACGCAGTGTTCACGATCGATCCGCCGCCGTTTTTCAACATGGCGGTTGCTTCATGTTTCATCGACAGCAGCACACCCTTGACATTGATATCGAAAACGGATTGGTAATTCTCAATCGTTTGTGCGTCTGTCGAATGCCCTACTTCGCCTTCGATGCCCGCATTATTAAAGGCAATGTCAAGATGGCCAAAACGGCTCAGAGTCTTGTCGACGAGCGTCTTTACATCAGACTCTTTGGAAACATCTGTCTTCACGAAAATCGCCTCGCCACCCTCTTTCTTAATGCGCTCCATAACTTTGTTCCCTTGATCCTCACGACGTCCCGCAATAACGACTTTCGCGCCAGCCTTGGACAAGCCGATGGCTGCCGCTTTGCCGATTCCTGAAGTTCCTCCGGTTACTATGGCTATTCTATTTTCCAGCGATGCATTCATAATTTGATTTTTCTTCTTTGGCTTTTTTTTCCGTTTCAGGGCAAGCGACTCTCACACCTTCGTGAATACGTGCAACTTGCAGTTAACTTACTCGTTGATGCCCCAATTTCGAAAGGAACCGCCCATCAAAAGTGTCGAACGTGGCGCTGCGGCTTGCGGGGTTCGATGCACGGGCGAGTCATCTTCGGGCAGGGTGAGGACTGAAGAAAAGATCTCGTCGTCGGTTGAAGTGTCGTTCTCGACGATAAAATCCAACCTGTGCCTTTCGGCAAAGAGAGACAACTCGGGGTTCGGGGCGGAACCTTTCCATTCGGTTTCACCGCGAACCACAACGAGCGCGCAGTCTTCGGGTTTCCGGCGACTGCTCCAGGACTCCAGCCATTGCCTGAGCCAGGGAGGGAGAGCATAAACTCGACGGCCCGCAAGCATGATCACATCCGCGTCAACCGCGTCATTCAGTGCCTCGTCCGCAGCCGGCGCGAATCTCAAGATATCCGCGCGCCAAGGCCTCAAATTCAAGTTAGCGCGAACCTTGGCGCGATGGGCAGCCTGGCGGAGGGCCGTACTAGCTCTAACTGCAGAGGCGAAATCGTCGTAGATAATTAAGGCCTTCATGGTTTTCTGTGTCATTGATAAACCGAAGCATGAGGTTCAGTTTCATACGCTGACAACGACCCCATTGCTAGAGTCGTGCCAACCCTCTGACGTACGAGCCCCGCGCTCAGAGGGGACGCCGTCCGATCCTGGGCTCTGTGTTTTGCCGTGGGTTATTACGGAATTTGAAGAGAGCAACCGGCGAGTTGGAGAAAAACCCACGTGCCCTGAACTTGCCCCACACAAGCCAGAAATCCGCGAGGTTCGTGAAATCGCGAAAATCCGTGAATCGTCTTCCCCTGCAGCGTAAACGGCCGGATTGAAATGGAGTTCGGCAGTCCTGGCTATATGGCCTTGAACTTATAATCCCCCGAATTTGCGACCTGGAAGTGCGAATCCATGCTAACGCGCTAATGCTATCGCAACATGTCGGGCGACACCCGGGCCAGCATCATTACCACACATCGCGTCTGACGCTTTCGCGGAAAATTGCGTCTGACAAGCCGGTTTGACAAGGCTCAGGCAGCAATTTCTCCGGGCGCAGAGTTGCGCATGCTTTTTGCTGTGTCGAGTCAAGGCTTTCGGCTAGCCCGCGATGCTTCGCACGGGCAAGACACCAGCAATATGGCCTCGAGGCTTCGCCCGGCCAGGGCATCGGCATTAACCCTGAGCACGGCCAGCTTTCATTTCGTTTTGCTACATGAAACTGTCCAGCCTCACTGGTAAAACCAAATTGGTCTGACACCCCGCCGCTGGACTACGCGCCTGACTGGATTCGTCACCCAAGTTGCCCCATTGCCGACCGGCCTGCCGCTTCTTTCCACCGGCGCGGAGTCAGATAAATGGCTTTCGCGCTGGCGCGACCAAGCCGGGAAAGTGGGCAGCGCGCTTTCAAGTCCGGTTTTTTCTGCCCCGCGTTTCTTTCTGTCGCCCTCACGGCGTTGCCGGGGACACCAACCCGCCCGCTCGTGGTGCCCTCTAAAGACTACTCCCATGGGGGAGGGCTCCATAGCTAAAAGTGTTATAAACGGCGTTATCACACTCTTAAATAACGGGAAAACCAAATCGCGGCCCGGAGGTTGGAACTAGGAGTGGTAGCTCAGCAATAAACCGTTTGGCATGTTCTGCAAGAGCATTGGCGTCTTTTGCTAGTTACGTCGACCAGCTCTTGAGCCATACTGAAATCGTGAGTTGCGGTCCTGAGAGACACAGCCACCTTAGTAAAGCCGAAACCTCGTGAAAGGTGACACAAATGAAAACACATGGAACCGCGACTCCAGTAAGAGCCTTTGATCGCGCCTATATCAATGGCCAGTTCGTCACACCCCATGGAACCCAGGTCGTCGATCTGGTGAACCCGACCGACAACAAGGTTATCGGCAAGGTCACCATGGCAGACGAAATCGACACCCGAAAAGCCATCGGTGCTGCGAAAGAGGCCTTCAACACCTTTTCGCAAAGTAGCAAGGAACACCGGATGGACTGCCTGCAGCGGTTGCACGACGCCGTGGCCAAGCGAATGGATCAACTCGTTGAGGCGACGGTCGTGGAATACGGCGCACCGCAAGACCGTGCGAAGGGCTCCAACAACCTCGCGGCGAACATTTTCCTGCACTTCAAGAAGGTCCTGGAGGATTTCGACCTGGTCAAAACTGTCGGCACATCTAAGGTCGTGATGGAGCCGGCCGGCGTGGTGGGCATATTTACGCCATGGAATTCGAGCGCCGGCTCGATCGCGATCAAGGTGGCACCGGCAATCGCTGCCGGATGCACGGTCGTCATCAAGCCCAGCGAGATGAGTGCGATGCAAACGGAAGTGTTGATGGACGCCTTTCATGAAGCCGGGTTGCCTCCTGGCGTTATCAATGTCGTGACGGGCCTCGGCGAAGTCGTCGGGACGGAGTTAACGAAAAGTCCCGACATTCAGAAAATCGCTTTCACCGGTTCGACGCAGATCGGAAAACTGGTCGCCAAGAACTCACTGGACACAATGAAACGCTTCACGCTGGAGCTGGGAGGCAAGTCGCCTAACATCATCCTGGACGACGCCGATCTCTCCACGGCGATCCCGATGGCCATCAACGCCTGCTATCTGAATAACGGGCAGGCCTGCATTGCGGCTTCGCGTCTGATCGTGCCGGAAGACCGCCTCGACGAAGTGAAGCGATTGGCCAAGGCGGCCGTCAAAAAAATCAAAATGGGCGATCCAAAGGATAAGGACGTCACCCTCGGCCCACTGGCCAGCACAAAGCAGTACAAGCGCGTGCAGGAGTACATCAAGTCTGGCGTCGAGGAAGGCGCGGAGCTCATCATCGGCGGGGAAGGTCATCCCCAAGGACTTGAGCGTGGGAATTTCATCAAGCCCACCGTGTTCGCAAAAGTCACCCGCGACATGCGTATCGCGAAGGAAGAAATCTTCGGACCCGTCTTGTCGATACTGACGTTCAAGACGGAAGCCGAGGCCATTGAAATCGCCAATGACACCGAATTCGGCCTTATCGCCTACGTAAGCTCGGCGGACCCTGAAAGGGCCTACCGAGTGGCGCGAAAACTCGCCGCCGGCCGCGTCCTGATCAACACAGTAAGTCACGATCCGTTTGCTCCCTTCGGTGGGTTCAAACAGTCGGGGATCGGTCGGGAAGGCGGGATCTTCGGGCTGCAGGAGTACCTTGAACCCAAAGCGATAATCGGCTAACCCGAGAAATGTCCTGACAGCGCGATTGCTTCCAGACGAAATGCCAGTGAGACAAAAATAATGACCCTCCACGTGCCAGACCGTTTCAAAGCCGCGAACGCCTTTTGGATAGGGCTCGCTAAGATCGGACTTACGCCAGCAGCGGTCCTGAGCCAAGCTCGGCTGCCACTGACCATTTACGACGGCAAGAAGAACCTCGTCACAACAGCGCAGTTCTTCGCACTCTGGCGTGCCGTGGGCGAGCTCTCCGCTGATCCGGCTGCGGGCCTAAAAATCGCCACTCAGATCGAGGTTGGCAATCGGCCACCATCAACTATGGCGGCCTACTACGCCCGCGACTACCGAGACGCCCTCACCCGCCTTGCTCGCTTCAAGCAACTGTGTGCGCCCCGAGAAACTGCAAATCAAGGTGAGCAAGGACGAGTGCGCGATCGGGCCTGTGTGGCTCCACGCAGAACCTGACACTTCCTGCCCATCAAATTGTTTAGGCAAAAGAAGTCCTGCTTCAAATCCTCATCCCCTAACCAAGGACGAAGGAGTTCCTGAATAACCGGCCAGTCTCCATCGTCGAATTGCCACCGATTCCCCGCATGCACAGGCTCTTCCGCTGGAGCATTATCTATCCTCCAACGTATCCAAACGCCACTCTGGTCGGGTTCTACTTCATCGACTGTCGCGTGGAAAAGCCCTTCAACCAAAAAAGGCTGCTCTTGGTTGCTCAAGGCAGAGTCGAACCAATTGTTCCATTCGCAGATCTGACTTTTGGGAACCTCACCCGTCTCCCAAGCGCTATGGGGTCCGTGGGGGTCGGTGGGCTCTTTCAGTCATGGACTTTTCGAAGTGGCGTTCGTCCTCTGCATCCACAGCCTTTGCCCCAAATAACTCTATTTTCTCCTTCCTCGACAATCGAGGTTTGCGGTCCAGCTTAACAACCTTTGGTGTCGGCAGCGTCAGCAGTTGACGGTGCGACCGTACCTGATTGAGTCCTGGTTGCGCCAACCGATTTCTCAGGTCCACTTCAATCGCAGCCGCGACTTCCTGATCGCTGGTTGACCTCAGTAGTTGGTTATCTTCCATGGAGTGTGCCCGAAACACGAGGTTCGGGGCATCAGGAACCGTCGGGAATGCTCTGGTTAAGCGGGCTAGCAAGCGCAAGACATTATCCCCGTGGGACCAAGAATGGCACCACGGCCAGCGGGCGGGCGGCGATGAGCGGCGGAATAGCGATAAAAGACATTTATACGCCGGCGGCGGGATGATCCACCGGATGCTGATTCGCGTTAGCCCAGTACTTCTCCTCTGAGGCGCGCATCATCAGCAAATGCGCCATGACTTCATCGGTCGGGCACATAACCCCGGCCCAAGTTTCTGCGTAATACCCAATTGGGTGAAGACACAGTGCGCACAGCACGTTCGAGTCTTCCTCTGTTTGCCGTATGGCAATGGTCGGGCGACCCTTTCGGAACATGTATAACACCCCGCTGCGTTTACTGATCTCAGCAAAATGGCCAGTCAGTTGGTATAATTCGAACACGTCTGGTGCAAGAAGGGTGGCGAGTTTCTTGAGCGCTTTTTGCTCAGCCTCGATCGGCCATGCTACGGCAGCGTCCATCGTTCTGATCGTGAACGCCAGCCTGCTCTGGAATTCTGGGTAGAACCTTGCTCTCCCCTGCTTGTCTTTTGCGACCACAATCGTGACTTGGTATCTGCTGTTCCACCAGCAATTCACCCTTCTGTACTCCGACGGCCTTCCCGGCGGTTCTTCCTCGATTGTTTGTCTGACCCCATCCTGATCGTAACATTCTTTCCAGCGGAATTCGCTTATATCCTGGTGCTTGTAACGCGGTTCCAGAACCAAATTCAGATCAGGAATCGGCATTGGCAAGCCGGACCAGTCCTTGTTTGCCAATGCGTTCTCTGCCACGTAACGCGAAGCCTCAGCAAGCGTCACCAATTCTTTCCCTGGCCGGGGTTTATCTTCTTCACCCATGTCTAACCCCCGGCCGAACGCCCAACAGCAATTGCCTTGGTTTCGGCTATCGGCACTTCCTCCGCGGGCGTGCTGCCAATTATGTAAACGTCTTTCTCGATATCAAATTTACGCACGCGTTGGAATTCCTTTCCTTGCCGCACAAAAATGGCATACCCGCGTTTGAGCATGTCCGTGATAGTTTCTTTCGCTTTTTGAACCTCGTCGGGCTTGTTCGGGTCAAAACGCAATTCAAAATCGCCGTAGCCTGTGTTGAGCACGTCGATTCCCGGCAGTGTTTGTTCCGTCTCGTTCATCAGGGGCGAAACGTAATCAGGTCGAAGTAGGGCGTAAACGCAAATCATCACGCACACTGATGCCACGACATTTGACACCGCGCCGCCCCCGTTTACGGGAGGGCGGGTGTGTCTGCTTCGTGGTTAAAACAGGAGGGCCCACCACGGTGCTCTTAGCCTTTCAATATGGGAACCTCGTTAGAACGCATTTCGAGACTCCGTCGGCGTGAGCCTACGACCCAGGAGTTCACCGGTGAGACACCAGGGGAAGGCGCGACCATGCTGCGGTCTGGTGTGGTCATTCTGTCGGCCAATATGGCATGGGAAGCTTAGCAAAACTGTTCCAAAACTGAGGTGCGGCGTGCCTGCGACCTGTGCGGAGCAACGATTCCGTGGCGCCTGTGGAGGTCATCAGGTTTTGGGCATCGTGCGGGACTGTTTCGGCTCAGTTTGTCAGGGATTTGTCAGGGGAAAAACGCCTCTGGGGAGTTTTATATTGCGGAAGTGGTTGATTATGAGTGGTGCACCCAGTAAGAGTTGAACTTACAACCTTCTGATCCGTAGTAATGTACCTAATATTGCTAGAACTTGCAACGGCTTGCTGCTTATTGCATTAAACAACTGTCAATCAATAACATACGTTCTAGTCGCACTCTCGGGCAATACACAGCAACCCGCGGCAAAAACGCCCACGAGTGGTATACCATCTGGACTACCGGTTCTTGGGCGGCGCGCGGGCACTGAGCTTTTCAAAGTTCCATGCTAACCTCATTATAGCGCGGAACACCCCTTGGGTGTTGCGCTTTTTGCTGATGCCCCTGATTTTGGGCCCTTTCGCCCTTTCCCTGCTCGCCCTGGAAGCTATCTCACTTCTATTATTGATGAGTAATGTCGCACCAGGCGGACAACATTTTTGCTGGGACACAGGTCGTATCGTTGGTTGAAGTGCGCGGGACGAATAATTCTTTGGTTCATCCACGCGGAGCGGTCGGCGTTGTCACGCGGACTCCGACGGGCGACCAAAGCAAATTCTTGGTCCGATTTCCTGATGGGTTCGAAGCATCTCTTCCGCGCGAGCAGTTAGACGTATTGAAGCATTTCAAAGATCGGATTCCCGGAGCGGAAACGTCGGTGGAGGAGTTTGATTTAGAAAAATTGGTTATCTACCCGTTAAGACAAGAGCTAGGAGCGCATTTAATTCGAAGTCCCTCCCGGGTTTGCTCCTTAAGCAAATGCAGTCGGCTGTGCCTTCCCCCTCGCATATCTCGGTGCTCGAGACCTCATCGAACGGATTTTCGGTTCAGGTGGGAAGGCAGCGCCGTGTTGTGCCAGCTCACCCGCTCCGTCAATCTTATATGGTCTTTTCGTTTGTCAGGTCATCAGCTTTGACCTACGGCTTCCTTCCAACGGGAATTCACGGGCCCGCAGTTGCCTCGGTCTAGTGTTTGTTTTCGATAAGTCGGACCACTCTTTACTTCCCACAAATGAGGCGTCTAACATTTCCTTGGCAATCGCAATGCAATTTATGTCTCAACACCCAAAACGATACTCGATCATCCTTATTTTGGGTGCGCTTTCAACCATTAGCCCGTTCGCCATCGACATGTATTTGCCGGCGTTTCCCCAGATTGCCGCAGCACTCCACACTTCAACCGCCAAAATCTCCCTGTCTCTGGCCAGCTATTTTGCCGGATTGGCCGCCGGGCAGCTCTTTTATGGCCCGCTATTGGATCGTTTCGGGCGCAAACTCCCACTTTATGCTGGACTGACATTGTTTATTGCGGCTTCCCTGCTCTGCCTGCTTTCAAAAACCGTCGAATGGCTCATCATCATGCGCTTCGTGCAGGCTCTGGGCGGATGTGCGGCGCAGGTCGCAGCCATGGCTATGGTGCGGGATTTCTTCCACGTGCATGAGACTGCGCGAATTATCTCGCTGCTGATCCTGATCTTAGGCGCTTCTCCGCTTCTCGCACCCAGCGCTGGGGTGTTTGTGGCGGTAAATCTCGGATGGCAATGGGTTTTTATCGTGTTGGCAGCTTTTGTTGGACTGATGCTGATCGTTTGTTGGTGGCGTTTACCACAAGGGCACAAGCCGGACCAGAGCGTCTCGCTGCAAATTCGGCCTATCTTGCGCAACTATGCAATCGTCTTGAAAGAACCCCAGTTCATCACCTACTCGCTTTCCGGCGCATTTGCCTTCTCGGGACTCCTGGTCTATGTGGCAAGTTCGCCCATAATTTTCATGGAGGTGTTTCACGTGAGCCCCCAAAAGTTTGGAGCAATCTTTGCGGGATTGGCCACCGGCTTCATCGGCAGCAACCAGCTCAACGTTCTTTTACTGCGGAGATTCTCCAGCGAACAGATTTATCGAGCCACATTGATGCTTGAATGTCCCGTAGCGTTGCTGCTTTTCGCCGGAACAATCCTCGGCGGGCTTAGACTGGAAACTACACTCGTGCTGCTTTTTATCGCACTTTCCAGTCTTGGGCTGGCTTACCCAAACGCGGCGGCACTAGCTCTGGTTCCCTTCGACCGCAACATCGGCAGCGCATCTGCCATGCTGGGATTTCTGCAAATCGGCGTTTCCGGTCTGGCGTCGGCGAGCATCGGTATCTTTGATTCGCACACCATGATGCCTGTAACTTTGGTTTTGGCCACGACCTCCTGGACGGGCCTGGCGATTTTGACAATCGGCAAACGAAGGATCCCTAATCTGCGGTTCGTCGAGGAAAAGGATGCCAACCCGATAACAGACTGAGCCGAAGAAAAACCTCGGATGCTGGAACTCCAATACGAGACTTATAAAGCGCGGTGTGAGCGAGAGACCGTCCTAACCCATTCATTTAGGAAACTCAGGCCGGGCCGACAAGCACGAGGCCGAGCGCGGTGTAGCGCCCGCTCAACAGCAGCAGTCCTCCCGAAATCTCAAAGCATTTCACCGCGTAGAAATAGTGGCTGACGAGCAAGGCCTTCATAAATTCCCCGGCCAGTTCACCCTTGGGCGGCGGCAGCGGGATGAAGTTAAAAAAGGCGTTCAGACCGAATACTACAAAGATTAGGCCGAGAAATGTCCGGGCGGTGATGTTGGCGATTTTCATTTTTTGATTTTTTAAGTCTGGTGACGAAAAATGGCGTGGTTCAAAGGCGGATGAAAATAGGTGTCGATGGGTCAAGGCCTGGGGCTCGCGGCCGTCTCGGAGGCCCGCGCCAGTGCTTGCGTGTCGATATACTCCCGGATGTTCGTCAGTTTGCCATTTCGAACGGTAATGGCGAAGACCCAATCGTCCTCGAACGTTTTATTCGTGGCTTTGACTCTCCCTGTAGCGAAGCCAATGACCAGAACCCGGTCTCCCTGCGCTACAAATTCGGGGGGCTTTGGATATGAAGTTTCCAGCGTTTCAGAAGCCTTCTGAAGCAAATCCGCCAATCCCGCGTGCCCGCGGTGCGTGCCGGCCAGCGGCCAGCCCTCGCCCGGAATGATCCACTCAATATCTTTGGCAGCCAAGGCCAGCAGACCTCGCT
>Ga0206950_1177_pt1 | contig 12741 bp, 6 predicted proteins | sample Alteio_BWOrgHeat_41_FD_152954 | JGI IMG/M metagenome (GOLD analysis project Ga0206950, IMG submission 152954) | Enriched cells from forest soil in Barre Woods Harvard Forest LTER site, Petersham, Massachusetts, United States -... | ecosystem: Environmental > Terrestrial > Soil > Temperate forest > O... | reverse complement strand
CCATCAAGAAGGAGTGTGACCAGAATCCTGCCAACACCGGTATATGCGCCATGAAGCAAAGTTTAGAAACAAATGACTTACCTGGTTTAGCCCGGGAACTGACTGGCGCACCGCCTAACCCTAAGGGTTTCTGACTTCCTCGACGAAAATGACAGGGGCTCTTGCACGACGGCAACTACTCCATGGCGCAACCATAATCGCGGTCGCCCAAGCTTTGCCATTGATTCTGTCGCGGAGTGCCGTGGCACAGACGGTTGGTGACGAAATCGCCCATCTCACGCCGAGCCAGCGCATTTTGCTAAACGGTGTCCTCTACAAAGATCCAATTGCATATCTCGCCTTTGCGTCGGTCGTTGGGAAAAATAGCCGAGGTGCTGCTGCTCAAGCGACGTTCGACCGTGAGGTTAGCGTAATTGCGAAACTCGCGCCTGATGACAAAGATAATGCATTAAAGGTGGCCCTCTCTCAACGAATCGCTTTGGATTGCACCTTGTCTGCGAACATGAAAGCGACGCCGACAACACTTTCAGGGGTGCTTTCGGCCGCAACTCCAAGGATTGGATTCTCGGGACTCTTTAGTTATGCGATCGGACTGCAGATACCGCAGGAGGCAAGAACAACGATTGCGGACCCGTCGACTCTCATCAGTCAGATCGGCGTCGCTAAACTAGTGACCATAGCACCGAGCGCATCGAAATATGCCGCGGATGGCCTTCAGTTGCTCAATGGTGACGGTGATCTTCAGGGAATCTTTGCGCAGGGCGCTATAGCCCTGGCGAATTCGACCCATATTCCAGCCAAAGCACAGCAGATTGTTGCATCTCTTTCGCAGACCGCAACAAGTATCAAAGATATGGTTGATGGGTTTGGCGCGGCTATCTCTTCACAAGCCGGCCAACCACCCAACCCCACGGCACTTGCGACCGAGGCTGAGGCCGCCATGACGGCGCTGGGCCACGCCGTGGGGATGAACCCAGCCACGGTCCAAAAAGTGAATACTGCTCTGCAAGTGGCTGGCTCGGCCCTGTCCGGCGCGATGATGGGTGCCGCTGTCGGCGGGCCCATTGGTGCTGCCGTCGGAGGGGTGATAGGCCTTCTAGGAGGGCTTTTTGGCGGCGGCGGTGAGGACCCCACAGCTCAGATGATTTCCCAGCTAGACTCGAGTCTTACGGACCTGCAAAAAAACATGATGGCAAGCTTCCAGGCAATAAACGCTCAAATCGGCGGACTAGAACAGGAAATGCAGTCAGCGTTTGGGGCCGTTTCTTCGCAGCTTCAGCATCTGACGGACAACATTGACAAAAGCCTAGCGCAGGTACGCGGCCTTATAATTCACGAAACGCAGCAACAGCTTCAGACAACCATCGACAACTTTATCAACACCGGCAATGAATATGAGCGCCGGTATCGCATAGCTATCCTCGGTGGACCGGCCGCAACGGATGCAGAGAGTCAATGGCATGTCGCGGCATCGAGCTTTCTTGACCTGATCTCAATGCAGGGGAGCGGGTTCACTCAGGGTGCCTTTATCGCAGATGAATACGCCGACTATTCGGCTATGCGCCAGGATCTCTGTACACATTTACAAAGCGACTCCGGTCTTCACATCGTCGACAATTTTACTGGCCGTCCGATCCAGGTTGGTGGGTCTTCTGGGTCATCAGGTCTACGGAGTGTAGCTTTAGCGATTCAACGGCTCTCTGCTCGCCTGCCGGATCCACGTTATGGCGTGGCGGCCGATGGCACAAATAATTTAAAGGCCGATTCCAACGGAGCCTCGCTGGTAAACTTCATCCACAGCGTATGCATAGCGGCTTTGGACGGGTTGAAATCATCCCCGGAGTGGGCCACTTTGACTGCGGATCAGCAGGTCTTGGTTCCTACCAAAGCTCCACCCGCTCTGGCGCCACAAGATTTGCTGACAATTGCGATTACGGCGCAGAATGTCACAACCACCGTCTCTGACTTCGTGGCAGCGCGCGACATACTATCAGCCTGTTATAACAGCCTTTTGCCCCATATCGCCGCGCATTCATTGTTAGTCAGTCAGTCAAGCATTCCCATGTTATTGTATGCGCGTAGGCGTGTTGCGGCCCAGCTCGCGAATCACGCTGCTACCGTGTTCTGCAATCCATTTATGGCGGCGGTGGACGTGCTTCGGCGCGCATTTTCAACCGCCGCATCGGACGGGCTGACCTATGGCCCTCACAGTGCGCCACCGGCGTTCCAGGTCAAGAGTAAACAGCAAGCGCTTTCTCTGCTTAACACCGGACGGGCATTGATGCCACTCGCAGACGTCGCAACGGCGGCATTGCCCGCGGCGATGTCGCAAACGAGTAATGTCTCGCAGTCACTCGATAGATTTTTTACTAATTTGCCACCCGCCGGCTTATCGCGGTTCTCGTATATCGGATCTGGAGGAGCTTTCGAACGAGATGTCTTGGCAGTCTACCTGCCTGACGCTGTGAACTCGATCGACGGTAAGACTTTGTTCGAGCATCTGGATGGAATTCTCTATGGCACTATCGTGCTGGGCGTTATCGAGAACTGCATCCTTAATTGCCTGAAGACATTGCAGCATTCCGGTTCGCCTGTTCCATCATTTGCAACGTGGACTTCCGGATTCCTGCCATATGCGACTGTCGCGGCTTCGGGTCTGGCACAGCCGGCGAGCTCCGCTGGTCAGCCTGCGGAATACAATGTTTCGCGTGCTGTTCTCCAGAGCCTACTGACGGGAGGAAGTACCATTCTTTCACCTTTCCTTCCAGCGGGCGTTCCTCCTGTGGGTCTGCCGTTTCCCTGGCAAATCGGGGACTTCTGGGGATGGGGTGTTGAATTGTGCCGGCCCAACGATCCCTCGGATCCTGGACTAATTACGTCACTTATGCGTCCGGAGGCATCAGTCGCAAACCCTAACTCTCCCATCATGAGTGCCACCGAGGCCCTGGCCGTGATCAAGGCTACGTTGGTACAGTATGAAGGAGCTGATCTAATGTTGACGACCGTAACGAGAAGCGTTGGTAACAACGTCCGGTCGCTCTTGCGGGCCCAACTGTCAGCATAAGATCGACAGTAGACCTCTGGATCGTGACCTTGCCCGGGAGGTGAGTCGGGTATGAGGTATGCCGCTGAACGCCCAAGCCTGGCCGAAACCAAATGACACGTCCCGCCGGATCGGCCATAAGAGTGTGATAAAGGACGTTGGACTAAACCGCTTCGCGGTAGTTCTGTGATTTGAACTGCGCTTTTCCAATCTGAGAAGCTTCGGCTGTAGCAACGGCCCCCCTCCTCTGGCCAGACGACTCACCTGCGAGACGATTCCGCGACGCCATGTGGCGCCGTTCATCTCACAGGTGAGTTGCCGATGAGCCCGCTTCGCCGTCGCATGATCGAGGACATGCAGATCCGCAACCTGACACCGAACACGCAACGCGTTTACATCTCTCAGGTGTTCCGGTTTGCCTGCCATTTTCGCAAATCGCCCGAACAGCTCGGCCCTGCCGAGATCCGGAGCTATCTGCTCCACCTCGTTCAGGACATGCGCCTGGCCGCGAGTTCCGTCATTGTTACGGTCTCCGCCTTGCGGTTCTTCTACACCGTCACCCTCAAGCGCGCCTGGGTGGTCGAGGACGCCATCCCCACAGGTCGCCAGGCAAAGAAGCTGCCCGTCGTGTTGAGCAAGGACGAGGTGGCGCGGTTCCTGGGCGCCGTGGTCAACCTGAAGCACCGCGTGATCCTGACTGTCTGTTACGCGACCGGCCTGCGGATTTCCGAGGCCGTCCGGCTCACGTCCGGCGCGATCGACAGCAAGCGCATGGTCATCCGGGTTGAGCAGGGCAAGGGGCGCAAGGACCGCTATGTCATGCTGCCGCCCAAACTGCTGACCCTGCTCCGGGACTATTGGCAGCGCACACACCCCGGAGAGTGGCTGTTTCCCGGCCGCCTGCCTGGTCAGCCGGTCTCACCGCTCACCATCCATCGTACCTGCCGGGAGGTGAGGGAGCAGTGCGGAATCGGCAAACCGGTCTCGCCGCATGCGCTGCGCCATGCCTTCGCCGTTCACCTGCTGGAGGCCGGCACCGATCTGCGCACCATCCAGTTGCTGCTCGGTCATCGTAATCTGAGCACCACGGCTCGGTATCTCATGATCGCCACGACCAAGGTCTGCGCCACCGCCAGCCCGTTAGAAACACTCGACGTCATCGTGCCAACCGCGCCGGATCTCGTGCCCGCCTGAGACGCGGGTTCCGTGGCCCGCGAAGGGCTGGAAGTGGCGGATGTATTCCGCCACTTCGGCCCGGTTTTCCGCGACCAGCATGGCGCGTCGCTGTCCGCGGCTCGGCGGCATGCCATGACCGCGATCGAACGCTGTCGCACCGTTGCGCTCGGCGGCCACGTCGAGCGCTGCGACGACTGCGGCCATCAGCGTGTCGCCTACAACTCGTGCCGGAACAGGAATTGCCCGAAGTGCCAGGGGCTCGCGCGCGCGCAATGGCTGGAAGACCGTCAGGCGGAGCTGCTCGATGTGCCCTACTTCCACGTCGTGTTCACGGTGCCGGACCAGATCGCCACCATCGCGTTCCAGAACCAGACCGTGGTCTACGACATCCTGTTCCGGGCAGCCTCGGAGACGTTGCGTACCATCGCTGCCGATCCGAAGCATCTGGGGGCAGAGATCGGCTTCCTGGCTGTGCTGCATACCTGGGGGCAAAACCTCCTGCATCATCCGCATATTCACTGCCTCGTGCCTGGGGGTGGCATTGCACCTGACGGGCAGAGCTGGGTCGCCTGCCGACCGGGGTTCTTCCTCCCGGTCACAGTGCTGTCGCGGCTGTTCCGCGGGTTGTTCCTGCATGACCTGCAGAGGGCATTCACCGCCGGTGAGCTGAACTTCTTCTCCGCGCATCGGCACCTATACGAGCCCGCAGCGTTCCGGCGTTACCTGGCGCCGACCTGGGACACCGATTGGGTGGTCTATGCGAAGCGACCCTTCGCCGGGCCGGCACAGGTCCTCGACTATGTCGGGCGGTATACCCACCGCGTCGCCATCTCGAACAACCGGCTGGTGTCCTTGGCTGGCGCCAAGGTCAGCTTCCGCTGGAAGGATTACCGGGACGGCAACCGCCAGAAGACAATGACCCTGGATGGCGGGGAATTCATCCGGCGCTTCCTGATGCGGCAGCACCCGCCGCAGATCATCCTGACCAACTACGTCATGGGCGAACTAATGCTGGTCCGGCCGGAAGATCAGCGGTTCCTTGATCGAGCGGCCGGCGGTCTGCGGTTTCTGGTGTTCGATGAACTGCACACCTATCGTGGGCGCCAGCGCGCGGACGTGGCCATGCTCATCCGTCGGCTCAAGGAGCGCTGCGCCGCGACCAACATGATCCACATCGGCACCAGCGCCACCATGGTTGCCGACCGCGCCGCGTCCCCGCAACAGCGGCGTGCCGCAGTCGCGGATTTCGCCCAGCGGCTCTTCGGCCATCCCCTGACCGCTGATCAAGTGGTTGAGGAGGAGTTGGTTCCCTTCACCGATTCCGGCACGCCGACACAGGCCGAGCTTGCTGCGGCGATGGCGGCGCCCTTGCCGGTAACGACGGAGGCATTCCAACATCACCCGCTAGCGCGCTGGGCCGAGGCGGAATTTGGCATCGAGCCGGAGGGCGAGGCAGGCTGGAAGCGCCGCGTGCCGCGCTCCATGCCCGATGCCGCGGCCAGATTGGCCGAGGCGAGCGGGACCGACGCGGCCACCTGCGAGGCGAAGCTGCGCGATTTTCTGGCCTGCGCAGGCGAGTTGCAACGCCCCGAGGGCGGTCGCGCTTTTGCCTACAAGCTGCACCAGTTCATCGGCCAGGGCCGAGACCTCTACGCCACGCTGGAACCTGCCGATGTGCGCGAGTTCTCGCTCGACGGCCAGCTCAAGGCGAGCGGCGGGCGGCTGTCCATCCCAGTCAAGTTCTGCCGCCAGTGCGGGCAGGACTATTACCACGTCCTGCGCGCCGATGATGGCGTGCAACCGCACCCGGCGCTCAACCAGACCGAGAACGATGCGTTGCATCCAGGTTACCTGATGCTCGCGCCGCCGGAGAATGACTGGAGCGTGGCCCTCATCCCCGATGAATGGCGCGACGCCAAGGGCCGGTTGAAGAAGACCTGGAAAGACCGGGTCCCACAGGCCATTTGGGTCGCGCCGGACGGCCGGCACTCCGCCACGCCGCGGGCAGACGGCGTGAAGATGTGGTGGCAGCCGGCGCCATTCGCGCTTTGCCTGTCCTGTGGCGAGTTCTACACCTCCCGGGAGCAGGAGTTCCGCAAGCTCGCATCGCTGTCCAGCGAAGCCCGTACCAGCGCCACCACCGTCCTGGCCAGTTCCCTGCTGCGGCACGCGCACCGAACCGAAGCCGCGCGCGACAAGATGCTGTCGTTCACCGACAACCGCCAGGACGCCTCGCTACAGGCCGGCCACTTCAACGATTTCGTTCACATGGCGCTGCTGCGCTCGGCGCTGAACGCGGCCTTGCAGGAACACGGCGAACTGAGCTTCGACCGGGTCGCGGAGGCAGTCGTGCATGCGTCGGGCTTGGTGATCCGCGACATCGCCCGCAATCCGGAGATCGAACCTGACTCGCCCGCCGCCCGTGAGGCCTGGAAAGCCTTCACCGAACTAACCGAATACCGGCTGTACGAAGATTTGCGGCGCGGGTGGCGGGTGGTGCAGCCGAACCTAGAGCAGCTTGGATTGCTGCGCGTCGGCTATCGCGGGCTTACTGAACTGTGCCGCGACGATGCCCGATGGCAGTTCAACCTGGTCCTGGCCAGCGTGCGACCGGAAGAACGCGAAACGCTGGTGCGCGTGGTGCTGGACCAGTTCCGACGCAAGCTTGCCATCAACGCGCTTTCGCTACGTGAAACTCAGCAGCAGCAGATGCGGCGTCGCATCGAGCAACACCTGAACGACTTCTGGGGCGTCGATCCCGAAATCAATGAATTGCGCATCGCCAACCAGTTTGTCCGGCTTGGCCGGTCAGCCCGTACGGTTGAAGCCTTTGGTCTGGGGGTGCGAAGCGCGCTAGGGCGGTTCCTCCGAAATCGCATGGGACTGTCAACGGATGACTATCTGCACTTCATCGACGATTTGCTCGGGTTGTTGGCCGGACAGGGGCTGTTGTTCCGTCTAACGCCGGTCGATGATCATCAACTCTATCAGCTTTCGGCTGATTGCGTGATCTGGTGTGCTGGGAACGGCACGCCACCACCGCCCGACCCGCTCTATTCGCGGCGCGGCGGCGGATACGAACCTGCACCACCACGGGCCAACGCGTTCTTCCAGCGCTTCTATCGTGATCCGGCGGCTTCGCTCGCGGCTTTGGAGGGGCGGAAACACCGCGCAAGTTGTCACCCCCGGCGAACGGGAACGGCGCGAGCGGCGGTTTCGCTGGGATGACAACGATAAGAGTAAGGAAGCCGATCTCGGCCGCCGGCTACCGTATCTCATCTGCTCGCCGACCATGGAGCTTGGCGTCGATATCGCCGACCTTGATCTCGTGCACCTCAGGAACGTACCGCCTACGCCGGCGAACTATGTCCAACGGAGCGGCCGAGCGGGCCGCCAAGGCCAGCCGGGTCTGATCTTCACCTATTGCGGTGCCATCAACAGCCATGACCAGTGGTACTTCCGGCACCGGGATGAGATGGTCGCCGGCAGCGTGCGTCCGCCACGGCTCGATCTGTCGAATGAGGCGCTGGTGCGGGCGCACCTGCATGCGGCTTGGCTGGGGCAGGTGCGCCTTCCGCTCGGCCAGTCCATCGAGGAGGTTATCAGTACCGAAGCGGATGGCCTGCCACTGCGCGAGAATGCCGCGGCGCAGATCGTCCTCGGCGATGCGGCACGGCATGCCTTGCTTGAGCAGGCTCGCCATTCGGTCCGTCTCACTGGTATCGCCGGTGTACTTGGCGAAGCTGACCGGGAAAGGACGGCCGTAGCGAGCCTCGTACTGCTTCTTCCGTTCCGTCAGGTCGTTGAGTTGCGAGTTCACCAATGCATTCATCGGGTAGACGAGGAAGGCGGCGACACGATCGGCGGTGTGGGGGTTGCGGATCAGGTTGTCGATGATCGGCAAGAAATAGGTCAGGCTCTTGCCGGAGCCAGTGCCGCTGGTGACAACGTAGCTTTCCTGACTTAACGCGCGTCGCAGTGCATCGGACTGATGACGAAACAGATGCACAGGGCTTCCGTCCTTGTTGCGAAAGACCCGCGCGGTTTCCTCATGCAGCACGCCGCGACGGGCGAGGTCATCCACCGTTTCGACGCGGGGGTAGGACGGGCTGACCTGTAGAAGGAAATCGGGCCAGAGGTGGCGTTCGTCCTCCAGCGCATGGTCGATGAACGCGCGGGCGCGCGGGTCGGCGATGTCGAAGAACGAGCGGACGAAGTCGCGGTAGTCGGTGAGGACTGTGGCGTGGAGGTCGAAGATGCTCATGTAAACTACGTCTCCCCCACTCAGTGCGTTCCAGGAGGTGGATCAAGGCTGGAGACGTATCTCTTGCTGGAGCGCTGCGCCTCCAGCATCGCATCATAGGCGTCCATGATGCACTCTGAGGTACGATATCGACCGGACCTGTGTTCATCGCCGCTACGTACTATTGGAAACTTCTCCAGTATGTGCACCGCAGCTTCCCTCGGCTTACTGAATTGCCGTCCCAATGCGGCGAACGCTTCGTCCGGTTCACTGTGAATCTGGCGCCACTTACCGTTGTCATCCGCAGGCAGGTAGCAATGGAGAAATGCAGCGTCCAGCTCGCATCGGATCAAGAACCGTCGCTCGTCATTCCAACGGAAGGGAGGCCCGTCGAACCCGCAATCGTGGGCAAACTTCGTCAGCGTGGACGACGTATATATCAGCTCAAGTACTCTCCGGAGTAACCAATCACGAAAGGTTTCCGTTCCGCCGATCCAAGGGGCCGACTTATCAAAGTCATTGAAGGGAATTGCCGGCAGTTGCTTGAAGATCCATATGTTGACGTGAGTGCCCCCGACCTTCTGACGACAGCAATAATCGAAAACAAAGCTATTTACGTTTGCGGTTAGACACGCCGCATCGCTAGCACGCAACCCCAACACCAGATTGATACTGTTACCTATCGCAGCCGTTGGCAATATTGTCATGATGGCTGTACGCTCGTTTGTACCGCTCGCGATGTCTCGGAACCCACACAGCCAGTCCGACAAAATACCCCGTTTGGCCAAGCGCCCAAAAACCTCATCGGCAGCGACTACCTGTGCGGTCTCGGCTTCAAACTCAGTATCAGATTTGTCCAGTGACTGGGCCTCTACGACCCGGCCGTTCTTGATCGTGGCAAATCGATGATCGAATTGGTGAAAATACTTTGCTTCGTATAGTGGGAGGACAGGCTGACGTATAGCGGGACCTCGCGCCTCGAACAGCTTCGAATCTCTGGTTAGGTTAAACAACTCTCCGAGGAAGTCGATACCCGTCAGTTTGTCTTGACTATCCACACAAACGTGAACACCCCTACGATAAATATGCCGGCTAAGGTCGAGCTCTTTGTCAGACGTGAAAATTGGGGATGTCTTGGATGCTGGATTAAATAGGAGAAGGTCATCAGATGATAATCTGATTGTGCGCCCACGCTCGTTCACCTCATCCAAGCTATGCAAAAGCCAACCGAATTCCGTTCCCTTATCGTCCCTCCTGTTACCACCGGCCATCGTAATGAGGCTAAAGCGAAATCGGGAGTCCACCGCAGGGAAAAATTTCTGCTTGTTTTCAAAATCCAAAAACCGGACTAGCCGCGATTTCAGCATAAGATCTGCAAAAAGCTCCTTCCCAGACTCATCTGTAGCGAGCCCACTTTGAATAACTAAGCCGGCCCGGCCTATCTTAGAAATAAGGCTAGAACTCGTCTCTGTGAATGCCCGGTAAGTATTAAGGTTTCCCTCTCCTGCGAAATGAAGCCGGCCCGCGGTGCTAAGGAAACGACAAACGACTGCGATGTCGCGTTTGTGCTCAGTCCAAAGGTCGTGCGAGGTCGGATCGAGATCCGCTAGCGCCTCAATCATTGCCTTGCGTTCCCTTGCCGGAGCGCTTGCGATGTCAGGACGTATCACAGCAAAGAAACGCTGTTCTTCTGGCTGAATTTTATCCCATGGTGGATTTCCGAGGACAACATCGAATCCGCCATGTTCAAATACTTCCGGAAACTCGATGGGCCAATGGAAAAACCGATGGCGCTCCGCGAGATCGAGCGCAAGCGCCTCCAGTTGCGGAGGCACTTGGGAGGCTTGGAGGCAATCCTGCACGATGCTCGATGTGATAGCTGGTTCGCCGGGCTGGAAACATTGAAAAAACGCCGCCGTCCACAGATCGCAAGCTTCCTTTCGCCGCACCCACCTGGTATCGGCATATCTCGCTTCAAAAAGCTGCCGCTTCCGGCGTACCGCCTCTGGCGTGTCGTCCGGGATACTGTCTACCGCTTCGCTGGCGCGCGTGAACTCCGCAAGTTCAGAAGCCGGCTCCCAGGCAAGAAGGTCACGCTGTCCCTTGCGATCTTCCCGGTTTCGCCGCGCGATCATTCGGGCCGTATTTTTGTCGTCGCCTTCCAACGGCTTGAACGCCTCGTTGGGAATGCCACCCGTCAGCGTGATCAGATCGACCACTCCGACAAGCGAATCACCGCAGCGGATGCGGTGATCGAGAAACGTCAGAGGCCGGTCGCCCGTGTGGCCTTCCAGCCAGAGTGCTACCCGGCACAGGTCCACGGCCAGCGGGTTCTTATCGACCCCGTAGATGCAATGCCTTATCACGTCGCGGATCGCCTCTCGCACCCGCTCCGGTGATGGCTCATCCTCGCTGGTGCGGATGCGCGCGAGTTCCTTGCCCAGGCGGCGCGCTGCGGCGAGCAGGAAATGCCCAGAGCCGCAGGCTGGATCGCAGACGCGGATCGACAGCAGCGACTTCTCGCGCCCGTTCGCGGCCACGGCGGCCAGCCGATCTGTCAGTACCGCCTCCAGCGCCGACTTGATCAATTCCGCCACCAGTTCCGGCGGCGTGTAGTAAGAGCCGGTGCTCTTGCGTTCCGATCCCTTGATCAGGTCAAACGCCGGCCGGCCCGCGCCGTCGAGGTCTACCGCCGGATGGAACTCCAGCAGACTTTCGTAAACCGACCCCAGCTCCTCGACATCCAGCGCGGCGTAATTCACCCGCCGGGGCGGTGCCGCTCGTTCCTGGTAGTAAACGAGGTGCCACAGCGCGCCGAGCAAATCGCGATTGGTAATCAAGCCGTCGTCCAGGTCCACCGGCGCGAAAAGGTCCCCGTTCAGTGGTGCAAGCTGGAGCAGTGCCGCGAGTTCCTCCTTGGTCAGGATGCGCCACAGGACCCGCAGCGACTGCCACAGATCGTCATAGTCGTTGAACGCCGCGCGCTGATCGACCGTTCGCCGCAGCCGGGCGACACCATAGTGCTCACGATAGACCGGATCGGGGCTTAACAGCCCGCGGTCCTCGGCAACGAGCAGGAACAGCAGGCGATAGATCAGCTTGAGAAGCTGGCGGTAAAGGTCCTCCGGTCGAATCGGGTCGTGGCCGACGTAACCGCGGGCAACGCGCTGGCGCAGCGTCTCGTTCTCCGGGTGTCCTCGAGCACCGCCAGGCTGAGTGCATCGATCGGCGCCTCCGCGATGGCTAGCCGGCGCATAGCCCTGGACGCGCGGCGGAATCGGAAGAGTGTCTTGTGTCCGCCGGTCAGGGAGCCTTTGTAGGCAGGTCCGCGGATCTCGACGTGGCTCACCCTTCCGTTGAGGCGATGTGCGAACCAGGCACTGCCATACGGACCCTCGCGCACGGCGTCTTGCACGGCTGCCGCCTCGAGGACCCTGCCCGTGAGAGCCCGCTGACCAGTCAGATAAGTCCAGGCATCCGATCCGCGCCGCAGACGGGGACGCCGGGCCCAGCGCTCCGCAACCGGTCGGGCGGCTTCTCTTCCCGTCCCGGCGCGGACGGCTTCCGGGTAGCTCGGCGTGACGCCCACGAAGCGCCGCAGCACCTGCCGGACCTGGCCGAAATTGAGGCTGGGGTCCAAGTGCTGGACGAGGTTGAACACGTCGCCCTTGGCGCTGCCAGTCGCGTCCCACCAGCCGTGGCCCTCATGGTTGACGATGATGATCTCGGCGGGTCCACGCCGATACTTCAGGGCACGTTTCGTGCTTTGACGGACATCCAGTTTCCAGCCGCCCATCATTTGCTCGAGGACGGCCGCGCAGTTCACGGTCTGGCGGAACAGCTCCAGCTCCGCGTCGGCGGTTGCAGACATCGGGTCTCTCCAGGGCTGGCCGGGACACCAGGCGGGGCTCCCTGCCCTGCCCTCTCCATCTCCGGCATCTCCCCGACCGGCGACCGCGAAGCCGGAGGGGTGCAAGGGCGCCGCCTCGTGCGGCGGCTGCGCAGCGGCTTCCCTTGCGGCCCGACCGGCGCAAGCGGTAGCGCTCTTCTCCTGTGTGGTTTCCGTCATCCCCCGGATTGTGCAGGGCGAACTTGCGAACGGCGCATCTTTCCACGAAGGGGTTTCGGGTCGTCAGCTCCGGAAGCCGCACTCCCGGAGATGCTCGGTGTAGCCGTGGTCGGCGGCGAACCCCATATCGAGCGGATGCCCCTCAAGCGATCCGGCGGGCTGACTGTTCGTGTCTCTTGTGTCGGGCGATGAGCTGATCTGCGACGTCAT
>Ga0206950_1176_pt1 | contig 12751 bp, 10 predicted proteins | sample Alteio_BWOrgHeat_41_FD_152954 | JGI IMG/M metagenome (GOLD analysis project Ga0206950, IMG submission 152954) | Enriched cells from forest soil in Barre Woods Harvard Forest LTER site, Petersham, Massachusetts, United States -... | ecosystem: Environmental > Terrestrial > Soil > Temperate forest >... | reverse complement strand
CTTTCTTTGAATTTTGCAGGTGTCACTGTAATATTTTTTTCAGGCACTTGCGCAAACGCCAACATTTCCGCCTCGAACAATAACCTATTCGAGGTAGTGTTCCATGTGCCCGTTTTAGTTTGATATAAAGAAAACGCTTTTTCCCCTAGATATTTTTTAATTTTCCTTATAGTTGCATGAAATAAGTCCCTAAATTGTGAAATTTGATCCTTATTTAGATTTTTATGCTCTTTCATATATTTAGTTAAAAAATATGAAAGCTGATCTACCCGTTTCAGACCGCCATCGTGGTAAGCAAAAAAGCGCAACACTAACTCCTCGTGTGCCATATTATTCTGGTCGCTTTTTAATCTAAGATTGATCAATGATCTGAAAGTTGCATCATTCGCCAATTCTTTAAGCAAATCATTAAAAGTACCCCTTAAAGTATTATTTCTAATTTCCTGCGGAGTAAGTTGGATACTGCCCAAGTTTAATCTTTCAAAAACCTCATATTTAATTTCTTCATCCGACTCATTGAGAACAACAATAGCTCGGATTGACCTTTTCCTAATTTCATCCCTATCCCTTTGTTCAAGTTCCGAATAAAGCTTTCCGTTCACATCATCCCGAATTTCTAATTTTGTGAGTGGAAACTTATTGCTAAGAAAATCTTGGAATGTCTTTAATCTTTGCTGTCCATCAATTACCTCATATTTCAAAGTTTCTGCTTGTTCTGCAAAATAAATCACAGGAATTGGAATATTAAGCAAAAGAGACTCAATTAACCGCGATCTTTTGTTTTCGGTTTCATCATTTGCCCCCCAAACATAATTCCGTTGATAGTCCGGCTTTAAATCAATGTCTCCGCCCTCAATTTTATCAACTAAATCCTGTACGGAAAAATCATATGGCTGCGCCACTATGCGTCGGGGGGCTTTTTTAGTCATTGGTTTCCTCTGTCATTACTTGCCCGCGGTAGATAGCATAAGGCGGAATATTTAGAAACTGCCTGAACATAATCCCCCCTTTCCCTTTCACCAATTCCAGCATAAAATGTCCCCGTCACTTGCCCATGTGGGTAGGTGATGGGGCTTCAAAACCTCTCAATAATAGGCGGCTGGCACAGCCGTCATTGATGCCTTTCCCCTCAAAAGAGATAGGCATCATGGGTGCCGCTTCTCGGTCTATGGCCGGGGAGCGGTGGTGTATGTCCAGCCCGCAAGGGTAAAGGCCATCGCGCCGTTTTCCTATTGTTGACGGTTTTGAATCCCCGGTCGCCAGAGAGGAAACTCTGGCGGCTTTTTTCTTATCAACCTTGGGGGAGAAAACCGATGAATAAAGTAACTTTTGCACTCGCTGCCGCGCTGGCCGCCGTCGCAGCCATGCCAGCACACGCGGATGATTGGACAACCAACCTGCATCCGTATGTGGGCGCGGATTATCAATTCACGCACCTAAAATACAATAACGATTACGGGCTAGGTGGCGGTCTGGCGTTGGACGGTAACACAATTTTAGAACGCGGCCTAAACGGCGGCAATGTCCATGTGGGCGTACGCCCGGCACAGTATTGGGGCGCGGAGTTGGGTTATTTCGACACGACCAACGAAACTAAGAATGTCGCCGCAGGGACGACAGTTGGCCCCAGCACAGTTGCCTTGGTGCCACTGACAGGCAAAGTGCAAATGCACGGCGCGACGCTGGATGCGATGGGCTACCTGCCTGTAATCGCTAACCGGGTTGATTTAATCGCCACCACCGGGCTTGCATGGGACCATATCAAAGCAGGCTTTGGCGGCCTCGGCAGCGTCAGCAAAAGTGAGATTGATTGGCGGATTGGCGGGGGCGCACAGGTGAACTTGTTGCCTAATTTGAATCTGCGAGGGCTGGTGCGTTATCAAACCGCCGACTTCAAAAACATCGCCGACAATGCGTGGGTTTACACCGCCGGGCTGAATTACAGCTTCTAAATCTTTCTATCGCCGCCAGCTAAAAAACTGGCGGCTTTTTCAACTGCCAACTTAAAGGAAAAACGATGCGTATTATCCCCATTATCGGACTCGTGGCACTTACGGGCTGTGTGACAGCCTGTTCAAGTATTATCGAAGGCCGTTCCCAAGAAATCGCCATTAATACTAACCCCGCCGGGGCAAGCTGCACGCTGATACGGCAGGACATGCCCATCGGCACGGTGGCCAGCACGCCGGGTTCGGTTAACATCGAGAAAACCAAATACGACATCACTATCAAATGCGACAAGCGCGGCTATGAACAGGCAACCTACCTCAACCATTCTGGCGCGGCAGGTGCGACGGTCGGCAACATTATTTTGGGTGGTGGCATTGGATGGGCGATTGATTCAGCATCCGGCGCGGATAACAAATACGATAGCCCGGTGAATATCACGCTGGCTAAAAAATAGGGTTTATGCGTACGCGTACGCGTGAGACTCCGAAAATTAACCCTAGCTGCCAAAAATAGGTTTATGCGTATACGCGCGCGTGAGGGTTAGAAAATTCGGGTTTATGCGTGCGCGTGCGTGTGAGATTCTGAAAATTAGGTTGAAGGCGGTTTACACGCGCGCATGCGCGTACTGGTGGCGAAATTGCCTTTTTTGTTTTTCTGCTAGCAAGTCGTCGTAGCTCTTCCCAATATTCAATGCAGAACGCCGCCTGCCTTCAATAGTCTTTGGCCCGGTACTCAATCCGCCATGAAGCCGACAACGGCCTCCACGGCCTAATTCTTGGCTATCACAGGACGTTCCGTTGCGGGTTTTTGCGCCGCATTCCAATTTCTGAAAATGACTTGTCATGCAATTTCCTTCGAAGGTTGCGAAGGCATCGAAGATGCCGAAGATCGCATGTGTTTGAATGTAGCGCCTTCATTGCCATCTTTCTGATCTAGTAAAGTCTGTGAAGACATCATATCCCCGCCGTTATTATCTTTGGATTCTTCGGTATCTTCGACACCTTCATAGCGAGGTACAGGATGCATATTCTCCAAAGGTAAAAACCACACCCATGGTTCATGCATGCCCAGCTTACGGCTTTTAACACCAAGGCGATTTTTAGCGCGTTGCATAGACGACTTATTGTACCCCGCACCTTCGGCCTCTTTCAGAATATCTGCATAAAGCATGGGGCTCTGATTAGTTAAAAGTTCCAGCAAAAAATCCGCTGCTGCCGTGGTTGCAGTTGGTTTGGATGCTGGTTTAGCTGAAAGAATAGTTTGGGCGTCTACTAAGTTTGGCTGCCAGCATATCTTCGACGTAGCAATTCCCTCCGGCAGCACAACGGTTTCAATTTTGTAACCAAACCCATCTTTATCATTACCAACATTATTCTTAAGTGGGATAAAATAACGGATTGCGGGGTCTTTCTCATCTTTGATGATGGCATAAGCCGCCCGCGCGGCAGCTACTAACCCGATACTGCCGATCACACGCCCAATAGGTTCTTGCCCAGCGGATTTATTAAAATGAGTAACGGTAATAAGGGCAACATTATATTTTGCCGCGATTTGGGCGAACGGTGCCAGAAGCCCCCGCATATCACTATTTTTATGGCTGTCTGCTTTTCCTAAATATGCACTGATCGGATCAATAATCACGACGCTGATATTACCGTGCCGCTCTAACGCTTGCGCGAGTTTGTTGGCGTCTTCTTCAAGATTGAAAGTGCGGGTGGATTTTTTTCCATCTTTATTGATCACCTTAACGGCTTCTAACACATGACAACGGCTTACATCCGCACCCGCCGCTAGCAGGCGAGGTTTAATTGTATCGGCAGCATCATCTTCGGCAGATAAAATAATTACGTCACCAATCGCAGCCGTACCTTCATCCTCCGGCCATGTGCCGCCTGTTGTGATGATTGCCGCAATATATGCCGTAAGCTGACTCTTACCCAGTCCGGGATTTCCGGCAATTACAGTAAGTTTGCCGCGCGCGATGCGGTCAGGCCATAACCAGTTAATAGGCTGCATTTCAATGTCCCTCATGCACTTGATCTCCAATTCTAGTTCGGGTTGGAAAAAATTTTTGTTAACAACGGTGGCATCCGAAATGGCTTTCGCAAGCCATTCATGCGAAATGCCGGGCGGCAAGATGTCAGCTAAATCCCATTTGTCCGGAAATATCTTCGGCACTTGCACGATCGCCACCGATACGGCCCCAACTGCCAATGCAATACGCGCAACATCGGCAGCATAAATTAGACCCTCTGCGTCATGATCAGGCCAAATAAAAACAATCCGCCCGGCCAGTAACGACCAGTCGGCATAGTTGGCGGCGTTGGCCCCGTTCGGGCTAGTAATGACAACATAATCTGGGAAGATTGCCTGTGCAGCATCCGCGGCTTTTTCGCCCTCAACAATTAGCACGGGCTTATCAGGGTATTTTACTAACAGGTGCTGATTATAAATTGGGCGCGGTTCATCCAACCCTTTCCAAGCCCATTGCCGGGTGCCATTTTGATATTGGCGATAAGTGAGCGGCAAAACGATTTTACCGCCATCGTTTTTATCAAAGCGGCAGACATGGAGGATTAACCGTTCGCGTTCGTCATAATAATTCCAAATTTTTGAAAGGATTCCTAAATAATGCTTGGGAGGATCAAGCGTTACATCATTTGGAATTGGCGTAACCGCGGTGCCTTCCTCTTTATTGGAATTTTTGCTGTCAAAGTTGGCGGTTTTTTCTTCCGCGGTGAGGGGGTTAAAATTGTTGATTACGTCAGCCATGTTACACCCCCAACATTTTTTCAATACGGCTGCGGGCTTCGCCTTGGCTAACATCAAACAAATACGCAGCCAAAGAGATTACATCACCGCCTTTATCGCCAGTTGCAAAATCAGCCCAACGGCCCGTATTTGTGTTTACGGAAAAAGAACCGGGTTTATTATCCGTGCGCCGGGGATTGCGTGCGACATATTCGCAGCCGCGCAACGAACCGCCAGGTAGCCAGCGCGATAACAAGGCGGGCAAGAAATTAAGCGCAAGCTGATTAACTTCTTGAAAACTATTGGCAGAATTATTATAATGATTTTCAGAAGTTGTTAAGAGAGCCGCCCCTGCAAGGGCGGTTTTTTTATTTGGCTGCATGACGGCCTCCATTTTGCATTGGAGACAAAGCCATTAAAAAATCGGCCACATCTCTCGCAAGAAAAAGAGTCTTTTTCCCCAGTTTCGTTGCTTTCAATTCCCCATTCTTAACCACGGCATATAGCTTGGTTCGGCCAAAGGGTAGGTTTTCCAGCATTTCGTTTACGGAATATGCGGGTTTGTTGAGATTGAGATTTTGGAATTGCATTACCATCGCCTTTCTTTGTTGGTTGCGATGGTTCAGGATTATGCACATGCTGCATGATGATGCAGCAAGATAGAATGTAAAAAATTACTTTATGACCTTTATTCTTTTGCTGCACGTCTCGATGCTTTTTCGTACCGCATAATGTGATTTTGAACGGCTCTGCTTCCCCAACCCTTTTCACCCAACAATTTTCCGCATTTATCGCTAACTTTCTGCGCTTGCGTGACACGAGGGAGATTCCAAAATTCGGATTCGGTCTGTAGTGCCTCCACGGTTGATTCTATCTGCATTTTTGGTGATGGCCGCCCAATATTTTTGGTAGAATCTTTCGAACTATTCTCTATCCGCTCATTCATTGACCCGAATTTATTTTCTTGCAGCAATGAGGCGAGCCAAACATCAATATCACTTCGTGAAATAACCGGATTAATATAATAGCCCTCAATAACGCCGGAGTTATAAGAAATAAATTGATTCCGAACCGCAGAGTCAAAAATACCATCAATAGCGTTTAAAGCTCCTGATTTTGCTTCGTGCATCATTTTTTCGTAACCAACTTTGTGCCAATATACGGCGGGGATGAAATCGTTACCACCAAAGAACGTATAAACGCCGTTCGGGTCTTGATCATCTTCTTCGGCGTTTGCTCTTGCATTAGAGTCTAAATGTCGAATGCTTTTTGTGCTGGCGCTGACTTTCAAACTTTGCTTTTTTAATGCGTCAAATAGCGCCGCCCCAGCGATATTTTCTGACTCGCCAGATTGCGTGGATATATAGTCAACAGCTTGTAATAAAGACAATAAATCAGGTTGGGGTAATCCCATGTAATTTCCTCCGCAATGGAATCCGCAGTCAAAAGGCGCGGCGGCTCTGTGCGGACAGAGTTTTCGGGGATCAGCCTAGCCGTGCCAGAGCAATGATTATAGAACGTATTACTTCCGACCAAAATGCCCAACGATAACCTTTTTCTCTTGGGCCGTGGCATCAACATAATCCGACCATTTTTGCATCATTTTGCGGCGCTCATCCAAATGTGCGGTACGGTTATAGGCACGGCCATTGGGATCGCGGACGGCATGAGCAAGCTGGTGTTCGATGTAATCTGGTCGGACATGCAAAACTTCATCCAGAATCGTGCGCGCCATAGCGCGGAAGCCATGCCCTGTCATACGGCCATTATAACCCATTCGCTTAATGCCTTGCAAAACCGTGTTGTTGGAAATAGGTTTGCGTGGATTCAATACGCTCGGAAAAATCCAGCTATCTTCGCCGCGTGCAAATTCTTTTAATTCTTCCAAAATGGCAATGGCTTGTCGTGACAGTGGGACTATGTGCGCGCGGCGCATTTTCATGCGCTCAGCCGGGATATGCCATTCCTTCGCCTTAAAATCTATTTCCGGCCATTTGGCATTTATCATTTCACCTGTGCGGACAAAAGTCAGCAACATGAAGCGGATTGCCAGAATCGTTTGTGGGAATAGGCGGGCTTTATTTTGTTTTAGTAAGCTCAAAAACTCCGGTAATTCTTTGGCCTCTATTGCAGAAAAGTGTTTTACGGGGCGAGTTTTCAAAACGCCTTTAAGTGCCAGGGCAGGGTTATTCGGGCAAACCTCTGTGCGCACTGCATAAAAGAATATCTGGTTGCAGGTTTGCAGCAGCCGTTTGGCAACTTCGTAAGACCCCCTACCTTCCACCTTGCGCAACGCAGCTAGAAGAATTTTTGGGGTAATGTCCTTCACAGCCATTTTGCCAATTTGTGGAAACATATCACGTTCAAGGCGGGTGAGCTTATCATTGGCGGTATTCTTCGCCCATTTTTCTTCGCCTTGCGCCAGCCATTCCCGTGCTACCGCTTCAAAAGTATTGCCATGGTCAAGCCGCGCCTGTTGTTTAATTTGGGTTTTGGCAAGGGAAGGATCAACGTGCTGTTTTAATAGCTCCTTGGCCTCATCACGCTGCTTTCGGGCATCACCTAGGGAAAGGTTTGGATATTGGCCCATAGATAAAGTTTTCTCTTTATCCATAAAGCGGTATTTCATGCGCCAAAGTTTGGCCCCGCTGGGCGAAAGATATAGATACAAACCACCGCTATCGGCCATTTTCTTGGGCTTTTCGCCGCATTTAGCATTTTTGCAGGAAAGATCGGTCAGGGCCATTTGGGGGTATCGTGTTTGAGTTTTTGCTCCAATGCCCCCAATAATACCCCTAACTTAGCCGGATGTAAAGGAATAATAGGGAACGGCAGTGACCATAAAACTCCATATTTCGCTGATGTTTTTATGGTTTTGTGAATATCCGCGAACATGGGCGAATAAGTTTTTGGTGGCTCAGGAGGGATTTGAACCCCCGACCAAAGGATTATGATTCCTCTGCTCTACCGCTGAGCTACTGAGCCACATGAAACAAACGAATGAACAGCGGTAGTCTTTGCTTGGCGCACATTCGTGCGCGGGCGCTGAGCTACTGAACCGCTCTAATCGGTATTGGAGCCGTTACTAAGCAAAATTGCCGGTGAAAGGCAACCGTTTTCTAAGCCGCCCGCGCCTTTAACTTATTATGCCCCAGCGCGCCCGCCAGGTAGGTATAAAGCTTACCCACATCCGACGTCGTCAGCGTCGTCGCCAGCAGATCGTTATGATCGGTGGCAATGGCCTGTTCGAACAATTCCTCGAACTGGCGGAAATAACGCGCGACATAGGTGCGGAATTCATTGTCGTTTTCATACCGCTGGCGCAGGCGCTGCATCGGAATGTCATCGCGCATCTGCACGAACCGGCGCGTAAAGGCACCCGTGTCGCCTTTGCTGAATTCCGCCCAGACACGCGCGGCTTCCTGGGCGTCGAGCACGCGGGTCAGGTCGATGGCCAGCGAGTTCAAACCTTCGACAATAAATTTCGCCGTATTCAAAAAGACATCCCGGCGCGCGCGGTTTTCCGATTGCGTCAAACGCTGGACTGTTTCACCGGCCTGGGTATTGGCGCGTTCAATCTGCGTCAGCTGCTGCGTGATGTTCGCCAGGATTTGTTGCACCTGTTGTCCCGATCCCGCCATCACCGCCGCCGCGCGTTCGGACACGGATTTCATGTTTTGCGTTTGGTCCTGCACCACCTGAGAAGCCCTGGCGATGCGTTTCGCCGCTTCCTGGCCAACGGCGGCCATCTGTTCGCCCTGGCGCGTGAATTGCGCGCCGGCTGTCTGAACCTGTTGCGCCGCGCGGCCGGCTTTTTGCTCAATCGTTTGCGCGCTTTGCACCGCCCGGGCGCTGTAGCGTTCCATCTCCTGGAAGGATTGTTGCGTTTGGCGCATCAGCGCTTCGGATTGCTGGCGCAGACGATCAACCGCCGCATTCAACACGCCGCCCTCCGGCTGCATCGCTTCATTGACAAGGCGTACAAGAGTTTCGATTTCACCCCGCACCCGCGCGCCCATTTCGCCCATCAGGTTGATGTTTTCATTCGCCGCGCCGCGTACTGCGTCCGCCTTGGCGCCGAAACCGGCGGCGGCGGCATCAATCTGGCCGCTGGCCTGCGCGACCATCATCATCAGATCCTGCGCATAGGCGCTGAGCTCGCGCCGCACTGCCTCAACGCGCGTGCGGGCGTGATCGGTGGACATATCGGTGCTTTGCTGCGTTTGCGCCAATTGGTTGTTGATTTCCGCCAGCTGTTGCGACGCCATATCCGCCGTGGTGATGAGCGCCTGATGGTTGCGTTCAATCGCTTCCACCGCATTATTCAACTGGCTGTTAGCTAGATCGCCGCCATCACGCAGTTGCGCGATGCGCGCGTCGAACAGCGTGCCGAGTTCGGACAGGGTATCAAAGGTCAGGAAACTTTGCCCCGCCAATTCATGGCCCAGGCTTTCTAACCGTTTGATGGCGCTGTCATAGGATTGCGCCAGATCACCGCTGATGCCGTTCACGCGCACGCCCTCGGCGCTATAACGCGCCGCGAGTTCGGACAGGTTAAGACGCGCGCTGGAAGTACTGCGTTGCAGGGATGCCTCGCTCACCACCATGGCTTCACGCGCGCGGTTCATGGCGTCTTGCGCCTGTTCGCCCATGTATTCAACGGCTTCGCCCGCGGACTGAATATGGCGGCACAGCCAATCCAGATCGCGCGCGGAGCTTTCCGCGGACAGGCTGATCGCCGCCACGCCGTCGCGCATTTTTTCCACCATGGTTTCAATGGTGGCCGCGCCCTGGGTAGCATTTTGCTGAATTTCGCGCTGCTGTTTTTCAAAGGAATTCGCGATACTGTAACTGCGCAGCGCGATTTGTTCGGCGATATCCGCCAGCTTTGTGCTTTGCGCCATCAAGGCGTCGCGCGTGCCGGAGCCGATATTTTCCAGGCGGTCCGCGCTGTCGTTCAAGCCGGCCTGGCCGGATTGAATGGCGGCTTTCATGCCCAGCGTCACCTCGCCCAAACGGGTGGTGAGGCCGCGGATTTCCTGCGCGCGTTCATCGGTCGCCAGGGCGGTGCTCTTTAACTGGCCGTTCAATGCCTGGGTCACGTCGCGCAGGCGCATGATTTCCTGATACATCGCCGCGTGGGTTTGCGCGCTGGATTGTGTCGTCGCATCAAAATTGTTTTGCTGGCTTTGCAGATCGCGCACGATATCCGTGATCAATTGCGCCGTCGCGGAAACCGAAGCGTATAATTGGCTGCGCGCCATTTCTAATGTGCTGCCCGCATCATCCAAACTTGCCGCCGCGTCCGCCGTGGCTGTGCGCAGCAATTGCGCCTCGCGTCCGATTACGTGGCTGACGATTTCCGCCTGGGCCATCGCCTGGCCCGAAGCATCGCGCAGATCCGCCGCCGCGCCGGTGCTGGCCGAAACCATGCGCGTTGTGGCCTGGCTGATCTGGTCGTTCACTTCACGCGCCATGCCGATGTGCTGGGTCAAGGCAACGGCGGTTTCGCGGCCCGCGCTGGCGGCGGTTTCAGCCGTTTCGCGCAGATCCATAATGCGCTGGCTGACGCCCGCGTTCAGCATCAAAATCCGTTCCACCGTCCGGTCGGTCGCGCGGCGGGCGACGTGGCCCAAGGCCTCAATCGTCTGCGCCAGATCGTTGTGGAAGGTTTTCAGGTTGCTGTTGGTGTCGCGCGCGCTGCCGGTGAATTGTTCCTGAATTTCCTGTAGCTCATTGAAAATCGAGATCATCGATTGTTTCATGGAATCCGTCGCGTCTTCGCTCATGCGTTCGGCGATGATGCCCATGGCCTGGAGGCGCACGTCGATATTGCGTTCCAAGGTTTTCAATTGATCCGCGATATGCGCGCCGGAATTGCCGAAACGCGTATCCATATCGAGCAGGCGGCGCGTGGTGTCGTTCAAAATCGATTCCACCATGCGCGGGGTTTCGTCGGCGGCATCCGTCAGGACGGTTTGCAGTTCTTCAAGGCGCTGCGCCATCATGCGGTCCAGCGTCGTCACCTTACTCACCGTCGTGCCGATGGAGCGGTCGAGGGAAGCTTGCGATTGATGCAAACGCTCATCCATCGCCTCAGCCATTAATTTGACGGTCGTCTCCAGGCGGGTTTGCATGGTTTCGGTATATTTATTGATCTGTTGCGAAGCCTCTACCACCACATGCTCCGCCGCGTCGCGGAAGCCTGTGACCGCGCCGGTCAGGTTAGAGCCCAGGGTGGCAAAATTACTGATCGCGGAACCCATGTCGGTCAGCTGCCCCGCGAATTGTTCCTGTGATGCCGTCAGCTGTTCGCGCATCACCTGGCCGGCCGTATCCACGACCGCGCCATGGCGCGCGAACTCGGCCGCGATGCCGCCGAAACGCGCCGCGGTCTGGTCGGCGAAATTGGCGATCTGGCCGATGCGGCTGTCGAGATCATCCGCCGTGCGCACCATCCGCATATTGGCGGCGTGGAGCGCGGCGATAATATTGTTGCTCTGGCGTTCTAGTTTATCGGTCGCGCCCTGTGCCTTTGACATCATATCATTGACGGATTGATCCAGACGTTCGGAACCACTCTTCGCGTGTTCTTCAAAGGTCGCGAGGCGGCCGTGCATCTGTTCGGTCATGCGCGCGAGCTGTGTCGTGCGGTTAGCCATGGAAGTTGAAGCTTGCTCTAAATGTTTGCCCGTAAGTCCCGCATATTCCACCATTTTTTCCATGTCGGTGCGCAAGCCGTCGCGGACATGGTTCAGGGTTTTTTCCACCTGCTGGGTCGCGGTGATGAGTTCATTTGCCTGGCGGCGCAGGCCGTCGGCCACGGCATCAATGCGCGCTTCAATAGCCTTGTTCGGATTAATCAACTGGTCGATCTGGGCCATTAACGGCGCCATTTGCTCTTTAATATCCTGGTGACGGCGCAGGTAATTCACGCCCATCCATATTAAGGCAATCGGCGCGGCGATCCCCGCGATAACCGAACCCAATTGGTGCGCGGGCATATTCAGGACGTTTGCCCAACCCACTTCGCCGCCCAGATATAGGACAGCGCCCGCAAGCCAAGCGCCTGTCGCCCAGATTCCGATATCAGGCAACACTTTATATATTGCGCCCAAGTCTTTCTTTTTGCTCAATTTTTTCCATTTCTGAACGTCCGCCATGGAAACGGGAACAGATGCCGTAGCAGTCTGGCTGGCGGCCTGATTTTGCGTTCCGGCCTGGCTTGTATTCGCCGCGGGCCTGATCGGCGCGGCGGAATTTTTGGCGGCCTCAACCAGCTTGCGCGCGGCAACGGCGGCGGCACTGGCAGCCGCGGTCGCGGCGGCGGGGGAACCGATATTTGGCTGAGCCTTTGGCGGCACTTCGCGCGGGCGGAAAGAAGTCGGAGCGGCAGCGCCGGGACGGCCCACCGTCGCACGGACCGGATTACCTTCGCGAGGCGGTGCGATGGGGGGAACCGCCGGGCGCGTGGCAGTAGAATTTTCGGACGTTGCAGCCTGGACTGGCGCCTTTGCCGCCGGGGCGGAAGGTCTTGGCGTAATGGTTGCTGTAACCGGCGGGACAGCTTCGGACGGGGCAGCGGACATGCCCTGCACCTCGGTCATTTGACGCGCGGTGTTTTTGGTTTCTTCAACCATTTCGCGCAACCGTTCCAGGCGCGCGTGAATTTCCTCATAACGTTTGGTGACAGGTTTATTCGGATCAAAAGACTCTGACGCATTTGACGCTTTACGCGACACCATATCCAAATCCAACTTTTCCGCTACTGAACTATCGGCTGCCATTTGTCCCCCTGAGCAACACCTTTGATTCGCAAGTTTAAATTGATATCATGCTTTGCATTATCCGCAAAAGGAGATTATTTAAGAGTGACAATGACTTCACCACAAACCCTCTATCAAAAAATCTGGGACCAGCACGTTGTTACAAAACTCGATGACGGCACCTGCGTCCTATACATAGACCGCCACCTGGTGCACGAAGTCACCTCGCCGCAAGCTTTTGAAGGATTGCGCATGGCGGGCCGCAAAGTGCGCCATCCCGAGGC
>Ga0206950_1174_pt1 | contig 12898 bp, 13 predicted proteins | sample Alteio_BWOrgHeat_41_FD_152954 | JGI IMG/M metagenome (GOLD analysis project Ga0206950, IMG submission 152954) | Enriched cells from forest soil in Barre Woods Harvard Forest LTER site, Petersham, Massachusetts, United States -... | ecosystem: Environmental > Terrestrial > Soil > Temperate forest >... | reverse complement strand
TGCGAACGCGCTGGCAATGCAACAGGACGTGGATTATTTTTTAAAGCGTTTGATTACACAACTGGAGCCGACCGGATTTTTCACGACGGAAGAGCAGAAACCGAATATGCTGCAAAACCTGGCGGCGCTGTTTAAGCGCGCAAACCTGACCGATCAGGAATTGCGGACGTTGCATGGCGTGCTTACAGCACTAGAAGGGAGAGGGGAGATAGGAGATAGGAGATAATGTTTCTCCCTTCTTCTATCTCACCTCTCCCTTCTTATTTTCATGGTAATGCCACCCGAACAGCGCCATCGCGCTGCGATGCGGGGCGTAGCGCGCGCCGATGACATCCATTTCCTTTGGCGTCGGGCGGGTTTTTAGTTTTTTGAGTTTGCGCATGCCTTCCTGGAGCGCCAGATCATGCGCGGGCCAGACGTTGCGGCGTTGCAGGGCAAAGAGCATATAATTCTCCGCCGTCCAGCGGCCAATGCCTTTGATTTGCGTGAGTTTTTTCTCGATCTCTATTTCGTCCAATTTTTTCAATGCGGCGATGTCGAGGCGGCCGTCGGAAACGTGGTGGGACAGGTCACGGATATACGTTACCTTTTGCGCAGACAGTCCGACGGCGCGGAGATCTTTGTCCATCGCGGCCATAACAGTATCGGCGGTGATATCCGTCAGCAATCCAGCCAGGCGGTTTTTGATGGAACGCGCGGCGGCGACGGAAACCTGCTGTTGAATAATCAAATCGGCGAGCGTAGCGAAATTGGGTTTGCGGGTTTTAAATATCGGCGCGCCCACCTGCTCCACCGCGCGGGCAATATGCACGTGACGGCCGCCCAGAATTTCCAGATCGCTTTTAATCCAAACACTCATGCCGCGCGGCGGGACAGGTATTCGCGCACGTTGCGCTCGATGCGCGGTAAAGGATCGCCGATTTCGTATTCGAAGGGTTTTCCGGTGACGGCTTCGCAAACGCCGACATAGCGCAAGGCGGCTTCGGCGAATAAATCGCCGGGGAGTTTGGCGAGTTCGGCTTCCATGCCGAATTTATTGAGCCCCCGCGCGGCGAGTTGGAGGCGGATGAATTCTTTGTCGTAGTAATCTTGTTCTTCGCCCAAAACCTGACGGGCGGCGTAATCCGCTTCGCGCCAATAGCGCGAAGAATCTGGTGTGTGGATTTCGTCAATCAGAACCAGTTCGCCCGCGCCGTCCAGGCCGAATTCGTATTTGGTGTCGACTAGGATATAACCTGCACGCCCGGCAATTTCCGTACCACGCGCGAACAGCGCCAGGGCGGTTTTTTCAATCTGCGCATAAAGCGCGGGATCGACACCGGAAAATTCCAATAGCTCTTGCGGCGAAACCGAACGGTCGTTTTTGCCTTTTTCGCTTTCCTTGGTCGAAGGCGTGATTAATGGCGTCGGCAGACGGTCATTTTTCCGCATGCCTTCGGGCAAGGTATGGCCGCAAAATTCGCGCCCACCCGCAGCGTATTTGTGCCACATGGAGGTGCCCGTCACGCCTGTGATATAACCGCGCACGACCATTTCAATGGGCAGCGGTTTGCATTCCTGCGCGACCGTCACATTCGGATCGGGCGTGGCGATGATGTGATTTTTAATGATGTCGCGCGTCTGGTCGAACCAAAAGGCCGCCATCTGGTTGAGGACCTGGCGCTGATGCGGTCCGTCGCAATAATTACTCGCGGGCCGTTGCCGTAATAACTGTCGCGCACCTTGCCGGAATGTTTATGCGCGAAACCTTGCAAATCGGTTTGCGCCAGGACGTGCGGGAGCTGGGCGAGCGCGTCGGCCCTATTCATAGAGTTCATCAGCCGATCATCTCAACGCGGTAATCTTCCATCACCGGATTGGCCAATAATTGCTGGCACATTTTTTCCAATTGGGTTTTTGTTTCCGCCGTACCCGCGCCGTCTTTGAGTTTTAATTCGATGACCTTGCCCTGGCGCGCATCCTCGACGCCGTCAAAACCGAGGCCGCGTAATGCGCCAGCAACCGCCTGGCCTTGCGGGTCCAGGATGCCTTTACGCAGCGTGATATAAATTCTTGCAACCGTCATCGTTTTGCCTCTTCTTTGGTGTTTGCGCGTTCGGCGGCGTCGGACATGGATAAAATATCCCCGCCGCCGTCGCTGCCGCCCGCTGTATCCGGAAACACACCCAAACGTGCGGCGATATCGCGGTAACCTGTCATAATGTCACCCTGCTTTTCGCGCCAGACGTCCATGTCCAGACTTTCATTGGTTTTCACGTCCCACAGGCGGCAATGGTCGGGGGAAATTTCATCCGCGACGATAATCCGCAGTTCGTGTTCGGATAAAAACTGCCGCCCGAATTCGAGTTTGAAATCGACCAAGCGCAAACCCATGCCCAAAAACATGCCCGACAAATAATCGTTGATGCGCATGGACAGCGAATAAATCTCATCCAGTTCCGGCAGACTGGCGATGCCAAAGGCAGTGATGTGTTCTTCCGACACCATCGGATCGCCCAGCTCGTCTTTTTTCAAATAATATTCCACGATGGCGCGCGGCAGGGCTTTGCCCTTTTCCAGGCCGTAACGTTTCACCAATGAACCGGCGACGACGTTGCGCACGACGACTTCAATGGGGATCATATCCACCTGCGCGATCAATTGTTCGCGCATGTTGAGCTTTTTAATCAGGTGCGTCGGCACGCCAATCTCAGCCAATTTGGCCATCAGGAAGGATGAAATGGCGTTGTTCAAAACGCCCTTGCCGTTCACGGTTTCCTTTTTCTCGCTGCCGATGGAAATGTCGTCTTTGAAATATTGGATGAGCATGCCCGGTTCGGGCCCTTCGTACAGGACCTTGGCCTTGCCTTCATAGATTTTTTTGCGCTTGGGCGAAAACAGAGACATGGCACCCCGAGGGAAAGAGCGGGCACATATAGCGCCCAAAAACCGCTGTGTCACGCAATTTTTCGTTAATTTTTGCTTTGCACAGACGGTGATAATCATTATACAGATAATCACCGCAGCGCAAATAAAAAAGGCCCCCTGAATTAGAAATGAAAAACAAACCGCTAGCCTCCATTTTGGTCTTCCCCGGCACGAACCGGGAGCATGATATCTCAGGCGCCCTGCGTGCCGCAGGGTTTGAAACCAAGTTTATCTGGCATACGGAAACAGCGCTGCCAGCGTCAGATTTAATCGTCCTGCCCGGCGGGTTCAGTTATGGCGATTACCTGCGCACCGGCGCGATTGCGACGCTGTCGCCGGTTATGGGCGCGGTGCGTGAAGTTGCCGCGAAAGGCGTGCGCGTTCTGGGCGTATGCAACGGTTTTCAAAGTTTGTGCGAGGCCGGCATGTTACCCGGTGTTTTGTTACGCAACGGGCATCTGAAATTCAATTGTAAATTCACGCCGCTGCGCGCTGAAAATAACAATACCGATTTCACGCGCCAGTATCGCAAGGACGAAACCTTTCCCTGCCCCATCGCGCATGGTGACGGCAATTATACCGCCGAAGCGGACACAGTTAAAATGCTGGAAGACGAAGGGCGGATTGTGTTTCGTTATGCGGATAATCCCAACGGTTCGATGAATAACATCGCGGGTATTATCAGCGCCGACGGGCGAGTAATGGGCATGATGCCGCACCCGGAAAACGCGGTGAATGAATTGCAAGGCGAAACCGCTGGGTTGAAATTGTTTCAGAGTTTGTATGAGGCTGTCGCATGATGAAAAACTTTCCCCTCTCCCTGCAGGGAGAGGGACGCAAATGCTTAGTGAATGGAGCGCAGCGTAATGAGCTTAGCATTTGCTGGGTGAGGGGGACGGGAGGCAATGATTATTCTGAAAGTTTACATTGCCTCACCTCCCCCTCATCCGCCCTTCGGGCACCTTCTCCCTGCAAGGAGAAGGGAATTTAGAGAAATGACAATGACCGCAACCGCAATGAAAAAACAAAATACGAAACCAGCTGAACCTGAAGTTAATCAGGCTACTGCCGCTGAACATAAATTGAACTCGGAAGAATACGCGCGCGTTCTAAAAATCATGGGGCGTACGCCGAGCTTTACCGAACTCGGCATTTTCTCTGCGATGTGGTCGGAACATTGTTCCTATAAATCCTCCCGCGTCTGGCTGGCGAAATTGCCGACGAAAGCGCCGTGGGTGATCCAAGGGCCAGGTGAAAATGCGGGCGTGATCGATATCGGCGACGGCCAGGCCGCCGTATTCAAAATGGAATCCCACAACCACCCGTCGTTTATCGAACCCTTTCAAGGCGCGGCGACGGGCGTGGGCGGCATTTTGCGTGACGTTTTTACCATGGGCGCGCGGCCGATTGCGAATATGAATGCGCTGCGGTTTGGCGATCCCAACCATCCGAAAACGCGCGGCCTGCTGAAAGGCGTGGTTTCCGGCATCGGCCATTACGGCAACTGCGTCGGTGTTCCCACCGTCGGCGGCGAAACGAATTTTCATTCATCGTATAACGGCAATATTCTGGTGAACGCGATGACGGTCGGCCTGGCCGACGCGGATAAAATCTTCTATTCGCGCGGCGCCCGCGTGGGCGACCAGGTGATTTACGTCGGCGCCAAAACCGGCCGCGACGGCGTCGGCGGCGCGGTGATGTCGTCAGATTCATTCGAAGGAGATGTGCAAGACATGCGCCCACAGGTGCAGGTCGGCGACCCATTTATGGAAAAACTGTTGATCGAGGCATGTCTGGAGTTGATGGCGACGGATACGATCACCGCCATCCAGGACATGGGCGCGGCGGGACTGACGTCGTCATCTGTTGAAATGGCGGACAAAGGCGGCGTAGGGATTGAAATCCACATGGACCGCGTGCCGACGCGCGAAGAAGGTATGACGCCCTATGAAATGATGCTGTCGGAATCACAGGAACGCATGCTGGTGATTTTAAAACCCGGCATTGAGGCCGTCGCCGAAGCGATTTTCAAAAAATGGAATCTGGATTTCGCCGTGATCGGTTCGATTACCGACACCGGCAACCTGGTCGTCAAAATGCACGGCGAAGTTTTCGCCGAAATGCCTGTGCGCCCATTGGTGGACGATGCGCCAAAATATAACCGCCCGACCGAACCCACGCCCGCGCAGCCGATTTTGGATGCGACGAAATTTCCGTTGAAAAATTCCGTGCTGCAAACGTTAAAACAGTTGCTCGGCACGCCGGACCTCTGCTCCCGCCGCTGGATTTTTGAACAGTATGACAGCCTCGTGCGCGGCATGACGGCGAACGGTCCCGGCATTGATCACAACGGCGGCAGCGACGCAGCCATCGTGAAAATTCCAAATAACAAAAAAGCACTCGCAATCACGACCGATTGCACGCCGCGCTATTGCTTCGCCGATCCGGTGCAAGGCGGACGCCAGGCCGTCGCCGAAGCATGGCGCAACATCACCTGCACCGGCGCTTTGCCGCGCGCGGTGACGGATAATATGAACTTCGGCAACCCCGAAAAACCGCGCATCATGGGACAGTTCGCGGGTGCGATTGAAGGCATGGCAGAAGCGTGCAACGCGCTGGATTTCCCGGTTATTTCCGGCAACGTCAGCCTGTACAATGAAACCAACGGCAACGCCATTCTGCCCACGCCCGCTATCGGCGGCGTCGGCGTTCTGGCAGATGTGTCGAAACGCATGACGATTGCATTCCGCACCGCGGGTGAAGCGATTATCCTGGTCGGCGGCACGCCCGGCCATATCGGCCAAACCATTTACCTGCGCGAAGTACACGGCCGCGAAGAAGGCGCACCGCCGCCGGTTGATCTGGCGGTCGAGCGCAAAAACGGCGATGCGGTGCGTGAACTGATTTTGAGTTCGCGAGTTACCGCATGCCATGATATCTCCGACGGTGGCCTGCTCACCGCGATCGCTGAAATGGCGCTCCCGAAAAATATCGGCGCGGAATTGACGATTGGCGCCGATGCTGCCACCTGTTTCGGCGAAGACCAAGCGCGCTATGTCCTCACCTGTCCCGCTGCGAATGCCGCCGAGGTTTTATCCGAACTGAAATCCGCAGGCGTCACCGCCGAACAAATCGGCCAAACCATCGGCGCGACGGAAATCCGTTTAGATGGAGAGAAAATTGCGCTGGCGGAATTGCGTACGGTTTATGATCATTGGCTACCGGATTATATCAACGGTTAGAGCGCGCCGCGCATCTTCTCCATAAACCCATAATCCGTCATATCCAGCTTAATCGGCGTGACGGAAATATACCCGTCGTTCAGCGCCGCCACATCCGTGCCTTCGCCGTGCGTATAGGCGGAATGGCCGACCCAGAAATAGGTTTGACCCCAGATGCCCGTGCGTTCGATCACTTCGTCATGCGTTTTTCCGCCGAGCTGACTGGCAACACGCACGCCGCGCACCGTCATATCATCCTGTGGAAAATTCACGTTCATCAAGGTATGTTGCGGCCACTCGCCCAGCGCCAATAATTTCCGCACCACCGTTTCGCCGTGTGCTTTAACATGCACCCAATCTGTTTTACTGTCTGTCAGCACTTGCGACAGCGCAATCGCGGGGATGCCGAGCATCGTCGCCTCAATCGCCGCCGCGACGGTGCCGGAATAACTGACATCGATGCCTGCATTGCGGCCGAAATTGATGCCGGATAAAACCAGATCCGGTTTTTTGTCTTTGAAAAGATGATTGATGGCCAGCAAAACCGTATCCGACGGCGTGCCGTTTACATGAAACCGTTTTTCATCCAGTTGTTTGACATTCAGCGGGCGGTCGAGCGTCAGCGAATGCGATTTGCACGACTGTTCCGTCTCCGGCGCAACGACCCAGACGTTGTCGGACAGCTTGCGCGCGATGGATTCCAGCACGCCGATGCCATCGTGATAAACACCGTCGTCGTTGGTGACCAGAATTTTCGCGCGGGATAGATCAGCGGGGAGTTGGAACATCAATCTTTTCAATCCCGCCCATATAAGGCTGCAAAACTTTCGGCACGGCGATGGCGCCGTCTGGTTGTTGATAATTTTCCATCACGGCAATCAACGTGCGGCCGACGGCGAGGCCGGAGCCGTTCAGCGTATGCACGAATTCGGTGCCTTTCGCATTCATGCGGCGCAAACGCGCGTTCATCCGGCGCGCTTGGAAATCGCCGCAGTTGCTGCACGACGAAATCTCGCGGTAACGTTTCTGGCCAGGCAGCCAGGCTTCGATATCATACGTCTTACGCGCGGCGAAACCCATGTCGCCGGTGCAAAGCATCACGGTGCGGTACGGAATTTCCAGTTTTTGCAAAATCGTTTCGGCGGCGGCGGCCATGCGTTCGTGTTCGGCCTCAGACGCTTCTGGCGCAGTGATAGAGACTAATTCCACTTTATAAAATTGATGCTGGCGCAGCATCCCGCGCGTATCACGTCCCGCCGAACCGGCCTCACTGCGGAAACAGGGTGATAGCGCCGTCAGGCGCATCGGCAGCTGCTCTTCGGGCACGATCGTATCATTGACGAAATTGGTCAGCGTCACTTCGGACGTCGGTATTAAAAAATGGCCCGTCGTGGTTTGAAAAGCGTCTTCGGAAAATTTGGGCAAATTTCCGGTACCATACATCGCGCCCGAATTCACCAGAACCGGCACACTGCATTCGGTATAACCGAACTCAAGCGTATGCGTATCCAGCATGAATTGGCCGATGGCACGCTCCAACCGCGCCAATGCGCCTTTCAGCACCACAAACCGCGCACCGGAAATTTTGGCGGCGGTTTCAAAATCCATCAGGCCAAGTGCTTCGCCCAGATCGAAATGTTCCTTGGCGTTCGGGATGCTGGGCTGCTCGCCCCATTTGCGGACTTCGACGTTGTCGGTTTCGTCTTTACCGTTCGCGACGTCCGCCGCAGGCAGATTGGGTAGAACGGCCAGCACGGCGTCCAGTGCGTTTTGATGCGCGGCGGCCTCGGTTTCCAGGGCGGATAATTTTTCCTTAATCAAAGCGACTTCGACCATAATGGCATCCGCGTCGCCTTTTTCGCGTTTGATTTTTCCGATCAGTTCAGATTTTGCGTTGCGTTGCGCCTGCAATTCTTGCGCCTGCGTTTCCACTGCGCGCCATGCGGTGTCTAGCGCCAGAATTTTTCCGGACTCGGGTGATAATCCGCGCCGCGCGAGGCCGGCGTCGAAGGCGTCAGGATTCTGTCGGATGAATTTCAGATCGTGCATTTGTACCTTGCCAACGGACGAGGAGGATAGAAATTTCATAAAGCAGATAGAGCGGAACGGCAATGAGGAGCTGGCCGAAAATATCCGGCGTCGGCGTAACGAATGCGGCAATGATCAGCGCGAGAAGCACGGCGTAACGGCGGTTTTTCCCCAGGAATTCCGCCGTCACCACGCCCAGGCGGCCGAGCAGCATGAACACCAGCGGCGTTTGGAAAATCAGGCCAAAAATGATGATGAAATGGAGCGACAGGCCGACATAATCCGCCACGCGCGTTTGCGCGACGATGGGAATTTCACCCACGGCGGTCGATTGATAGGACAGAAAAAATTTCCACGCGATCGGCATGGCGGCGAAATAACAGAGCGATGCGCCGCACAAAAATAACAACGGCGCGCCGATAAAATACGGCAATAACGCGAGGCGTTCATGTTTGTACAAACCCGGCGCGATGAAAATCCAGATTTGGGAAGCGATGATGGGGAATGCGAGAATAAAACCGGCCGCGAGCGCAAGGGTGATGTGCGCGAGGAAAACTTCGGGCAGCGAGGTGAAAATTAGATGAAAGTCCGGCGACAATCCGGCACGATGCAGGGGCAGCAACAGAAAATCCAAAATCCGGTCGGCGAAGAAAAAACAGACCGTCGCGGCCAGCAGGTAAAAAAACAACGCAAACATCACGCGGTTTTTCAGCTCCATCACATGCGCCATGATGGGCATTTTTTTGTAGTCTTCGATTTTATTTTCCAACTCACCCATATCAGCCTCCCCCTTGTGGGGAAGCACAAAAATTCAAGCGCAGCGCGCGCCGAATTTTTGGGTGGGGGTTCTGGAGAGGTGAGAGTCGACCCTCACCCAAAACGCGTACCGCGTTTTGACCTCCCCACAAGGGGGAGGTTGTTTTTTGGGCGGCATATTTAATACTCATTTGCCGTCATCGACTTTCATCGCTTCATCAAATTCACGCCGCGCGGCGTTGACGATTTTGCGTGCGCGGCCCGCCAAACGCCCCGCTTCGCGCATCAGGCGCGGCATATCCTTGGGCGGGATGACGAGGACGGCGACGACCAGGATTAATATAATCTCGCCCCATCCAATGCCGAACATTATGCAACCTTTGCTTTCGGCATGTCGATTTTGATGTGCAATTCGCGGAGTTGTTTTTCATCCACCGCGCCGGGTGCCTGCATCATCAGGTCTTCGGCTTTTTGGTTGAGCGGGAACAAAATCACTTCGCGGATGTTCGGCTCATCCGCCAGCAGCATCACCATGCGGTCGATGCCGGGCGCGGAACCGCCGTGCGGCGGGGCGCCCAATTTGAACGCGGAAAGCATGCCGCCGAAACGGCTTTCCAAAATTTCGGGGCCGTAACCGGCGATTTCGAAGGCTTTGTACATCACTTCGGGCAGGTGGTTCCGGATCGCGCCGGATGACAATTCAATGCCGTTGCAGACGATGTCGTATTGATACGCTTTAATCGTCAGCGGGTCTTGTTCGTTCAGCGTTTTCAATCCGCCCTGGGGCATGGAGAATGGGTTATGAGAGAAATCGATTTTGCCGGTTTCTTCGTCCGCTTCGTACATCGGAAAATCGACGATCCAGCAGAAATCGAAACGGTCGTTCGGAATGATGCCGAGTTCCTGCGCGATTTTCGTCCGCGCGGCACCGGCGAATTTGGCGGCTTTGAGTTCTTTGTCGCAGGAGAAAAATACAGCATCACCATCTTTAGCACCTGTTAATTCTTCTAGTTCAGCAAATGCTAGACCAGAAATAAACTTAGCAATTGGCCCCTTGCCTTCAATCCCATCCCAAATGACATATCCTAATCCAACGGCGCCCTGTTCCTTCGCCCAGTCATTTAATTTATCAAAGAACGAGCGTGGTTGTGCCGCAACGCCAGGAACGCGGATGGCACGAACAACACCGCCTTTGGCAATCACGGATTTGAAAGCGTTAAATGTCACGTCTTCTCGCGCAAAGACCTTCGTCACATCAACGATGGTGAGCGGATTCCGCAAATCCGGTTTATCGCTGCCGTATTTCAGCATTGCGTCGTCATAGGTGATGCGCGGGAATGGGTATGGTGTGACGGATTTTTTCGCGCCGGTGAAATCGGCGAATTGTTCAAACAGACCGTGCAGCACGGGTTCGATGGCGGCAAAGACATCTTCCTGTGTCACAAAACTCATTTCAAAATCGAGTTGATAAAATTCGCCGGGGGAACGATCCGCGCGGCTGTCTTCATCGCGGAAACACGGGGCGATCTGGAAATAGCGGTCATAGCCCGCCATCATCAGCAACTGTTTAAACTGCTGCGGCGCTTGCGGCAGGGCGTAGAATTTTCCGGGATGGATGCGCGACGGTACGAGGAAATCGCGCGCGCCTTCGGGACTGCTCGCGGTCAAAATCGGTGTTTGAAATTCCGTAAAGCCCTGCGCGCGCATGGCGTCGCGCAGATGCGCGATGACGGCGGATCGTAGGCGGATATTGCGCTGCATTTTCTCACGCCGCAAATCCAGAAAACGGTATTTCAAACGCGCTTCTTCGCCATAATCTTCATCGCTGTTGACCTGGAGCGGTAAATTTTCCGCGCGGGATTGCACCACTAATTCTTCAATCACCAATTCAATCGCACCCGTCGGCAATTTATCATTTACCGTTTCCGGCGTGCGCGCCACCACGCGCCCTGTGATCGTCACCACATATTCATTCTTGAGTTCCTGCGCCGCCGCAAAGGCCGCGCTGCCCTCCTCCGCCACGCATTGCGTGATGCCGTAGGTGTCACGCAGGTCGATAAACAGCAGCTGCCCATGGTCGCGGCGGCGGTGAACCCAGCCGGACAGGCGGACAGTCTGGCCCACGTGGGGGACGCGTAATTCACCACAAGTATGCGATCTATAAACGTGCATCGGAATCCCTTTTCAGGCCTTCTATAAAGCCGCCCGCCCGGGATTTGTAAAGTTATATCAGGCGGCTAATTGCAGGCCGAGCGGCTTTGGCGGATGCGCCAGCGCTGTTTTCGCATGATCCTTTGCACTGGTCCTGCCGTGTCCGCGTGACATCGCGCGCGCCGCCGGCCTGGCAACCGAATTCGGGAAATCGGCCAATGGGAACGGCTGCTGCGCCAAAGGCGTGAAATTGCCCTTTGCATCCTTGGTGCCGAATACAGGAGCCTGTGGGTATGCGCTGTTGGTCAATTCGTTATCATCCGATGTCCAGCGCGCGTAAATAGATTGAGAGTTTGACGGATTATACAACTGCACTTCCCAATGTTTGGCATTCCTATCCGGATGCACGAGCGTATTCGCGCCCACGGAATAACCCGCGAATTGCGATTGGAAATTGGCCAGCACCGTCGCGGCGAGTTTGGGTGACCAATCCTGATTATATAAACCGAATTCCAATTGTTCCGGCGAGTCGGCATTGGGCGGAAATTGCCCCAAACGATCGCGCAATTCATAAATTGTGATGGTTTTTAACGTCGCGCGCGTCGATGGTTCCTGTAGCGATAAATAAGTCAAAATACTGCGGATGGTCATAATCGCCTGGCGCTGCTCCGTCACGCCGTTGACGCCGTTATAGGTCGTCCAGCCGACCTCCGTCATAACCATCGGTTTGCCGCCGGATTGTTTCATCACATTCAGGACATTTTGAATATTTTCTTCCGGCGTGCCTTCGGCGCTATCCTTAATGCTGTTGCTGGGGTTATAGCCGTCCAGCGCATCTTCATCCGTATAATTCGCGGCAATGGCGAGGGCGCCGTTGGCTAATTTAATCTGCGCTTTATTAAAGATATTATTAAAATCAGTCGCCGTCATGGTGCGTTCGCGCCCTTGGAACAGTGTCACCGACGGGCCTTGCAAATAGCCGAGCGGCAAATTACTCGCGTTGATCGCCTCGCCGACCGCGACGAATAATTTGGCATAGGTTTTCGCGCCCGCTGTATCATTCGGCGCCAACGCACCGTTGGGTTCAAAGCCGATGGAGAATTTATATTGGTTCCCCAAATAAGACTGCAAATTTTGCACGACATAAACATAATCTGCCGCATACTTTACGATTTGCGCGTCGGTTTGCGGCCAGGGATTAATTCCGTTCGCAAAGAGACTGTCATCGCCTTTTGATTTTGTGGTGGTGAAAACAATATTGGGCTCCAGGCCGGCTTGCACAACCTCCTGTAACTGTGCGGCGAAATTCGCCAGGCTGTAATTTGTGCCGTCCGCGCTGTTGGTAACATCGTCCCAATGCAGAACCAGGCGTATGCGCTTGAAACCCAGGCTGCCCGCTTTGGCGATGGCGTCGTGAATTCCCGCTGGATCGCCCTGATTGTAATAGTCATAAGTATTAACCGCCAAAGCGCCGCCATCGATCGGCAGGCTATAATTAGCGGGCGGCTGATTGGGCTGATTGGGATTATTATTAATGCCGGTTACGCCGCCACCTCCGCCGCCGCCACAGCCCGCCAGCAAAGCCGGCACGGACGCAGCCGCAAGCAAGGCTGCCATTCCCATAATCACATCACGGCGGGAAAATTCATTAGATGAAGGGTTTTGATTATCCATAATAACCTCGGTTAAGTTAATGGTGTTAAATCAATCCATTATAAAAAAGCAAGCAGCTTTGAAAAAAACCTTCGCCTTTTACTAGAAAACCTATATGAATGCGGGATAGCCGAGCGCCAGCGCCATAATCTGGGTATCCTCAACCGGCGCGGGCAGGCGGC
>Ga0206950_1168_pt2 | contig 12907 bp, 8 predicted proteins | sample Alteio_BWOrgHeat_41_FD_152954 | JGI IMG/M metagenome (GOLD analysis project Ga0206950, IMG submission 152954) | Enriched cells from forest soil in Barre Woods Harvard Forest LTER site, Petersham, Massachusetts, United States -... | ecosystem: Environmental > Terrestrial > Soil > Temperate forest > O... | reverse complement strand
ATTGGACGTTTTTATCCGCCTGGACCGGCAAACTCATGTGGGACCGTTCCATCCAAGAAAATTTAAGAACCGATCTTTTCACCGGCGGTCTGACCTATGCGTTTTAAGGCGGTCGTTTTGTGTTGCGCTTTTGCGGCGCCGGCTTTCGCGTGGGACACGCCGCGCAACCCGGATCTGCGTCCTTCCTTTGGATTTGAGGCGGGCGGCGGCGCCGACCTTCATGCGACGCAAGATTTGACGCTCACCGAAACCGGACCGCGCGGCCGCGTTTTAGGAACCGATGCGGAGACGCGCGATCTTTCCGGACATACGGGCCAATTTGTTGCCGACGCTCTTTTCCCCTTGAACGATCGTCTCAGTGTGCAGGGCGGCGGCGGAATTACAACGACCGTCGATCGCGCGGACGCGTTAGCGCTTCTCGCGAACAAGACTTCGGTTTCTCTCGCGAATACAACGACGGATACCTCCTTGGCCACGGCCTTTATGTCGTTGCGCTATTATTTTTTAGATTGCAATGTCGGCCATGCGCTCACAGACAATCCGGATCAATGGCCGTCGCTGGCCTTAAGAATTTCCGGCAATGATTCCATTTACCGCAACCAAACGAATACCGCCACCAACGGAGCGACATCCGTGGCGCGCAATAGCCGTTCCTATTTAATAGGCGGAGGAATCGATGCTCGCGTGCCGTTGGCGGAAGCGTGGACCTTATTGGTTTATTTGGACGGCGCGAACGGTCAAACCGATCTTCCCGAAAAATCGAATGCGGCCGGAGACGACTCTCAATTAACGACGCTCGCCTACGGCGGCGGAGCAAAATATTATTGGGTGAATCAAAACCTCATCCGCGACGACCATCACGAAAATCCCGATCGTTGGATTTCGTTGGCCTTCACCGTCGCCGGCACCCATGCGACGCACGGCCAAGAAACGTTGAATGAAACGAGCGGCGTCGTCGATCAACGCGACTTGAGCTTGAGCGGCTTCAACACGGACGCCGAACTTCGTCTGCCGCTTTCCAATAGCGTGACTTTTCGTCTCGGCGTCGGCGGCGGCCAAACGACCCTTTCCGCGCCGCAAGTCGGAAACAATAATCCCTCCGTTAAAACGAAAACCACGTTCCTCAATGCTTTTGCCGGTGTGCGCGCCTATATTTTGTAGTACGGCCGAGCATTTTCTACTCCATTTGTAGCGCTTAAGTAACGCCGAGATGTTTCGTCATATTTAATTAACATTCCCGCCATAGGGCCGTCATTTAAAAGGCGCACATACGTTGCATGGAGAACTTGCGCCGCCCCTTTAAAATTTTTGGATTTATCGTTTTGCCTTTTATTTCGACGTCGATCGCTTTCGCCTCCGGCGCCGGAACCGCCGGCGGTCAAATTTTAAGCGTCCCCGTCGGTGCGCGCGCCATCGGCATGGGCGAAGCGTACACGGCCGTCGCGGATGACGTTTCCAGTCTTTATTGGAATCCGGCCGGCTTGGCGATCTTAAATCAAAGCCAGGCGTCCTTCATGTACAACCAAGATATTCAAAACCTTACTTTTAGCCACGGCGCCATTGCCACGCCGTTAGAAAACGGCGGTATCGGCGCCAGCCTCGATTATCAATCCTTCGGTCCCATCAGCGGTTACGACGCGCACGATAATCCGACGGGAAACGTCAACGCTTACAGCGGCGTGGCGACGATCGGCGGCGGTTGGTTGGGCGATTTCTGGTCGGCGGGATTTAATGCGAAGGCGATTAAAGGATCATTGGCGGATGTGAGCGCCACCGGTTTCGCCGGCGACTTAGGTCTCAATCTGATTTACCCGCGCGAAATATTGGGCGGCACTTTACGCGGCGCGGCGACCGTACGCAATCTGGGGACCGGCCTGAAATACCTTCAAGACAACGATCCCTTCCCGACGGAATACCGAGTCGGCGTCGCGGTGGTTCAAATGTTGGACCAGAAATTAAATTTATCGATGGACTACGGGAAAGCGCGCGACAATACCGGCGCGATTTACACGGGGGCAGAATTTTGGCTCATCCGCTATATCGCTTTACGCGTCGGTTATGCCGGCAACCATACGGAAAGCAACGGCTTGCGCGTGGGCCTCGGTTTGAAATTAAAAGATTTGTCGTTTGATTACGCGCTCACGCAAGACGGCGATCTCGGTTTATCGAACCGCTATGAGTTGACGTACCGCTTCGGCGCGATCCGCCCGGTGCTGACGCCCGAAGAACGCCGCATCTTACGACGGGGCAAATTGGCGATGGCGCACGGCGATTATGCGCAAGCCACGCTCCTCTTTAACAGCCTGATCGAAATGGAACCCAACTACATGCCCGTCCGCAAATTAATTAAGACGGCGATGTCGGGCGACGAGAAGAACGAAAACTTTGCGGCGAACATGAAATTTAAATTTGTCCCCGATCAACGCGGGACGATGGTGCGGCCCGATAATACCCCTGGCGAAGCCGAAGAACTCGAGCAACTCTTAAGCTTGGGAGACACCGACTCCAAGCAAGCCCAAGCGACTAAGCCGGCGGCTTCGAAGGAGAAAATGTGATGAATCACTTTAAAAAAAACGTTCACGTTTTGCTCGTCATGGGGGTTGCGCTCCTCGGTGGGTTGAGCCGCGCCGGCGCGAGCGCTTGTCAGTCCTGCGCGTATATTACCGGCATCAATACCCTGAACGTCTGGGACACATCGAACAACACGGTGACGACGGTCGTCACTGCGGGCAGCAATCTGGACAGCCTCCTTTTCGATAGCAACGGAAACATTATTTTTGACGGCAGCGTCACGCCGGGCCAACTTTACACCTACACCTTCGCCACCAATACGGTCGCGCCTTTTCTTTCGCTCGGATCCGTTACGAATGATTTAGCGTTGGAACCAACGCCCGGCACGCTCCTGGTCACCAGCAAAGGCGACAAGAAAATTTATCGCATCAATTTAGCGACGAAAGCGTTCAGCGTTCTTTATTCCGGCTTACAGCCCGACGGCATTATCTACGACAACAACGGCCACCTTTTCGCCTGTCTGAACGGCAATCAAGTTTCACAACTGGATCCGACCACCGGCGCCGTCATCAAAACCATCACGGGCATTAACGCCGCCGATGGCTTAACCTTTAATTCGACGACGGGCAAACTCTATGCCGCTTCCGACGACCGCACGGGCAACGGCGGTTTTTATACGATTCCCACCGATTTATCCGCCGCGACATTTACGAATCTCGGCAAAGACATCGACGGCGTTGGAACCACGGGAAATTTTCTTTATTTAGTCGTACGCGGGGTCGGCGGCCTTCAATACAACCTGACGACGCACGCCATTTTGGTGAGCCCGACGATTACCGGCGCCGACGATATTGCGCCCTTATCCGGATTGGGCTCGCAAGGCGGTGCGGTGACATTGACGGCGCTGAATCCTTCTTTCACCACGGCCGGCGGACCGAGCTTTACGTTAACGGCGACCGGCACCGGATTCGTGAACGATTCCGCATTGATGTGGAACGGTTCGGCGCGAACGACAACCCTCGTCAGTGGAACGCAATTAACGGCCACGATCAACGCCGCGGATATTAGCGCCGCCGGCACGGCCAGCGTTACCGTCGTAAACCCGGCCGAAGGACAAACGTCGAATGCGTTAACCTTTACGATCAATTCCAACGGCACCAGCGGCAATGCGCCGGTAATTAATTTCACGGCCAATCCGACCACGATTTTCAAAGGGGGCAGTTCAACGTTGTCCTGGTCGATCACCAACGCGACCAGCGCGGTCATCGATCAAGGCATTGGCGCCGTATCGTCCACGTCCGGATCGCAAAGCGTTTCGCCGACGCAGTCCGTCATTTACACCATGACCGCTTGGGGCAATGGAAGCGTCACCAAAGCGCAAGTCACGATTACCGTGAATGCCCCGCCCGTATTGACGTCGCTCGTCGTCGTCCCGGCGGCAGCGGCCGTGCGACCCGGAGACACAATTTCCTTTACCGTCTTAGGCTATGACCAAAACGGCAATTCGATCAACGTCCCCAATGTGATATGGTCCGTCGCATCGCCGAACGGCAGTAGCATTAATAGTGCGAGCGGTATGTATACGGCCGGCGCGACGGCGAATGGCAGCGCCGATACGGTCACGGCGAAGAGCGGTTCCTTGACGGGCACGGCGACCGTCTTAATTCAGGATAAAGTTCCGGGGCAGTTTGAAATTAATTCGGTCACGGCCACGCCTAATCCGGTGACCGGAAACACGACAACGCTCACCATCAATGCGACGGATACGACCAACGGCCAATTAAGTTATGACTGGACATTCTCCGGTCCGGCCGGCGTGACGATTTCGAATCCGAACTCCGCGCAAACGAAGGCAACCTTCTTTGCGCCCGGCACGTATGTTTTCACAGCCGATGCATTTTCGAATAATTTCCCCGGAGTCAAGCTGACCGCGAGCGTCACCGTCCAAGTGATTCAAACGATTTTCAGAGTGGTGATCACGCCTCCCTCCGCGTCGATATTTGCCAATGGGACGCAGCCTTTCCAAGCCCAAGTACGCGATCAATTTGACGCCGTAATGCCGGGCGAGACCGTCGATTGGTCGGTGCCGCTCGGGGTCGGACAATTATCGATTCAGACCGCGTCGTTAAGCAACACGTTCGCCTCGACGCCGGACCTTATTAACCGGACGATCACGATTGTGGCCACGACGAACGATCCCAATCAACCCGTCAAGCAAGGCACCGCTCAAGTGACGATTATTCCCGTGGGCGCGAGCGGCTCCTACGATATTTCTAATGCGCACGCCTATCCGGTGCCGTGGAAATCCACGGGAAATATTCCCTACATCACCTTCACGGGACTGGCGCCGGCCACCGATGTTTATATCTACACGACCAATGCGCGCTTGGTGCGCCACCTTAGCACCGTCAATAGCGAAGACCTCCATTGGTTCGTCGATAACGATGGCGGCGAACGCGTCGGCAGTTCGGTCTACTTGTATAAAATTACGAATTCCAACTCCGGCCAAAAAATCAAAGGCAAAGTCGTCGTCATTCAATAACCGCTTGAAAAGAAATGCATTCCACTTTACAACCAAGTGGACATGTATTCTCTCGACGTTTTAAATCGTTGGCGCGCGCCGCGCCGTCAGGGCGAAAGCGTCAGCCCGACGGTCTGGTCGTTGGGTTTCACCAGTCTCTTCACCGATATTTCATCCGAGATGGTCAGCAGTATTCTTCCCATTTACTTCCTGACGCAGTTGGGCTTGAGTCCGCTGCAGTTTGGCTTCGTCGACGGGTTGTATCAAGGCGTGACGGCCTTCTCGCGCATCGCATCCGGATTTTTTGCCGACCGTTGGCGCAAGCATAAAGAAACCGCGCTGATCGGTTATGCCTTGTCGGCCTTCTGCAAACCCGCCTTTTTGCTCGTCGGAAACGCCTGGGGCGCATTGGCGGCGCTGATTGCGATCGACCGCACCGGAAAAGGCATTCGCACGGCGCCGCGCGACGCGCTCATTTCTCTGCACAGCGTGAAAAGTAATTTGGGCGCGTCCTTTGGCGTTCATCGCGCGCTCGACGCCGTCGGCGCCGTCGTGGGTCCGGGAACGGCATTTTTAATTTTGGCGAAAGTCCCCGGGGCTTACGATGTCATCTTCATCGTGAGTTTTTGCATCGCCTTGATCGGTCTTGGCGTCTTGGCGTTATTCGTCGAGAATCGTCCGGCCGAAAGTGCGAATGCTTCGTTGACCGTAGTGTCTTTAAAAACGGCGCTGCGCCTCGTCGGAAATAAACGGTTTCGTTTTCTCTTGATCTTTGGCGGACTGTTGAGCATCGCCACGATGAGCGATAGTTTCATCTACTTAGGCATGCAACATCAGATGACGCTGGCGAATCCTTTTTTCCCGATGTTGTATTTGGGCACTTCGCTCTTCTACGTCGCCTTCGCAATTCCATTCGGACGTCTGGCCGACCAAACGAGCCGCATGGCCGTTTTCATCGGCGGGCACTTTTTGTTGCTGGGTGTTTACACGGCGCCGCTCCTGACGCACGCGGGACGCTTGCAGCTGGTGCTCTATCTCGCCCTCTTCGGCGCTTACTATGCCGCGACGGATGGCGTCTTGATGGCGCTTGCCGCCGATGTTTTACCATCGCATCTCTGCGCCAGCGGCTTGGCGCTTTTAACGACGATAACCAATGTGGCGCGCCTTTTATCGTCGGTCATGGCCGGTTGGTTGTGGACGCGCGGCGCTTATTTTACCGCTTTGGTTTTTCTCGTCGGTCTTGTGGCCGTCATTGGCTTTTTCTTGATCGCCCTGGGCTTTAAACGTTCGTATGCCGACGCCTAATATGGTATCGCGAATCCGAACTTTCATGGCTCTTTGTGCGGTCTGCATCCTCATCGCGGGAGGCTATTTCCACTATGCGCTCCGGCGCACATCGACCGTCACAGCGATTCGGCGCGAACCTCCGGTCGCTTCGCTGCCTGCGCCGACGCCGCACGGCGCGCAGCAACGGCGCGCGACGCGCCGACTCTTATTTCGGAGTACCGCGCCGGACGCTCATTTCGGCCATCTGGCCGCGCTCACGCTGAACGATGCCGGCCAAAACGCCCGCCACTATTACGACGCGCTAAACTGTCAGACGGTGGCATTTGCCGGAGGCCACGGCATTTGCTTACGAATCAACGCCACCACGCCTGGATTTCCGACGGACGCCGTGCTCTTCGATGCCGATTTTCACATACGCCGCGCCATTCCGTTGGCCGGCATCGCCAGTCGTACGCGCGTTTCTCCCGACGGAAAATGGGGCGCCGTCACCGTATTCACGGCGGGCGATTCCTACGCCAGCATTCAGATGTCCACTAAAACGAACCTGATCGATATGGAAAGCGGCACGATCCTCGTCGATCTTGAAGAGTATTCCGTCACGCGCGACGGGCGGCCCTTCAAAGAGCGCGACTTTAATTTTTGGGGCGTGACGTTTACAAAAGACAATCGCAGCTTTTATGCAACGCTGGCCTCGGGCGGCAAAACGTATTTAGTGAAGGGCGAGCTCAATACCCTCCAAGCGAAGGTGATTCGCGCAGGCATCGAATGTCCGTCGCTCTCACCGGACAATACGCGCGTCGCTTTTAAACAACGTCATGACGGAAAGTTTCAACCCACCTGGCGCCTTGCCGTTCTCGATTTGGCCACGCTGAAAGAAACCGTTTTGGCGGAACCCCGAACGATCGATCAACAAGTGCAATGGTTTGACAATACGCGCGTTCTTTACGCTTTGCCGGAAGATGAACGCGTGCGCGGCGGCGCCGTACGGACGTGGACGATCGCCGCCGACGGCCGGCACCCGCCGGAATTACTCCTGCCGTATGCCGATTCGCCGCTCATTTTTTGACAGCGATGATTTCTCTCTCATTGAGGGATGACCCACGCGTCTATTTTTCACCCCATCCTTCCCAGCCAAAAGACCCAAATGCCCGTCAAATTCCTATCGAAAAACGCATTCGAATTGCAGGCTTACCTTTTCTTCATATTGTCCTTTACATTGAAGAGGTTCAAATCTACGTAAAATAAGCACGGCTATTATTTTCATTTGCCATATAGGCGTAACATCCAAATTGAAAACTAATAAGGTGCCTTTGACGCGTGTCTAATTTAAGGGTAACAATGAACTTTAATCCACGGCGGATTTCACTTCTTTTTCTTGCGGCCATGCTGCAGGCCGTATTCTTTTATTTGGGAATGCCGATTCACGCCGTCACTCTGAGCACCGCGGAAGGACACGTGAATTTCTATAAACATACCGGGTCCTCCGATGATGCCTATACAACGAATCCAACGGCGGCGACCATTCAATTCATGAACCAACATTGGATGCGTTTAAAATCCTACGCCACGTATTGGGATCAATTCAATAAACTATCGTGGTATTCCAACGCCTGGGATTATGAAGACAGCTATGCGATCTACTCCGATCCGAACAACTCCACGTATGCGCCGCTCGTTCAACAACATCCCGATTGGATTCTCCACGATATTGACGGGAATCCGCTTTACATCGCCTACGGTCCCAGTTGCAATACGGACCCGACGCGTCCGCATACCTGCACGCAATATGCGGCCAACATCACCGATCCGAACGGTTTTCGGGCCTGGTGGATCAATAATGTGCGCGGCGATTTTACGCAAAATCCGCCTTTCAAAGGGCTCTGGATCGACGATGTAAACTTGGACATTACCCATATCAGTAATGGCGACGGCAAGCCGGTAACGCCGATGGATCCAAACACCGGTGCGCCGATGACGCCTCAGGCATGGGAAACATATTTCGCCGATTTCATGGCCCAGGTCCGCGCCGCGTTTCCCTCCGTGGAAATCGTTCACAACAGTATTTGGTTCGTCAATCAATGCGCCCCGCCGGATGCGCAAATTCAACGCGAGATTCAAGCCGCCGATTGGATTAACGCCGAGCGCGGGGTCAATGATTCCGGCATCGTCGGCGGCACCGGTTGTTATTCGTATCAAGCGTTTCTTTCTTTCGTCGACTCTGTGCATTCTCAAGGGAAAGGGATCGTCTTTGATACCGACATAGATCTTGATAGCGATGTCGCGCGCGAATACTCCGTCGCCTCCTGGCTCTTGATTTCCAACGGGAAGGATCTCGTCGGCGATAACACTCAAACCCCCACGCATTGGTGGCCCGGCTTTGATACCAATTTCGGCGCGGCGCGTGGACCGCGGATTACTTGGAATGGACTGCTACGGCGGGACTTTAACGGCGGCATCGCGCTTGTCAATCAGCCCGGATCCAACTCTACGACGGTCACTTTGCCCGGGACGTTTCAACGCGTCGACGGGTCCATGGTTACCTCCATCACTTTGAATGCGGGCGAGGGCGCCGTTTTATCCACCGTCGGGCCGGGTCCGACCTGGCCGGTCATTACGCAACCACCGCAAAACCAAACCGTGGTACCGGGACAATCCGTTACCTTTACGTTAGCCGCGACCGGAACGCCGGCGCCGACCTACCAATGGCAATTCGTTTCTTTGACGGGCCAAACGACAGTGATTGCCGGGGCGACGAGCAACAGTTATATGATTCCGGCGGTTTCGCTCGCCATGAACGGCATGATGTACCAATGTGTGGTGAGTAACAATATCGGCAGCGTCACCAGTCAATCCGCCGTATTAACGGTGAATACCGCCGGCGCCAATACCGCGCTCTTAAGCAATCCGTTCAATGTGAATGTTCACCCCAATCCGTGGCGGTCGGATAAGCACGCCGGCAAAAACATGATATTCGATGGACTCACCGTAGGAACGTCGCTGAAGATATTCACGATGTCCGGACATAAAGTGAAAGAGATCCATACCGATGGACCGAGTGTGTCGTGGAATCTCACCAACGACAGCGGGGACAAAGTCGGCAGCGGGATTTATATCTACGTATTGACCGACCAGCAAGGCGACAAAACCCGCGGCAAAATTGCGATCATCAAATAATAAACGGGCTTTGGCGATTCGATAAGTCCGTAAAGTAAAATAGAGGGCATGTCGCACGCAATCCTCGCTTACATGCTATTGGCGTTGACGTTGATCGGTCTGAGTCTCCTCGGCAAACGCCTACGCATTCCGACGCCGTTTCTGCTGCTGCCGGCCGGCATGTTGCTTGAATTCATTCCGCATTTTCCGTCGATGCAATTGAATCCCGAAATTGCGCTCACGCTCTTTTTGCCGCCGCTGATTTACGCCGGCGCGAGTTACGGATCCTGGCAAGGATTTTGTGAAAATTTGCGCTCGATCATGCTTTTGGCGGTTGGGCTCGTGCTGATGACGACGGTGTGCGTCGCGGTGTTGGCGCACTTCATCATTCCGGGATTTGGCTGGGCAGCGGGCTTTGCCTTGGGCGCGATAATTTCACCTCCCGACGACGTAGCGGCGCTTTCCATCGCCCGGCATTTGCGTTTGCCCCAACGTATCGTCTCGATTCTCGAAGGCGAAGGTTTGGCCAACGATGCAACGTCTTTGACGGTTTTGCGTTTTGCCGTGGCTGCGATTTTGACGGGCGTGTTTTCGTTTTGGAAAGCGACGGCGGCGTTTGGGTTAGTCGTCGTCGGTGAAATTGCGTATGGGACCGCTTTGGGCTGGGTGTTGTTGCGCCTCCGCAGTCGCATGCGCGATACCGCGGCGGAAACCGCGATGTCGTTACTGACGCCTTTTCTCTCCTATCTCCCCGCCTACTGGCTCGGCGGATCGGGCGTCCTGGCGACCGTAGCGACGGGACTTTATATGTCGGCGATTGGATCGCATCGCATTGCTTCCGACACGCGGTTGGAAATCCGTCCGGTCTGGGGCACGATTACCTTTATATTAGACGGTCTGCTTTTTTTGCTGACCGGGTTGCAGCTGCGTTCGATCTTAGGACAGGTGAGCATGTTTTCACCGGCCACTTTGCTCAAGTACGGCTTGGGATTTAGCGCGCTCGTCATCGTCGTGCGGTTTGCCGGGATATTTCCCGTCAGCTTTATTCCTTGCCGGATCCGGACCTTCGTGATGCGTAAAAAAACGACGCCGCCGGCCAATGCGATGTTCATCATTTCGTGGGCCGGCATGCGCGGCGCGATTTCATTAGCCGCCGCTCTGGCGCTTCCTTTCACATTAAGAAACGGAACGCCGTTTCCCGGACGCTCGCTTATTATTTACATCACCTTCTGTGTGATTGTGACGACGTTGCTGTTGCAGGGTTTAAGTCTGCCGTGGTTGGCGCATCTTTTAGGCGTCGACAAAATGGGCATCGCGGAACAGGCGTCGCTTGGACTCGAAGAAGAAAAAGTGCGGTTGAACGCCGCGCGCGCGGTTACGGCACGACTGATTAAAATCGCCCAAAGTCAGCAGCATGCCCCGCACGTACTTGCGCGCGTGCAAGATGAATACGACTACCGCATCCGCCAATTTTCGGCGCATCTCGACGGGGACGGCGACGGCACGGCGCTCCAAACGGGCGCGCAAGATTTGAGTCTCCGTTTGGATCTTCTCCAAGCCGAACGCGATCAACTCCTGACGCTCAACAACCAAGGTGAAATTTCCGACGAAGTATTGCGCCGCGTCGAACATGACATCGATTTGCAAGAGATGCGCTTGAAGGAAGGTATTTTTCAATGGGAGTTGCCGAATAATTAGCGTATCTCAGGAGATATCCATGAAGACACCATGGCTGTGCGGTCTTGTATTTTTGATCGGATTGACGTCCATCCCAACCGAGTCGACGATGTTATCGTCTTATAAGGTCGTTGCGCGACAACCGCTTGAAGGCGACGGCGGCTGGGATTATTTAACCCTCGATCCCGCGGCGCGCCTACTTTATATTGCGCATGCCACCCAAGTTTTAATTTTTAACCTCGATCAGAAAAAAATCGTTGGAACGATCGCCAACACGCCCGGCGTGCACGGCGTCGCGCTGGCGCCGGCTTTGCAACGGGGATTTACCAGTAACGGAAAAGAAAATACCGTGACGGTGTTCGATCTCGCGACGCATGCCGAAATCGCCCGCATCCCGGTAGCGGGGCAAAATCCGGACGCGATCGTTTTTGATTCCGCGAGCGGTAAAGTATTTACATTTAACGGACGTTCCAAAGACGCGTCCGTGATCGATCCGCCATCGGCGAAGGTGATCGGACACATCGCGCTCGGCGGTAAACCCGAATTTGCCGTCGCCGACGACCAGGGCATGCTGTATGACGATTTGGAAGATCAATCGCAAGTCGTTCAGATCAATACGAAAGATTTAAGCGTGAAACACCGCTGGCCCGTAGCGCCGTGCGAAGAGCCTTCGAGCCTCGCGATCGATGCCGCGCACCGTCGTCTCTTCGTCGGTTGCGGCAATCAAAAAATGGCCGTTGTGAACGCCGACGACGGCCATGTTCTGACGACGTTGCCCATCGGCGATCATGTGGATGCGACCGTGTTTGATCCGAAGTCCGGCATGATTTTTAATTCCAACGGCGACGGAACGCTGACCGTCATTCACGAAGAGGATCCCGATCATTACCGTGTCGTCGACAATGTGGCGACGCAAAAAGGCGCGCGCACCGTGGCGCTCGATCCGCAAACGCATCGCATTTATTTGGTGACCGCGCAATTCGGCGCGGCGCCGGCGGCAACTCCGGCTCAGCCGCATCCACGCCCGGCCATCGTCCCCGGCACCTTTACGTTGCTGACGGTGGCGGCCGGAACGCCCGACGATAAATCGATTAAATAGGATATCATCAACGCTTGGAAAATCAGCCTTTAACGACGGCACAACCACCGCGCATTAAAAAACGGAAAAGCCTATGGATGGCGGCCTTGGAGTACTACCCGCTGCGTGCCTTATTGTTTTTTCTCCAAGCCTGTCCCTATTCCGTTTGTAAACCGCTGTGTCGCGGCATTCTGCATTCCATCATGCGTTTTTTTCCAAAGCGCCAGCATTTGATCGATCGCCAATTGCAGGCCTGCTTCCCCGAGCATAACAGCGATGAACGGCTGACGATCGCTTCCGAATCCGTCGACAATATCGGGAACGGCCTGGCGACGTTCGCCCATATGGCCAAATTTACGTCTCATCAATTTGACGATCTGGTGCGCTTGGAAGGCATCGAATTTCTGGAAGAAGCGCTGCGCCAAAAAAAAGGCGTGATTACATTCACCGCGCACTTCGGTTGCTGGGAGTTGATGGCCAACTACATCACGCATCGCTATCCACAGGTGGCCATGCTCGTGCGGCCGCTCGATAATCCAAAATTAGAAACGATGGTCGCGAAAATTCGCGGCTGCGGCGGCGGCGGCGTTTTGAAAAGCGCCGACGCGTTTAAAGACGGCACGCGGCTCTTGCGGCAGAACGGAATTCTCGGCGTATTGGTCGACCAAAACTTTCATCGC
>Ga0206950_1173_pt1 | contig 12949 bp, 20 predicted proteins | sample Alteio_BWOrgHeat_41_FD_152954 | JGI IMG/M metagenome (GOLD analysis project Ga0206950, IMG submission 152954) | Enriched cells from forest soil in Barre Woods Harvard Forest LTER site, Petersham, Massachusetts, United States -... | ecosystem: Environmental > Terrestrial > Soil > Temperate forest >... | reverse complement strand
GAGACTGCCCGGCGATTACACCAATCCAATGAAGCCTTGGTTCAACATATGCTTAAAAAAAACGGGACACTTTGAGTTAAGAGGAGTCAATATGGAAATCAAAAGAAGCGGTTCACAGCCCCCCACCAAAGGATCTGCCGAATATTTTAGTGGTTCAGTGCGCATTGACCCTCTATTCCAAGTCAAAGATCCTGCGCGCGCAGTTGGAAATAAAGTAACCTTTGAACCTGGCGCTCGAACAGTATGGCATACACATCCCTTGGGTCAGACCTTGATTGTAACAGAAGGATTAGGCCGCGCGCAGCGTTGGGGAGGGCCCATCGAAGAAATCCACCCTGGCGATGTCATTTGCATTGCGCCTAATGAAAAACATTGGCATGGCGCTGCCCCAAGTACCGCCATGACCCACATCGCCATCCAAGAACAGCTTAATGGTTCTATGGTTGAATGGATGGAACAGGTGAGTGATGAGCAATACAAAGCATCACCAGGATAACCATTATGTTAAAACTTGACCCAAAAACAACAGCGCTTGTACTGATCGATCTGCAAAGGGGAGTAGCGGTGCGTCAATTTGCTCCCTATAAAGCTGAAGATGTTATTAATATTAGCAAAGCCCTTGCCGATCGTTTCCGTCAGGCTGGCGCTAGCGTTGTCTTGGTAAACGTTGGTTTTTTAAAAGACTCCAAGGACAGATTACAACAACCTGTTGACCAGCCAATGGTGCCACCTCCTGGAGGCTACCCTGAGAATTTTATTGAGCTGGTTGATGGATTGGCAAAACCCGGAGATATTCTAATCACAAAGCGCCAATGGGGTGCCTTTTATGGCACGGAATTGGACCTGCAGTTACGCCGCCGCGGCATTCAAACAATCGTTCTGGCAGGTATTGCCACGAATATGGGGGTTGAATCAACAGCACGCAATGCCTGGGAACTTGGGTATTCACTGATCATTGTTGAAGACGCGACAAGTGCCAATACCGTTGAAATGCATAATTTCGCCGTAAAAATGATTTTTCCAAGAATAAGCAGGGTTGTAAAATGCGCTGATTTATCTTTTGAAACAAAGACTTAATTTATGACAAAAATATTGATTTTGATCGGTGTGATATCTTTAAACATTCCTAGTGTTTATGCCAGAGAACATTCTGCGCACAGTCATGGTTCATTCAGGCAATGGAATTTCGAACGAGAAATTGCTGATTTACACCATTCAGAAGAAAGAGAATTTAGAAGATCCCATGAAATGGAATATAGAAAAGTTTGGGCTAATGATCGAGTGGAGTCAGTTTCAATATTATTCCATACTGCTCAAGGATTTAATCCCTCAGAAAAACAAGTTTTCTACCAATATTATCATCTTGGATTCCAAGATATGAATCAAAAGAATTATGCCCAAGCTGTTGTGGATTTCACGAATGCCATTGAAATCAAACCTCAAATGAATGCGGTGTACTACTTTCGGGCTATTGCTTACTCTAGGAAGAATGAATTTAGCAAAGCTTTGGATGATGTGAATAAAGCAGATGAATTAGGATACGCTGTTAACCCAATTTTTAACGATTTTTTAAATAAAAATGCTACCCGCCAGGCCGCTGAAGTTTATTATTCTCTTGGTTTTAATGATATGCACCAGGAAAAATTTACTCAGGCTATTGCGGATTTCACCAAAGCCCTTGAAATAGACCCTACATATAAAATGATTTATTACTGCCGTGGCGTTGTTTACTTGAGAATGGATGAATTTAATAAAGCTTTAACCGATATTAATATTGCAAAGAAAAAAGGAGTTCTCATTAGTCCGGTTTTGATTAATGAAATAGAACAACATCAATCTATTGGCCAGGGGGGTGACTATTCTTCGCCAGACAACTTCCCCCAGCTAATCGCAGATTTTACCCAAGCTATTAAAGCTAATCCGAAAGATCCGGATTTATATGTTAAGCGTGGGCTTTGTTACAAAAAACAGCACAATTACGTTCAAGCCATAGCTGATTATACTCAAGCAATAGAAATAGACCCTAAATTTGCGGATGCCTACCGACGCCGTGGGAGCAGTTACTATAATTTAAAAGAATATGATAAATCTTGGGCAGATGAGATAAAAGCCCAGGAATTAGGCGTCATAGTTAACGCAGGTTTAATTAGGGCGCTCAAAAAAGAATTAGGAAAAGAATATTTCCCCGGTGAAGATGAAACAAAAAATTTATGAAAATGCTCAATAGCTCAAATCACACACACCCGGCAATAAAATTGCTCATCATGATGCTCGTTATGGGACAGTCTGCGTTTGCTCAGACTGGTTTCAAACACATTCCGGTAGAGTATATTGTGGCCTTGGGCGATCCAGGCGCAAACTCAGGAAGTGGCGCTCAATGGTGGGGTCTGTGGAATCAAGATCCCGGCCCGAGAGGATGTTTGCTGGAAAATTATGGTAAGTTAAAGGCCGCAGGTGGCGTTGCTCCCGCACAGTGGACATTCGACAATAAAGACTGGTGGCTTGAGGAGCACGGCTCGATCATGGAGAAGCCAACATTCCCGCTCCCTTCAGGCCAATATGTTGTAACAGGTGGCCGGGAGGTGACGAGTGTGCTGACCGTTTATCCCATGGACAAAGACGGTGTACAGCACTGGCAGCTGGGCCAAGGTGTTAACCTTTACGATGTGACGCACCTTCCATGTCATGCTGCACGCTACACACCCGCTACCAATGATAATTCCTGCACACCTGCTATGGCACCAAGCTCAGCATTTCCCGTTGCGCCAGGGGTTCCAATGCCCTCAATCAAAGGTTGTAAAAAACAAGACTATGCTGTACTATTCGTGATTGGCAAAGCTCAAAATTAACATGGGGAGTTGTGATTCATGTTAGCCACTCATTTTAAGGAAGATTTTGCAGTTATCGTGCTGGCTCTTTGCTTAGGCAACTCCCTATCATTTGCCACCACGGAGCCGGTCTTTGAGACCCCTTCATCGTCGAATGACCTGTACGCTTTAGAGTATAAAGACTATGTGAGGACCCTGCGGGAGAAGATCGAAGACATTGCATACAAGAAATACGATGGCACGGATGACGGGACAGTCAGTTTGGACTTTGAAGTGGGTTCGGATGGCAATTTAATCCAGTATAAGGCGAATGATGAAAGCACGGATGCCTCCCAAAGAATCGTTGATATAGGGCTTGATTCTTTGGAGGAAGCAACACCGTTTGTGCCTTTTCCAGAGGCAATGGCCAAAAGATACAGCAAATTGATGTTTACGATTGTGTTGGATTTTCAATTTAAGAGAAAACGGATAAAATAATTGCCTTGAACTGATTTTATTCCCAATATGGCTCAACATAATATCGGTGACAAAGTTATGCTTAAAGACGATGGCCAACTATACACGGTGGTTGGCGTACGCACGGAAGATCATACCGTACTTTATGATTTAGAAAAAGGCAATGAAAAGCTCAAGGCCAAGTTGACAGTCTTGCGTAGTCACATAGAGGTTCAAAAAGCCTATACACCTAAATTACTTCAAACTATCATCTACAAAGCGAGCCCAAGTCGTTTATAAATTACATTATTTCGATTCTTTAAAAAATGGAGAGAATGTGAAAAAATTATTAACATTATTGATTATTTTTGTCTTTGTTTGTTCCATCGAATGCTTTGCAAAAGCGGAAAAAGGGTATTACCCCAATGGGGTCCTTAAATATGTGGAGCATTACAACAGTAAAAATCAGCTTAATGGCTGGTACAAATTTTATTTTCCCAATGGTCAATTAAAGGAACAAGGCGTATACAAGAATGATAAACTTGTGGGAAAAGTTAAGAAGTACTACCCTGATGGAAGTCCTATCCTATGAATCCTCAATCTAGATCAAAGGTATTTTTCTTTAGCCTTTTAATTGCTGCCGCACTATCTGCTGCTCATTCAACCAAGTCCCAAGCCCAAAGCGCGCCCATTGAAATTAGGTATTGCTCAGAATTGCAAAATATAGGAAAAACTACCAAATCATTAAGCGGTAGCTACATATTAGACAATGATGTTTATTGCAACGAACTCAACTTTACACCCATTGGTGAAAATTTTGTTACGGGATTCACCGGCGTATTTGATGGGCAGGGACATTCTATATCAAATTTAACAATTAACGTCCCTAATGATCCCCAGGCAGGCCTTTTTTCCTATATTGCCCCTGGCGCCCAGGTGCGTAATTTAAGTTTGTTTTGGCCCAATGTCACGGGCCATGATTCTGTTGGTGCCTTGGCTGGTGTTAGCGGACAAGCAGGCCATTCTCCGTCAGAAATTATAAATGTCTTTGTTTCTGATGATACTGTTAATGGTGTCCAAAATGTGGGTGGCCTGGTCGGTAAAAATTATGGTGAAATTTCAAAATCAGTCATCCAATATTTATCTGTGAACGGAGCTGTCAATGCCGGTGGTTTGGTTGGGCTTCTTTCCGGCAATGGCAGTATAGAGGGATCTTCTGTTGAATTTAGTATTTATTCAAATAATCCTTCAGGTGATGTTATAGGTGTTTACGCAGGAGGTTTGGTAGGCTTCTTAGATGGCACAGCCACCATTTTAAATTCTGATGCCGAGGTCCATGTTTCAAGCATTGCCAATGCGCCAAGTCAAGCAGCCTTAGGTGGTTTGGTCGGTTTTATTGATGACTCAACATTAACATCTGGGATGCTTCCCTATATTGCGAACGCCTATGCCGCGGGTCAAGTTGATCATTTACCTAATTCAACACGTACGGGAGGGGTAGTAGGCGCCCTTGAGAAGCCGTTTAATTTTAATTTCGCACCTGCACCCTTACGGACCTTTTGGGATACCACGACCACGGGTCAAGCAACGGATGCATTTACAGCCGATCCTTCATTAAACCCAGAGCCTACTAGCATGATGTATAAAGCAAAAACTTATACTAACTGGAATTTTGACAGCATTTGGCGGATTCAACCAGGTATAGATTATCCTCATTTGTTATGGGACCCCATTCAAATCAGGACTTGCCAAGATTTGGAAAATATCGGTAATATTGAAGGATTCCCTTTAAATGCTTATTATCAAATACTCCCTTCCCCAACATTTTCTTGTCCTGCAAACTACAACCCCATTGCATCCCAAAATGGTCAAATTTTTACAGGTGATTTAAATGGGCTAGGTAATTATCTTTATAATTTAAATAACAGTTTGTTTGGAAAGATCAATGGAACTGTGAGAAATTTATCCCTTTATAAACCAATCATAAATTCAACCGGAGATGCTGGTGCTCTGGCCCAAGATGCCACAGGTGGGATTTATTCAAATATTACTGTTTATGATGGGAAAATCGCCGGAGGATATGCGTCAAATACCGGCGGTCTATTTGGTCGTTTAACCAACGGCCAATTATTATATAGTTCGGCATATAACACAACTCTAACCGGTCAAACAGCCGGTGGTTTAGTTGGTGATTTGCAAGCATCAACGATTTCTAATGGCAGCTCTAGCGGTATGGTTTTAGGGCAAATCACTGCTGGCGGTTTAGTGGGTCATTTGGATACTTCTACAATCGAAAATTCTTATTCTATTTCAAGCGTCAGCGGGCAAAGCGGAAAAATGGGCGGATTAATTGGGTTTATTAGCGGGGCTCCAGATGATTTTGGCAGGTATACGCCTAGTTATAATAATCATTTTCTCTTTTCTTATGCCGGGGGACGAGTGATACTTTCTAATCAAGGTGGAGGATTTATAGGCGGGGGATTGATTGATGGGAAAACATCCACGGCGAAGAGCAATTATTGGGATATAGAAGCCACCGGTCAAAATTTAGATAGCCATAAATTGTTAAATAGCAATGGAAGCCTTCTCCCTGTGGCAAGTCCAGAATCAAATATGGCCATGCATGATGAATCGACTTTTGATAAGTGGGATTTTACCAATACCTGGCGCATGTCACTTAATGAAGATCCCCAATTAAAAAAGGAGCCTGTCCGGTTGACATTGAATGTAATAGCTGATCCAGGTGATACTAATTGGGCTATCATTGGCAATCCTATTGGAATTAATTGCACCTTTAATTCGAAAGCCGGATGTTCAGCTATTTTTCCTTATGGATTTATAGAAGGATTGATTTTCCAAGGCGGTGATAATGCTGTTGTTTATGATTGGGGCATAAATACCTGTCCGTCTCCGGCAAACCCCATATCAGGCCCAACCATCATCTCAGAGTTTGCCCAGTGCTTTACTCCAAACATCCTCCAGGACCTGACCGTTACAATTAAATTAGAATCATCAGAGCCGGTTTTGCAGGCTTTGGTCCAATCAAATCACGTAAAATTATCTTGGACTACTCCAAAAATCTTAATTTATGGAAGTCCGTATACATACCAAGTCTTTCGCGCGGCTCAAATTAGCGGGAATATCTTTGGCCAATTTATGCCGGTAGATGCACAAACTAAAGAGCTTACCCAAACAGACACATGTCTTTATCCAGGGAAAACTTATGAGTACTATGTGAAAACGATTCTCCAGCAACCATTCATTTTTACCTCAAATACGGTCAAGGTGATTATTGGAATGCAATCTCCACCATCTATTGATTCATGCACATCTACCGTGAATAAATAATATTAGATTAGTCTATGAAAACCAAACAAAACCTCATCAATCATATCGAGCAACTTCGTTCCTGTCGTCTATGCCCCCAAATGAACCCACCGGTGGTCAGTGGCGGCCCTGTTGTCAGCCGGGTCATCCTTGTAGGCCAAGCCCCAGGAGATAAAGAGCCCAAGCTTGGCCGTCCCTTTGCATGGACAGCAGGCAAGACCCTTTTCCAGTGGTTTAAAGAGGGGACAGGTTTGGATGAGATACAATTTCGACAATCCATCTATATGGCCGCTGTATGCCGTTGTTTCCCAGGCAAAGAGCCCAAAGGCGGTGATAGGGCCCCCAATCCCGAAGAGGTTAAAAACTGTTCCCAGTGGTTCGTCCAAGAACTTGATATATTAAAACCTGAACTCGTGATACCGGTGGGAAAATTAGCCATCCGGCAATTTCTCGAATTTGATAAATTAACAGATGTGATCGGCAAGCAGTTTCAAGTGACTTATGCAAATCACGTCTTTGATTTAATACCCCTAGCCCATCCTTCGGGTGCCAGTCCCTGGCATAGGATGGAACCCGGAAAAACCCTAATAAGGCAAGCTTTAAAACGTATTCAGAAACATCCAACGTTTAAAAAAACCGTGACACAAGGAATGCATGCCCGACCATAGCCAAAAAGATATCCTGCATGGCGTCACCCTGGAAATGATCCTGACCCGTCTGCATGCCAAACACGGCTGGGAAGGCCTGTACAGCCGCATTAAAATTAACTGTTTTGCCAAGAATCCCAGCCTAAAATCAAGCCTAACCTTCCTGCGCCGCACACCTTGGGCCCGAGAAAAAGTCGAAAATCTTTATTGCTACTTGAAGCCCAAGGATAGGGAAGAACATAACGAAAGGAATAGCCATGAACAACTCAAAATCAAATAAGTTTGTAGCTCTTTATTGCATACCAGCATCTGTATTAGCGGATTGGGCCAAGACAAATCCGGAGACAAGAAAGGCCGAAGAAGAAAAAATGAAGGCAGAGTGGCAAAAATGGATGGAGGAGCATGCGCAGATGATCACCCTGACCGAGGCTTGCGGCAAGACAAAACGAATCACTCAAAGCGGAATTTCTGACTTCAAAAACGATATTTGTTTATATGCGTTCATCGAAGCTGAATCGCATGAAGCCGCGGCTAAAATTTTTGAGAATCATCCGCATTTAAAAATCCCTAATTCTTCCATCGAAGTGATGGCGGTTAGGGCTATGTAAAAAAGGGGAAGCGCCCTGTACCGTACGGTACAGGGCCAAGTTCACGTCTATCCCTGAAGACGATCTAGTGAAAATCCAAATGCACCTTCGATCCAAGTATCTTTATCCGGAGCGATCGCCTGTGCGGGCATAACCGGTGTTTTAACAGAAAGGCCGGTGGTTTTTTTCACAGCCGTGCCAATCGCTAAAAATTCGACGAGACTGCCTATTTCAGCAATATACGTTTTGACACCAACAACATCGTCAGCACCTAAGGCGTCTGCTTCACTTTTCAATCGGCCAATAGCATTTTCACGCGCATCGTGAATCAGTGTTGTAAGATCACTAATTTCACCTTTGGTAAATGATTTAAAGGCAGCTTTAAATCCGCCTGCCATACCTAAAGAGTAAATAGACGCGGAAATCAACAGTTTTACAGGCGTAAAGCCCAAAGTCGTCAAGGCCCAAAGTTCTTCTCCGGTAAGATCGCTTGTGACCGGCTCATTAAATGTCCCCGAAGAAAGGGCATTATTAGAAGCGGCGGTACCTGTCATCAACATTTCATGGGTACCATGCCAATACATGATTTTAGTGCGGATGCCTACCACCGCGTTGGCTTTACAGGCTTTGGCTTGGGCCACGATACGGTTTAACGCGGTATGGCGTGTTGAGTTAAAAATATCGCTATATTCTTTGACTTCCCCACGTGCCATAGACTTAAATGCACCTGCCATGCCGCCACCCAACCCCATGCCATAGGCAATATTTCCAAACACATGCTGCACAGGATCATAACCGGCATCCATATGGCAGTAGAGTTCTTGAGCATTGCCTGCACTGGTAAAAAAAGTGCTGCTAGCTGCTGAATTCATATTACGCAAGCAGGAACCAACAAATAAGAACTCTGTATTTCCCGCGAAATCTTTAAGCTCAGATGTCACTCCCGTAATGCCCACCGCGCCATCTTGCTTGGCCTCAGCAACCATGCGCTCAAAGGCTTTAAACCGGCCCTCTTCAATAGCCTGGGTGACTTGAGTGATTTCACCACCGGCCATGTTTTTACCAGCAGCCGAGAGACTCCCTAAAAATCCCATCGAGTTAACACTATTACCAACCACCAATTCACCAGCTTCATAATTTTTCAACGCCATGCAGTAGATTTCATTTCCCGATAAACCAGTTACTTTAGCCATAGTTTTCCTTTCGAAGGTTGTGAGCTCTAAATTGAAGTATTATCCACGCTTGAGCCTTCGTTGTCCAAAGTAATTTTAATCCAATCCCGCATGTTTTAACCGTCTTCGATTAAAATATCTTGAATAAATTTCTTAAAAGTAGTAATCTTGGGCTTAGTTGAAACTGAATTTCCAAACTGAGGCTAATATGAAAACCAGAAAAGATTTATGTGATTGGATTGTTGAAGCTTTAAAGGAACATAAGGGCACTGCTCAAATCCTTAAAATACAGGAACACATCTGGCAAAACCATAAAGATGACCTTATCGCTAGCGGGAATCTGCATTTTACATGGAATGAGGATATTTTTTGGGCGGCTACACAATTGCGTGCTAAGGGCGTGTTAAAGAAAGCTTCAGATACGTCAAAAAGTGTTTGGGCTTTGGTATAGATTTTTGGCACAAAATTTATTTGACTTTATAACGTAAAAGTGCAGAATAAGTAAAGAAGCACACCTACCGTATCAACCTGCCGCTTCTATTTAATAATCCATTTTTATTTTTGGAGGCGGTCATGAACCCACAAAGCAAGTCCCATCAAGGCGGATTATCAAAAGTAGCTGTATTCAAAGGTAAGCAAATTAGAAAGACTATTTATAAGAATGAGTGGTGGTTTGTTATTGAAGATATTGTAAGTGTATTAACTGATTCCAATGATCCTAAACAATACATACAGCGCATGAAACAACGTGATCCGGAATTGCTGAAAGGGTGGGTACAATTTGTACATACCCTTTCTATTAATACTTCTGGTGGTCCTCAAAAAATGATTTGCGCTAATACCGAAAGTCTTTTTCGTATCATACAATCTATTCCATCTCCCAAAGCTGAGCCATTCAAACGCTGGCTAGCTAAAGTTGGATTTGAACGTATTCAAGAGATAGAAAACCCTGAACTCGCTGCCCAACGCATGCGCACGCTCTATAAGCTCAAAGGCTATAGCGCTGATTGGATCGAAAAGCGCATGCGTGGCATTGTCATCCGTGAAGAGCTAACAGATGAATGGAAAAATAGAGGCGCTCAAGAGGACAAAGACTACGAAGTTCTTACTGCTGAAATATCAAAAGCGACTTTTGGTGTTACCCCAAGCGAATACAAAAAATTAAAGGGTCTAAAACGTGAAAATCTCCGTGATCACATGAACGATTTTGAACTTATTTTTACCATGTTAGGTGAACGATCCACAACAGAGATCCATCGCAACGAAGACTCCCAGGGTGTTGAAAAACTTAAAGATGACGCCCAAGCCGGTGGAGACATATCAGGGGGCGCCCGTAAGCAGCTGGAAAAGAAACTTAAACGTTCAATTGTTTCAAAAAAGAACTTCCTTCCTAAATTCAAAGAAAACAAGCCTCAGATAGATGTTGAGGGGTTTGAATTGAAAGGAATAACTAAAGGCAAGATCTTAATGCTAGACTAATATGATTTAACCTCTATTCTAAATCAGGCAATGAATGCCAAAAAACTCGAGCGGGGGACATTTAAATCCGATTAGAAATTAAAGTTATTCCAGGATCCTCCAAGAATATGATCAAAGAGGAAAATGGTCTCATGAAAATTTATATTAACGCGCGACCTGTTGATGGCAAGGCCAATCAGGCATTGATAAAATTCTTGGCTAAACACTATAATGTCAGTAAATCCAACATCGAAATCACTAAGGGCGAAAAATCACGTAATAAAACAATTGAAATAATGGATAGAGCATGAACAATGGTTTAAAGAATGAATATGAAGCAATAACCCCGGATCCAGCCTATTTTTTGAAATTATCCCAAGCCCGTATGCCATTTGGAAAATATAAAGATCGCCTATTGATAAATTTACCTGAAAATTACCTAATTTGGTTGGCCCGCAAAGGCTATCCTAAGGGCATAATGGGGGTTATGCTAAGGGATGTTTACGAAATTAAACTTAATGGCTTAGAAGGATATTTACCTAAATGATCGATATACCTGATTTCGTCTATCCTAAAGATCCAAATGGCAACGCGCTCTGCCCCAGGTGTAAAAAGTTAGTAGCTCAATGTGATTGCCCATCTTTTGAGCTTGGAAAGTTAAAACCTCAGCCAATAAAACCATATATCCGATTAGATAGGACCGGACGCAATGGGAAAATCGTTACAATCATCGATAATTTACCGCATAATGAAGTCTATTTAAAGAATTTGGCGAAAACATTAAAAGTTAAAACAGGGTGTGGCGGGACATATTATTTAACCGAAAATGACGGTACACTTGAGCTTCAAGGGAATCATAAGGAGATATTGAAAGAATTCTTTAGTAAATTAATTATTTAATACAGAAAGGTTTTTATGAAATCCAATGATTCGGAAGTTTTGGCCCGTATTGAAGCACAGATTGCCGCTCTTGATAAAAAGATGGATACGTTGATGCGTTCCTCTCAAAAGCCTGTGGAGATGGAGAGAAGTTCTTTTTCAAATAGAGGCTTTGGTGATAAGCCTAAGATGACGTATAAGGCTGTCTGTGCCGAGTGCGGGCAAAACTGTGGTGTCCCTTTTAAGCCTGTGGGTGGCCGTCCTGTTTTCTGCAGTGAATGTTTTGCCAAGCAGCAGAGTGAGGGTTCAGGCGAGTCAAAATTTCATAAAAAACCCCGCGATTTTAGAAGGCCTGCCGCAGGCAAAAAGCCTTTCTTTAAGAAAAAGTAAATACGTAAAATGGTGTCCCATTATTTCGTATGATATTATGATAAAATAAATCAATTGGTTTCCCCCAAACCGAAAATAAATAATCTTAAATCCGCGCCACCCCCAGCGCTCAAGCATCATCATAAGGAGCGTTATTATGGGAGTCTGTCAACAATTATGCTTTTATCGATAGTCAAAATCTAAATCTATCCATCAGAGATCAAGGTTGGCGGCTTGATTACAAGCGTTTTCGTCAATATCTTAAAGACAAATATAGGATTACAAAAGCGTTCCTATTTATCGGATATATAATTACCCAACAAACGTTGTATACAGCTCTGCAACAACAGGGCTTTATTTTAGTATTTAAACCTACAATTGATTTTAAAGAGGGCAAGATAAAAGGAAATGTTGACGCAGAACTTGTTCTTCATGCCATGATTGAGTGGGGGAATTATGACAGAGCGATCATTGTTACAGGTGATGGTGATTTTCATTGCCTGATTGAATATCTAAAAAAGAAGGGCAAGCTGGAAAAAATATTGATTCCAAACCAGCATAAATATTCAGCACTTTTGAAGAAATTTACAACAGATATGGTGTTTATAGATGAATTGAAGGGTAAATTAGAATATTTCGGAAAATAAATCGAGAGGCATCGCCGCGGGACCAACCCCTTTGGGTATCCTCTCATCGTGATCCATTTTTAGTATATCATTTAGCTTTATCCTGTCAAGTTTTTCAAGTAGGGAGTCCTTCCTATCTATCTATTTTGACCTTGTTCAAACCCACCATTTATCGTACAATTACCCAATGTCCGAAATAAAACAACTAACCGCAAAGATCCGGTCATTCCGCGACGCCCGAGACTGGAAACAATTCCACAACCATAAAGACTTAAGCCTTTCGCTAGTCCTGGAAGCATCTGAAGTCCTGGAACACTTCCAATGGAAATCCCCCAAAGAAGTGAACGAACACACCATAAACAACAAAGAAGACCTAGCCGATGAACTAGCCGATGTCGCCATGTACTTATTCGAATTAGCTGACAATCTAAAAATAAACTTGAGGCAAGCCATGCTCAATAAAATGAAAAAAAACGCCCTAAAATACCCCGTGCATAAAGCGAAGGGTAAACATACAAAATATAATAAACTCTGAACATGATTTTTTGAAAGGAAGTAAATATGGGCAAAAAACATCCCAATGTAAGCAATATCAATGAAGTTGAACCGCGCACCATGACC
>Ga0206950_1171_pt1 | contig 13072 bp, 5 predicted proteins | sample Alteio_BWOrgHeat_41_FD_152954 | JGI IMG/M metagenome (GOLD analysis project Ga0206950, IMG submission 152954) | Enriched cells from forest soil in Barre Woods Harvard Forest LTER site, Petersham, Massachusetts, United States -... | ecosystem: Environmental > Terrestrial > Soil > Temperate forest > O... | reverse complement strand
GTTGCCTACACGTCTAAACTAAGCTGTTTTCAAGAATCCGTTGATGACTCCGGCCCGATCACTTCTGCGTGCAAGCGTTGTTATGGCGCTGATGTGTCTGAGCGTTATAAAAGCTCATGGACAGGCGTGGATGCAGATAGGGACTCTCCCGCCTGGCACCGATCTACGATGTGCATATTTTTGGGATTCTCAGCATGGGGTGGTTGGCGGTGTCCGCTGCATTTATACCTATACTTTCGGAGTATGGCGGGAAGCAAGTTATCCGGAGGGACCCGACACGATCAAATCACTGAGATTGCTGGATGGCTTTAATCTCTATGCTGCGAGCGGTGTGACCTGCGTCTGGAAATCGAGCGACCGTGGTGCAACATGGCAGAAAACTTCCGCGCTGCTTCCCAACGCCGATGACATCAATGTTGGTGAGGACGGGTTGATCCATGGAGTCAACTTGAATGGAACCGGTATGAGCCGCGGTACGACGATCGCACGAATAAATCCAAACGTGTCGAATTTCTGTATTGCGGCAAGAGACGCGCAAAACCTTATGGGATGGTCACCGGATGGCGGGGTGACCTGGAATTTATCGTCGCCTCCAACACTCGATTGTGGTTATACCTGTGTGGCGGATACCTGCAGCGGAATATGTTATACACTAACACGTACTCCGAAAGTAGTACTCTATCAATCTACGGATCGGGGTGTTACCTGGTCCGATAAATATGATTTTTTCAATTTTGCAGTGGATATTATTGATGGTGGGAATTCAGGGGTTCTCTATGTTCAAGGAACCCAAAATGTGTGGCGTTCACTTTCGGGAGGAGCACGATGGAGTAGTATCGGAGGGCCGGGATCGGATCTCACCAATCGAAGAATGTTTGCCTTCGGACAATACAATCGCTTTTTGATACAAATGGATAGCAACCTGGTGTATCTCTGGGATGGCGGAACGAGTTATCATCCAACCGGCCCGATGCCAACCGTCTTAAGCGTAAGCAATGTGATCGATACCAACTGCACGTTCACGCAGCTTACGGTCAAACTGATCGAGAGCGGTCTTCCGGCGAGGGTTCGGATCCTGGCCCACGCCTCAGATAGTTCCACTATCCAGCCGGCAGATACCACGATCGTTCTTCCGGCAGGCGGGGGCACAGTGCTCTTACAATATAGGACGACCGTCCCTCTTCAACAACATGGCGCAGAATTCTATTTCGAGGATACGGTTACCGGAACCTACGATTGCGGTCCGTTCGAATATACGGAAGATGATTCCATGACTGTGCAGATGCCCACCTATCCCACGAATATCTTACGCGTAAACGATCTAACGGATACCGGGTGTTCGCTCTCGAATCTTTCCATTTATTTTGAAGAAATTGGGAATCCCGATACCGTGCGAGTGCATGCCTATACCAATGATGGATTGTCGATCGAGCCTGCTGACACGATAGTTATCGTACCGAAGGGCAACGGATGGTTCCCAGTTCAGTATAAAGCATTGCCGCATCCGTTCCAGTTTGCTACGACCTTCCATTTCGAGGATACGGTGAGCGGGGCATACAAGTGCGGTCAGTATAAGTATGTTACAGATTCATCTATTCTGGTACATCTTTATCCACCACGAGGAACACCGCATGCCTGGCTGAAGCCGTTGCTCAAATTCGATGCTTGCACCGAAACACGCATTCCGATTGTAATACGCGCGCCGAATATCTGCGATTCACTTACCATCGACTCGATCACCTGGACGAATAATTCCCTTTCGTTCCAGTTCGATCATCAGCCGCCGGAAACGCTTGGGCCGGATGGACTGGATACGTTCTGGGTCACACTTTCAACGCCCATTCCGGGAATCAATAATAATTATTTTTATATTCACACTACTTCCACGGTGCTTCCGCATTCGTGGGATACCGGGCTGTATCTTTATGCGCTCGCATCGGCAGGTCCCGCACCGCCCCGCATAACGGCGGTGCAGAACCTTACGCTTTCCAACTGCAAGGAATCCATGGTGCCGTTCTATCTCCATGCGCTTTCCTGCGACAGTGTGCGGTTCACAAGTTGCACACTCAGCCTGAGCAGCCCACTTCTTCATTCTACGAATTTCAATGTTCCGCTTGAACTCGCTGCCGGCACCGACGATACGCTTTCCATTACGTTCCCGCCGCAAGGCTATTCGGGCGTTACGATCGTAACAGCAGAAGTAAAAGGGAAGTATCTGGGATCGCAGGTCACGTTCGATACGACGGTTCAGATCCGCGTTACATTTACGAACGCTGTCAGCGCGCTTTCCACCAATATAACTGGAGTAGATTTTGGCACGATCAATTTATGCGATGGCAGTGGCGAGGGCGATACAACCGTCACCTTTACCAATTTTGGCTGTGATACCATTACCGTTACCGGCGATCAGACTAGTTGGCAATTTGGATGGAGCGTAACCGAACCGATGTTTCCGCTAACGTTGCCGCCCGACAGCAGCTTTAAAGCGAGCATTCATTTTAATCCGACAGGACAGGCATCTGTAAATTTGACTATGATCTACGGCTTCGAATATGAGGGCGGTAAAACAGGCATAACACAGATCGGGTTGACTGGTCAAGCTGTCGTGGCAGGGGTTGCGAGCCTTTCGATGAGCAGTGCGAGTGTGAATTTCGGCACGTTCAGCCAATGTGGGAATCCTGTTTCGGATACGACGATCACTATTACAAACACTGGGTGTGATTCACTCTCGGTTCATTGGGCATTTGTGGGCGCCCACTCAGGATTTACACTTCAAAATGGGAGCGATACGATACTTGGGCACAATCAATCTGCGAGTTTTACCATCCACTTTGCGGATTCCGTTCCGAGCGCATTTAACGGTGCGATCACTCTTACGGGAGTCGGAGTTCATGGAGGCAGCATGATCGATACGACAATCTCACTTGCCGCTATCATTACTCCGGCTACAAAGTTAGCTTCAATCAATACTACCGCAATTGATTTTGGCACAACCCCCATCTGCGAAGAACGCGATTCTTTTGTGACGATCACCAATAAGGGATGCGAGACCGATACCATTGTGAGTGCCTCTTTTTCGAACATGCAATTTGCGTTCGATACCATATTTACATTTCCGATCATTCTTTTACCGGATAGCGCCGTAACATTCCCGATCTTCACGCATCTCGATACAGCGGGGCATCCTGCAACGATCGCTGGAACTCTGAATTTTATATTTGGCGCAGGTTTGGCAATTCCTACTATTACGCTCACGCGCTCGGTTACTTATCCGGGAGCGTTCTCGCTCTGGCTGGCCTCGGAAGCGAGCGCGCCGATCAAAGCGATCGTGCCGGTGTATATCCTTCGGAATGGAGTGGTCCCTTCCCAAGCAAACGAAGTGGATTTCAATCTCATTTATGATGACAACGTGTTGGGTAACGGCGCAGCAACGGAGCCTGATATTAAGCTGGGAACGCAAACGCGGCTGGCGAACGGTCTGCTCGATCAATCTATTGCGATGCAACCGGCCTCCGATAGAGATACGATCGCCACACTTCAATTTCTGACCTATCTTACTAAGAACGACAGCACGTCCATTCAGCTTACACATCCGCAATTTATTGCCAACGGAGCTATTTCGCCATCATGCGTCGCGGTGATGGATACCAGTTCTAACCCCTCCAATTTCCAACTGGAACTAACGTGCGGGGACTCGATCATTCTTGCAGCCTGGAACTATGCTCCGCCGTTTTCGATCGAGAGCGTACAGCCGAATCCGGCAGGGGATGAGATCAGGGTTCAGTTATCGGGGAATGTGCAGCCATATATGGAACTGTATGATGCGCTGGGGCGAACGGTCTCCATTCCACCTTCATCCCTCAATCTTCATCCCTCATTCCTATCCCTTGATGTATCGCAAGTGCCAACGGGAAGCTATTTCCTGCGTTTTTCGTTCGATGGGTATGTGCAAACGCGGAGGATTTTGGTTGAGAGGTAATAACAACCACCCGGCATCCTGGGGAGTGCTTTGCTCCACAGGGAGTGTCAAAATCAAATTAAGCTGGCTCTTCCAGCTTATGATGCTCGCTCTTGCACCTGTGAGTAGCAATGCGCAGTGGCGAAGCCTTCCGGCGAGCACTCCCCCGTGGCAAACATTAAAATCGTTCCCGCTTGTGAATGGACCTACTCAGTTTGATTTCGAACGAATTACTGATCTTTATTTTTTGAATCTTCCAGGCCCTCCTCGCATCGGCTTCCTATCCCTAACTCGTTGGGTGGTTTATAACGACTCTCAATATTTTGATGATGTGCAAATTTGGAAAACAACTGACGGTGGATTTAATTGGAATATGATGGCAACGATAACCGATCCGCCTGCACCCCTTGGCCTTCTCTGTGAATTCGCTTTTAAAGACAGCCTAACGGGGTGGTTCACTTGCAATGACAATGGGAGATATTACCAAACCAAGGATGGAGGCATATCATGGGATACACTGCATCTTGATTTCGGTTATGAATTATCTTATGTGTATTATCACCATCCCACTAACCGTTTCTTTAATTCAAGACAAGTTTCTACGGACGAGGGGGTAACGTGGCAATTTCTCAATTCTCATTTTAGCGGTTGTGCATTTTCTGACAGTTTAACTGGAGTTATGGCAGGTTTCCGGGAGGAATGGCAGATCTTTATAAATAATCCAGGAGGTGGATCTCCACTTCCGGATATATCTACCTATACAACTGATGGCGGAATAACCTGGCTGCCCGCGGACTCCGTTTACACCTGCTACCATCCTCTTGCCATTGAGGGTACAAAAACATTCTTTGTGTTGAACGATTCTAATCGAATACTTCGCAGTGATGACGGTGGTAAAAGTTGGAAAGGAATTTATCAGTTTCAGACCGCTGACGTGGATAGTAGCTTCGTTAATTTCGCTGGTACCACTGAGCAAGTTTTCGGCGACCTTCAACACCTTTATGCACAGACTGAAATGGGGGTATATCTATCGACTGACGAAGGATACACTTGGCGAAATATATGCGGTCCAGGAGATGTTGCACCACGTTTGAATGGCAATATTGGCTTCTTCGCTAAAGATCAGTATGTTTATGCGGCTGAGTTTACTCTCCAAAATCAAGTTCCTATGCTGTGGCGACTTAATATTGACTCAATGCAATACAATTTTACCTCAAGTATTTCAGACCGATTTGTTGATAGTTCGAAGCTAATTACAATTAAGCCAGGGAGCAAAGTAATAATTAATTTCCTTCCCAGTTCGGATTCAAATGTTGGTATAGACACCACGCATTATTTTATACATTATGATTTCGGTTCTCTGAATCTCGAAAGTACAATTATTCCACCGGGTTGGAGCACTTTGAAATCGAGTTCCGGCAACGGCACGCTCGATCTTTGGATCGTTTCTACTAACGCCGCACCGCTTCCGACTCCTGTATTGCAGCTTACATTTGGAACTGCATTGTCACCAACCACCGCCAAAGTGCATCTCGATTCCGCACATCTTTATGGCAAGCGCCTGAACTGCGATTGCGCTGCGCTCTCCGTTGCCGGCCCCGATTCCGTCGAAATAGATTTCGCAGGCTGCGGGGATTCGCTTATTCTTGCCGCCATGAACCACGCACCGCCGTTTTCGATCGAAAGCATTCAGCCGAATCCGGCGGGGAAGGATATTCGGGTACAGCTATCGGGGAATGTGCAGCCGGAGATCGAGATGTTCGATGCGTTGGGCAGGGGGCAGGACGTGCGCAGCACGTCCCTACAAAATGTGGTTTTGCTCGATGTATCGGGTGTGCCATCGGGATCGTATGTTTTGCGGGTGTCGTCAGGGGGATATGTGCAGTCACGGAGCGTGGTGGTGCAGCACTAATTGTCTGAACCATGATTTATGAGATGTATGGGATTTTTGAGATGGAGAATTGCCTCAATCCCATCTCATACATCTAAAAAATCTCATAAATCCTGGTTCAGACATTTTTTGTCGTATATTAGGTGTTGCTGTGATGGGCACCTGTTTCAGTTAAGAGGTACGAGTTTTGAGTTAAGAGTACGGGTGCCGGTGTTCATTGAAAATCGGGGGTAACGATAGTTTTCTATATGAACGAGTTCTCTGAGAAAACATCTGTTGCAACAAATGGGCGAAATTGGCTCGGAAACGAGGGTTCATCGGGAACTCACGAGAAAGAAAAACGGCACCTATTTCTGAGGGAAAATATCTGAACTCGGATTTGAGGGATAATGGATTTTGGATTGTGACAAAACTCGTGGGGAAAAGTGTGGATTTGTGGAATTGTTCTTTGGGAAATGGGTTTGCTTAGGGCGATGCCAAGCGGTTAGCCCTTTTCCGCGATGCTCACAGACATCCGGCGCAGCCCCGATCCAGCGCGGAACACACAGATCACCATGTTTTCTTATTCATAAGGAAACAAAGGGGAGCCATTCCCACGTATTAAGGATTGTACAAATTCTCACTCCTTAATGCATTTTACTATGAGAATAAAACAATAGCATGACCACACTAAAAATACCAAATCATCCATTGCGGAAACGTTGCCGTGTGAGTAAACGCGGTACACTTTGGGCATTTGCTTTGATGCTTGCTGCTTTTACAGCGGCAGGATGCGGCAGTACGACAAATACCACCCGCGAGACGAGCACGAACGTCCAACCCGCTCCGACAGCAGCAGATCCTTTTGCAGTGCTTGACGCGCAAGTCACGGCTGGCAACATCGACCCTCACATTTTTCAGGAGAGAGTCGATGCCGCCCGCCAGGAATGGCTTCGCGCACTTGTATCACAGCAAAAGAACGAGAAAACGGATGTCGTGAAGCACTTTGAAACCGCGATCGATATTCTGGACAGGCTCATCACCTATCCTGGAATTGACTCGAACAAGGATTTTCAGGATGTCTCGAAAAATGTGATCGGCGATTATGAAAAGTATATCGCCCGTATCGATTCGCTACCATCGAACGCCTCGATCTTTGCATTCCGTGAGAAGTTCAATCAGGAAATGGCGAAGATGGACATCAAGAACGTGCCGCTTCCGCGCATCGATCTTTCTAAAACGGATGTACCGCTTACGATCAATACGGATGTGGAGCAATCTATCGCGTATTTTACGGAGGGTAATGGTCGGCCTTTTATGGAAAAATGGCTTGCCCGCACCGGAAAATATTTTCCGATGATGAAGAAGGTCATGCATGACGAGGGTGTGCCGGAAGAGATCATGCACCTTGCGATGATGGAAAGCGGGCTGAATCCTGCGGCAGTAAGCTGGGCGAAAGCCGTCGGCATGTGGCAATTCATCGATGCGACTGGCTCGACGTATGGCCTGCATAGCAATTGGTGGTTCGATATGCGCCGCGATCCGGTTGCCGCTACGCGAGCCGCAGCTCGATTCCTGCGCGATCTGCATAATCAGCTTGGCGACTGGCAACTGGCGCTTGCCGCATACGATTGCGGCGCGACCCGCATCCTTCAGGCCGAAGCGGAAGCTGGCTCCAAGAGCTTCTGGGATATCAAACCTTTTTTGCCGAAAGAAACGCAGCGATATGTGCCGCTTTTTATCGCCACGACCCTCATTTCGATGGATCCGGTGCGGTATGGGTTCAACAATATCATTTATGAAGCACCGCTGAATTTCGATACGGTGCATGTTCGTGAGGCGATTGACCTGAAAGCGCTTGCAAAGGCCGCAGGCGTCAGCGACCTTGAAGTAAAGGAGTTGAATCCGGAGTTACTTCAGCCTTCGACACCTCCAGTCGAGCTTTGCAGTCCGGATGGGTATTGCCTTCGATTGCCGGCAGGGACATCCACCGATTTTTACAACCGGCTGGCAGCGATCCCTTCATCCGAACGCAGGCCGTGGCTAGTGCATACGGTCACACGTGGCGAGACGATGCGCTCGATCGCGAAGCTTTATGGTGTCACGACAGGGCAGCTTGCCGAGTACAACGATCTGAACGCAGGCGGGAAAGTTAAGCGAGGCGAGCGGCTTCGGGTGCCGATGACCGTAATGGCACCGCAAACCGGTTCAGCCGATGAAGTGGCTTCTGTGCAAAATGGCTCTGGCGATACTTCAAAACAGGAGGTTGCCGCTACTCGCGTACCTATTTCGCCCGCAGCAACCGCAAGGCTTATCAAGCATCGAGTTCGTCACGGCGAAACGCTTCAGAGCATTGCAGTAGCGAACCATGTATCGGTTGCTTCGCTCAGAAAATGGAATGATCTTTCTCGTCATTCGAAACTTCGCAAAGGCGAGACGATCAAAATTTACGAGACAAGCATGGCGTCTAAATCGAAAACAAGCGCCACGCCTACAGACCTCGCAGTGACCTCTAAAAAGAAAGCGAAGTCAACGGCAAAATGGGTGACTTATCACGTCCGCAGAGGTGACACGATGGGTAAGATCGCCGATAATTTTGGCGTAACGGTGCACGATCTGCGAACGTGGAATCCGCGAGCGCATCGCACGGTGAAGCTCGGTCAGGCACTGCGCGTTCATACCTTGGTCGATAATTCTGATGACAATGTTGCCGATTCCAAGACAGATCAGCCAGCCGGATCGCCGACTTACCATACCGTTCTTCCAGGCGAAACGATGACGGCGATCGCAAAGAAGTTCGGCACAACTCCGAACGATCTTTCTGACTGGAACGACGGCCTCAAAGCCGATGATCTCCAGGCAGGTACGAAGCTCAAGATCTACATGGCGAACATCACCCCATCGAAGGGGGATCGCGTTGCGCCACAGCATTCATCGGGGCGTCCACTTACGTATCGCGTGAAACCGGGCGACACGCTTGGCTCGATCGCGGACGAATTCGGCGTGGGGATCAAGGCTCTTAAGAAGGCAAATCATCTTCGAAGCTCGCTGCTCGTTGCAGGTTTGCGATTACGCATTCCATAGGCTTATTTAGAGCTTTCCAAGGTCTGTCTCAAAAAGATGCGACCCAAGGGGAACCAGACGAGCTGGTTTCCCATTTTCCCGTCGCATTTTAAGAGCAGGCCGGCGTAGCTCAGTTGGTAGAGCAGCTGATTTGTAATCAGCAGGTCGTCGGTTCAAGTCCGTCCGCCGGCTCTTTTTCAGTTTTGAGTTAAGAATGAAGAGTTAAGAGTATACATTATTACTCTTCATTCTTAATTCTTCATTCTTAACTGATCGGGGCAGATACTCAAGTGGCCAACGAGGACAGACTGTAAATCTGTTGACAATAGTCTACGAAGGTTCGAATCCTTCTCTGCCCACTTTTTTAATGATGAGTTAAGAGTTTTGAGTTAGGAATAATTTATATGTGCGAATTATTCTTACCTCAAAACTCTTAACTCATCACTAAGACGCAGGCTCACGTAGCTCAGTTGGTAGAGCACATCCTTGGTAAGGATGAGGTCACCGGTTCAATCCCGGTCGTGAGCTCTCTGAAAGTGCTAAAGCCCTAAATGTGAAATAATTTCATGCATGATTGAAACTGCGCGCCTGTTGCTTCGCGAGTACACCACTGAAGACGTACCAGCCTTACACCAAATTCAATCTCATGCTGCTACCATGAAATTCTGGCCGGCGCCCTTCAGAGAAGAAACTACCAGAAATTGGATCGAGCGGGCGATGGCATCGTACTCATCAAACGGCTTTGGGCGATGGGCGCTGATCTTGAAGGACACCGGCGCGCAAATTGGCGATGTCGGTATGATGAGAACTCCGGTGAATGAAAAGGAAGAAGTCGATCTCGGATATATCGTACACGCCGATCATTGGCATAAAGGCTATGCGACAGAAGCCGCCTCTGCAGTTCTAAAATATGGGATCGATAAAGGATTGCCACGCATCGTAGCGAATATGGCACACGATCATCTTGCATCTCAGCGAGTTGCAGAACGATTGGGAATGATAAAGGAATTGGAATTTACTAATTCGAGGAATAGAAATATTGTGCATTATCTCTATTCTTGGAATACCCCCGTGTTGAAATCATGAATAATCATGTTTTGTAGATAGCCTCTTGTGGAATGGCATTTTTGAGTTGACACTTTGTTCTAAATGGAGCAACGTATTTCTCCAAATCCTGTGAAATCCATTTTAATCCCATAAATCCGAGTTTATGTATCTCGGCCTTCACATCATCGACTGGGCGATCATCGCGCTCTATATCCTGGCACTGATCGCGATCGGGCGATGGACGCAGCGCCGTGCCAGCCGCTCGACGAAAGATTTCTTTCAGGCCGATCGAAGCTTTGGCCGGGGCATCATGGGGTTCCTGAATTTTGGCAATATGGTCTCTGCCGATCAGGCTGCCGGCGTTACGCGAGAAATTTACCGTCAGGGATTGCAAGGCGTGTGGTTTCAGAACCTTGTACTATTCATCACTCCGTTCTATTGGTTCACGTCGGTGCTGCAGCGCCGTGCCCGCTATCTTGCACCGGGTGATATTTACGAACATCGTTTCGAATCGAAATTTCTCGGAGGGCTTTTCGCGGTCTATCTCCTTCTTGCTTCGATCTATGGTTCCTCGATCGGCTATCTCATTACTGGGAAGACCTTGCAAGCGGTGATGCTGAAGCCCCCTGCGGCCTACACCATGCAAGAGAAGCAATCCGTAGCTCAATTTCAGGAAATGCGCGCGTTGGATGTTGCGGCGCAGAATGGATCACTTGCAGATTCACTGAAGTCTCGCCTGACAATTTTGCATGAGAAAGAACGAACAGGTCAAATCTCGGGCACAATTTCCTATCTCGATCTTGTAACTTTTTATTTGATCTATGGATGCGTCACGGCCGCGTATGTCATCATGGGTGGATTATTTGCTGCTGCATTTACGGATGTAATGCAAGGCATCATGATCATTTTTCTTTCGACGATCCTTATTCCTGTCGGATTGATGAAGCTCGGTGGATTTTCAGGACTTCATTCCAGAATTTCTGATGACATGTTCCATCTGTTCGGTAGTGGCGCCGGAAGCGAATATACCTGGTGGTTCGTCGCGACCATGGTGCTGGTAAACCTCATCGGACTTGCCCCGCGCAGCTTTACGCTTGGCGGGGCTGCTAAAGATGATAATTCTGCTCGTGTGGGAATGATAACAGGAGCATTTATTAAAAGGCTTGTGATGGTCGGATGGGCATTAACGGGCCTCATCGCAGTTGCGTTGTATTCAGGCACACTTTCGGATGCCACGTATATTTGGGGAACAATGACGCAGGATCTGCTTGGAGTGGGTTTTGTCGGACTAATGATCGCGAATGTGCTGGCGGCAAATATGGCGTCGAAAGCATCTTCCAGTTTGGAGTGGTCTGCGGCGTTCACAAAGAATATTTTAGTGCCATTGCGACCGAACACCTCCGAAAAAACGCAAATTCTGGTTGGGCGAATAGTAATCTTCATCGTTCTAATGGCTGGAATCGGCTTTGCATATATGGTCGATGATATTTTCGTCGTCTTCAAATATGTGCTTTCGATCGGGACGATCATTGGCCCCTCGATATGGCTTGTTTATTTTTGGCGAAGGCTCACGACGAAAGCAGTGATCGTTCAAATGCTTCTTTCGATTCTCATTACCGTTGCAGTTCCCAATATCGTCCCAACTATTTCGTCCCTTCGGTCACTTCCATCCCTTACCCAAACCACGCATGGCCGAGAACAGCAAAAAGTAGTTCAAGCCAAACTGGACGACGTAAAGCACGGCGCAGCGAGCTTTGTTGGAGAACCAATAACGAAAATCTCTCGCGAAGAACCAACCGGCATTTATTTTGAGAACGTGGTTCATGCAAATCCATCTGATCCTCATTCCAAATTGCAAGGTAGCGGGATGTTCCGCTTTCAAATTTGGATCATCGGACTGACAGGCATCGATCTTACCGCATTTTCGAAGGCTGGCCTTTCCGCCATCTCATTCCTTTTCGACATTATTTTTCCGTTCCTAGTTCTATTTGTTATGAGCTTATTCACGGAGCAGAACAGTGAACGTGTTCTTCGAGAGTTTTATGCTCGCGTTCATACTCCAGCAATGGCCGATCAGGAACTTGATGCCATCGAAGTCAGAAAGCGAGTCGAAGATTCCTCGCTCATTGAAAAGGACAAAATGTTTCCCGGCACGAACTGGGAATTCTGGAAGCTGACGAAGAGAGATATGATCGGCTTCGGACTGTGCTGGGTTGGGGTAGGAGCCATAGTTCTGCTTTACATCGTTCTTACGCAAATAGGATCGTAAAATCAATGCCTCAAACCCTTCATCCCGATTTCGAAACGACGCTACCGGATACCGATTATTTTTTTCTCGGTTCGGGAAGCATTCAGGCGGCTATTCAATGGAGCCGTCATCCCGGAGCAACGCCGCTGGGGTTGGTGATCTCCGATCCCGATCATTTCGCTCGCAAGTGGTCTTCGCATCTGTTCCATCCTGAATACGGATTGGGAAAAACGATGCTCACACTTATTCTGGACGGCAAACGGTATCAACCGGATGAAACGACGAAAGTCGTTTGGTATCCCGATAGCATGCCAGGCGTGACGGCGCTGTGGCAGGCGGGAGATACCTATGTTGTCGAAAAATTTTGGACTTCGATCGACGAGCCGGTTCTCGTTCGTGAGATAACGTTCGAAGCCGACGCGCCATTCGTTAGTGCGGAGCTGGAAATTGCTCTTTATGCTAATCCGGCACTCTGTTCCGAATTTGTCGGTAATGCGTATGGCTTGGGCGCCCATGGTTACGATTCGATCCTTGTAAGTTCCCATGCAGCGGGGATTTTTCACGAGCGCACCCTTCGTGTTCCACTGTATCGGGATGGATCGATCTACCGCATGACCGTGATGTATTCGCTCGGGCCGGAGATGCCGAGCAAAGGAATTAGCCAACTGATCGAACAAGAGACGGAATACTGGCAGATGGCCGGTGCGCGTTGGACTTCGCCGCATCCCAGTCCGATGCTTCATGATATTGAGCGTGTGTTTACAGCTTCTGCAATGGGACTGCGCGCCGCCGTTGCCGATAGCGGCCGCTTCGATGCCAGCATTTGGCAATATGGATATGAATGGTCCGGCGATGCTTCGAATGTGGTCGAGGCGCTGGTGTATTC
>Ga0206950_1169_pt1 | contig 13252 bp, 16 predicted proteins | sample Alteio_BWOrgHeat_41_FD_152954 | JGI IMG/M metagenome (GOLD analysis project Ga0206950, IMG submission 152954) | Enriched cells from forest soil in Barre Woods Harvard Forest LTER site, Petersham, Massachusetts, United States -... | ecosystem: Environmental > Terrestrial > Soil > Temperate forest >... | reverse complement strand
GGTCGCCGCGCGGCATGAATTGGCCGGATTGATTTCGTTCAATTACGGCCAGCGGCATGTGCGCGAACTGGATTTCGCCGCGCGCGCGGCGGCGCGGTTGAATGCGCCGCACAATGTGATCGATATTTCCGTTATCGGCGCGCAACTGTCGGGTTCGGCGCTGACGGATGATATCGCTGTTCCTGACGGGCATTATGCGGAAGAGGGCATGAAAATCACCGTCGTGCCGAACCGTAATGCGATTATGTTGACGATTGCTTACGGTATCGCGGCGGCGCGCGGCGCGGATGCGGTTGCGGCGGCGTTTCATGGCGGCGATCATTTTATTTATCCCGATTGCCGTCCGGGGTTTGTGGAAAAATTTTCTGATATGCAGCGCGCAGCGCTGGAAGGCATGAACGATATCACGCTGCACGCGCCGTTTTTGAATTTGACAAAATCCGATATCGTCGCCAAAGGCGCGCGGCTCGGCGTGCCGTTTACCGAAACCTGGTCCTGTTACAAAGGCGGCAAGGCGCATTGCGGCCGGTGTGGCACTTGCGTGGAACGGCGAGAGGCTTTTTATCTGGCGAGCGTGGATGATCCGACCGCATACGCCGACCGCGATTACTGGATTGAAGCCGTGAAAAACAAAGAGGTTGCCTGATGTACCGCATTGCTAAAAAATTCACCTTTTCCGCTTCGCATCAGATTAAAGGGCTGCCGGAAACGCATAAATGCGCGCGCCTGCATGGACATAACTATGCGGTCGAAGTGATTTTGGAGAGCCCGGAATTAAATGCGGTGGGTTTTATCCGCGATTACGCGGAATTGGATGCCTTGCAGGATTATATCAAGGCGAAATTCGATCATCGCCATTTAAATGATGTCGTCGGCGATGATTTCACCACGGCTGAAAATTTGGCACGGCATTTTTACGACTGGTGCCGCGCCCAGTGGCCGGAAACGTCGGCGGTGCGCGTGAGTGAAAACATCAATACCTGGGCGGAATACAACGGTGACTGATACAATCCGCATCAGCGAAATTTTCGGGCCGACCATACAGGGCGAAGGCGCGCTCATCGGGCAGCCGACGGTGTTCGTGCGCACGGGCGGGTGTGATTACCGCTGTTCCTGGTGCGATACGATGCATGCGGTGGACAGCCGGTTCCGCGACGAATGGCAGCCCATGACGGCGGCGGAGATTTTCTCGCGCGTGCAGGAATTGTCGGGCAGCCGCCCGATTATGGTGTCATTGTCCGGCGGCAATCCGGCGATACAGCCGCTGGGTGAGTTGATTACGCTTGGCAAGTCACAGGGTTATCAATTCGCGCTGGAAACCCAAGGCTCCATTGCGCAGGATTGGTTTGCGGATCTGGATGTTTTAACGCTTTCGCCCAAACCGCCGAGCAGCGGAATGGCGACGGATTTTGTGAAATTGGATGAATGTGTCGCGGCGGCCGCAGCGGTGAGAACGGTTTTGAAATTCGTCGTCTTTGATGATGCGGATTATGATTATGCCAAAATGGTCGCAACACGATATCCGCATTTGCTGGTTTATCTGCAACCAGGCAATCACGCCGTAATGGGCGAAGCAGATATAGATGGCATTATGGCGCGCATGCGCTGGCTGGTGGATAAAACCATCGCGGACGGCTGGTTTACCGCGACGGTGCTGCCGCAACTGCACGTTTTAATCTGGGGTAATAAACGGGGAGTTTAACGCGGGGCTAAATTGAGTGCATCATTTGCGACCAGTCTATAGGCCTGTTCATATGCCTCTTCCCGGGTTCCCGAAAATTTAGCCTTTACAAGAGAGACCGGCGAAAGAGGGAATTGCTGAGTCAAGGTGACCTGGGTTTCATGATGGTGAACTACGCGGTTCCACCAGCTTGGACGGCTTTCAGTGTAAATAATTTCTGACTCTAATTGGGCGAGTGGTCTAAAGTTAAAGCTACTGTAACTGCTGGCTCTGCGGCGTTTCCCGGCATCAACCGCGCTTTTCAATGATTGAAATCCCATTTTAATCTCCAAAGATGTTATGTATTAAGCTGTCTTATATCATATGGCATATAAACCTTGCCGGTCAATATTTTTAATACTTTCATGAATTTTCTGATATATTTCAAAGAGCTATGATGCTAGCTCATGGACGGCTGCGACAGGGAGAAAAATGACAAATTCCATCTACGGCGATCTAACCCAACTCGGCGGCAAGACGCCATTGCCGCAGCGGCCGGAGGAGGCAGTGCTGGAACGCGTGCCCAATCCGCAGGCCGGGCAAAAATATCTGGTGCGTTTTACCGCGCCGGAATTTACTTCGCTTTGCCCCATCACCGGCGCGCCGGATTTTGCGCATTTGATGATTGATTATGTGCCCGATGAATTTTTAATTGAAAGTAAGTCGCTGAAATTATTTCTGGGTTCGTTCCGCAATCACGGTGCATTCCACGAGGATTGCACGGTCGCCATCGCGCGCCGCATCGTGGATGAAATCAAACCGATCTGGCTGCGCATCGGCGGTTACTGGTATCCACGCGGCGGGATTCCGATTGACGTTTTTTATCAAACCGGCGCGCCGCCTGCGGATGTATGGATCCCGGATCAAGGTGTGCCGCCTTATCGCGGCCGCGGGTAAAAAGATCGCTAAAATTTTGGGCAATAAAAATTTTTGTCTGCATACAGCGCGGGCAAAGAAGCATTGAATAGTATCATTTGTGGTTGCAAATGTATGTAAAAATACACTGTAACCACTTGATTCAAAAAGATATTTTAACGCCGCGTATACCAAAAATTAAATTTTTAAACGCCATACTGCTTGCACGTGATGACAGAAGTCGTCGTGACGTGTGGAGAGGTTATGAAAGCAATTTTGACATCCCTCATAAACAAAGGGGCCCTACGCAACATCGTCATGAATTTGGTGGTTGCGGCGGTATAAACCCTTTGATCCGATTGAATTGGCGGGGAATGTCAAAACTATTTGGGAAAATAGTGTGACAAATTAAAATTAAATAAAAAATAAAAATTTTATCGCGCGATTATTTATTCGGCGCAAAAACCTATGCGCTTTTGATTGATCCATTGCCGCCCTTTGCCGTAAAATAATAGAGTAAACGGAGGTGCCGTATGACAATCAAATCGCAACATTTACTTACTTGTGGCGCAGTGATTTTGCCGCTGGCGCTGGCCGGCTGCATTGTGCCGGCTGACCGTTATTATTACGATGATCGCGGTTACCGTGGCTATGATCATTGGGGCGATCCGCACCGCGTTGAGTATTACCACGAGGGTCCAGGCTATTACCGGGAGCACTACTATGAATACAATCGCTAACAAAAAACAATTCGGCAGCGTGCCGGAATCCGCGGCGGTGTGTGATTCACTTTATTATTTCATCGCCGCGACGACTTGCACCTGATTGCCTTTACCTAGGAACGTCAGGCGGTCAAAGCTGAGCAGATTGGCTTTGGCGATGCCGCGGCCGTGGTTCGCCGTCGCGCGCGCGGGCTCGATTTCCATATAAGGGCGCCAGTCAAAACCGCTGCCTTCATCGGTGATGATGGCTTCCAGGTTATTGTCATTCATCGCGAATTGTACTTGCACTTTTTTATTGCTGTTGGATGGCGATTGCAGGCGGCGTTCAAGTTCTTTTTCCCATTCGCCGCGTTCCAGCAACTTGCCTTTTTCATCATAACCGATACCCAGATTGCCGTGTTCGATCGCATTGATCAGCAGTTCATACAGGCCCGACACTGCAACTTCGGGCCGCGGGAATAAGCCGCCCAGCATAAAGGCGACGTTCTGCGCCTCCACCGGTGTTTTAACATGAAATTCACCTTTTACGAAAGTTCCCAGCGCTTCTTTCTGTTTCGCCAGGCGTTCTTCAAACAGGTCATCCTGTTGCCGTTCGCGGATCGCGGAACGCACAAGGCTGAGCAGGGTTTCTTCCTGATAGGGTTTGGTGAGGTAATAATAAACCCCGGCCTTGATGCCTTCGACGACTTCCTCGGGACTGTCGGCGGCGGTTTGCATGATGACGGGAATTCTGCGCAAACGCGGATTGCGCTGCATCTCAGCAAACAATTGCAGGCCGTCCATATTCGGCATGCGCCGGTCTGTTACAACCAAAATATAATCGGGTTTTTCGCCCAGTTTTTTGAAAGCCGTTTGGCCGTCTTCGGCCTGATCGATGTTATAACCTGCGGATTTTAAATAGGCCGACAAAATGCGCATGTTGGTGGGCTCGTCTTCGACCAGCAGGATGGTATTGGATGCCATTTGTGATTCCCCTTTAAGTTGTAATTATAATAGGATTTTTTCCCTCCGCCAAGAGGCGATGAAAAATAGCAGTGAAATAATTCTGCATAATATCGTGTGCTATAATGAATATTCTCAATATTTCAGCCGAAAATATGCCGATAATTCTCTGGATCGTTCACCATTGGTTAAACCGCCGAAATTATTATATACTACTATAAGTTGAATTAATTCGAACCTATTAAAGGACCTTCCATGTCTCCCAACACCGATCGGGGCAATGCCGCCCTGTTGAATTCCAATCGCCAGGGTTTGGATGCGAAACTGCATCAGGGCTATGACGCCAATCCCGAACACCGCAATCAGAGCAATCTGCTCAGCAATTTGCAATTCGGCCAGGGTGTCACCGCTGCTGCTTTTGCCGAAGTTGCGCCGGGCGCCGCGCTTGGCGCGGTACAAAATGATACTTCGTCGCTTACTTTAAATAATTTTTCGCAAAATACGATTCAGGGCAGCCCTTTTGCCTTTCAATTAAATAACGAAGGCGCCAATGCCAACGTGCTTGGCGGCAATATCGGCGCACAGGCTTTATCCGATAACGGTTTTCCTTTTACGGGTGCCGGCGCGGCGGCGGCGGTCGGCGGGAATCCAGGCACGGCGCTTGCCGCGGTGAATAATGCGCTGGCTTCGGGATTGGGTTTGGGCGCGCCTGCTTTGCCAAGTGTTGGCGGCACGCCGCCTTCCAATCCGACGCCGGATAATCCTATCGGCCCGACTTTGGGCGCGCCGGTGGTGGTCGCGCCGCCTACGGCGGGAACGGAAGATCATCACCTGGTCGCTTTCCGCGGGTGATTTGAGCGGTTTGGTGATTAATCCCGCCAGCGGTTTCAGCGGCACGGCGCATGTCACCGTTTCCGCCATCGCAACGGAAACGAATGGCGACCAGGCGGTGACTCAGCAGACCCTGAACATCAACGTCGCCGCCGTCGCGCACGCGCCGACGATTTCCGCGACGTCTGAAAGCGGGACGGAGGATGCGCCGCTCTTGCTCAATCTCGGCATCGCGGCGCATACGGGTGAGCATATTAGCGCCTTGACGATCTCCGGCGTGCCGGTGGGGGCGACCCTCAGCAATGCGACAAATAATGGTAACGGATCGTGGACGGTTGATCCCGCGCATATCAATGATGTGCAAATCACCATGCCGACACATTGGAGCGGTGATACGAGTTTGACGGTGAGCGCGACATCACAAGTCGGATCATCCGGCCCGACGGCGACCACGACAACCACGTTGCCTGTGCATATTGAAGCCATCGCGCACGCGCCGGTGCTGACGGTCAGCGACAGCAGCGGTAACGAAGACGCGCCGATCGCATTGCATATCGCGGCGGCGGGCGTGGATACCGGCGGTGCGGAAAATGTGAACGTGGTGATCAGCGGCGTGCCGGATGGCGGACAATTCTCCGCCGGCGTGAATAACGGCAATGGCACCTGGACGGTCGCGCAAAGCGCAAACCGGTGGTGAGTTATGTCAACGGCACCATGGTGGTGCAGGGCGCGCGGCAAAATTAAAACGGCAATTGCATTTGCAGCGACATCGCATCACGGTTAAACGCGGCGGTCGAGAGCGGCGTGCGGCGCAGCAGGTTATAACGCGCGCGGTAATGTTTGAAAATTTGCTCGATCTGGTCGGCATAAATACCTTTGCCATGCATGCGCGTGCCGAAATTCGCGTCGTTTAATTTGCCGTCGCGCATCGCGCGGATGCGGTTGAGGATTTTATCCGCGCGTTCCGGGTAATGCTCACGCAGCCAGGATTGGAACAGATCCTTTACGCCGTGGGGCAGGCGCAGGACGTTATAATAGGCGCTGTGGGCGCCCGCATCCGCCGCGCTTTTTAAAATCGCGGGGATTTCGTGTTCCGTCAGGCCCGGCAAAACCGGGCCGAGCATGGCGTTGACGGGAATATTTGCCTTGGCCAGCATTTCAATGGCCGCCAGGCGCCGCGCGGGCTGCGAGGTACGCGGCTCCATCACGCGCGCGAGTCCGGAATCCAGGGTCGTAATGGAAATATTCACCGAAACCGCCTGATGCGCGGCGAGCTCGGACAGCAAATCCATATCACGCGTCACCAGAAAATTTTTTGTCACAATAGAAACCGGATTGCGGAATGCCGCCATGACTTCCAGGCAGCCGCGCGTGAGTTTCACGGTGCGTTCCAGCGGCTGATAACAATCCGTCACGCCGCTCATAAAAATAACTTTGGGTTGCCAGGCTTTGGATTGGAATTTTTCTTTTAGCAATTGTGGCGCTTCGGGTTTGACGAAGATTCTGGTTTCAAAATCCAGGCCGGCGGACAGACCGAAAAATTCATGCGTCGGCCGCGCGTAACAATAAATACAGCCATGTTCACAGCCACGGTAGGCATTGAGCGTCGTACCCATGCCCACATCGGGACTGTCATTGGTGGATATAATGGTACGCGACGTATCGCGCAGAATTTCCGTGCGGATTTGCTTTTCATCTTGCCAGTCTTCGTCGTGGCGCGCAGTTTCCAGCGCTTCAAGCTCCACTGCGGTGGACAGGCGTTCAAACCGCCCGGCGGGATTCTCCAACACGCCGCGCCCCTTTATTTTCTGGGCTTTTTGTGTGATTTCCGGATTTATCATGTTCTCTATTTGTTCTCATTATTTTCACATAAAATCAAGAGGGAAAATGTCATCGCCTACTCACTAATTTATCTTATTCACGTCAGTAACTTATTATTATTTTATCTTGCCTCGCATACAAATGATTTTATGAAAACGCACATTCTCTCTCTGGCCTTTGCGGCCGCATTGATCGCAACTCCGGCAATCGCGCGCGAATATGCCGCCATCCCGGGGCCTGACTTCGCGAAGATTGTCGCGGGCAGTGATGATTATGAAATCGCGACCAGCCGTTTGGCGATGAAACGTTCGCATAACGCGGCGGTTCGCAATATCGCGCAGCATATGATCGCGGATCACACGCATTCCAGCGCCGTATTGAAATCCGTTTTGGTGTCCGAGAATATTGACGTTGCACCCGCCCGGTTAGACGCTGAACATCAGCAAAAATTTGACGACTTGAAAGCGACCAGCGCGAAGAACTTTGATTACCAGTATCTGGCCGACCAATTGGCCGCGCACCGCCAGGCGATTGGCCTGTTTCAGACTTATTACCGCAGCGGCACGGACGCAGGCCTCAGAAATTTTGCCGGTAAAACCCTGCCGACGCTGCATCACCATGAAGACATGGTGAACAAGCAGCTCATGAAAATGCCGCACGGCTGGTAATACGAATTTAACCTAACCCACCCACCCAGGAGAACAATATGGATTTCGGAAAAGGATTATTACTTTGGCTGTTCGGCATTCCGTTGCCGATTATTTTACTCATTGCCTTGTTTTGGCACCACTAGGTTGATGGAGACGACGATGCCGAACAACGAGCCTATCATTAACTATACCCAAATTTCCGAAACGACGGCCATCCGGCCGCATAAGGTGCGCGGCATCTTCTGGGGCGCGATTTTGGGCGGCGCGCTGGCCGCGCTGGCGGTGACGATGATTTTGACGCCGCTGGGGATTTCGCTCGGCTTCGCATCGGTATCGCCCTGGTCTTCGGCAGAAGGTTCCGCTGTGGCCTTTACCGCAGTCGCCGCGATCTGGCTGATCGTCGTGCAATGGCTGGCGTCTGGTTTGGGCGGTTACATCACGGGCCGCCTGCGCACGCGCTGGGTTGCCATGCATGAACACGAAGGATTCTTCCGCGATACCGCGCACGGGTTTTTAACCTGGGCTTTGGCGGCAGTTTTGGTTGCGCTCTTTGCGGTTACGATCATGCCGCATCATCCGATGGGACAGGGACATGATCACGGGATGGATTACGCTAATCGCGGCGCGGGACCTGTGGATTACGAAGTGGACCGCCTCTATCGCGGACGCACGGCTGCCATCGGCGACGATCTGCGCAGCGAAACCGGCCGGATTTTAACCCGCGCTGTGGTTTCCACCAACCATGACAACTATTTCAGCGATGGTTACGGCAATACCGACGAAGCCATGCCCAGCACGGATGACGACCGCCGTTACTTGACACAATTGGTGGCGTCGCACACCGGCCTGACGGCGGATGAAGCGCGCGAACGTGTCGATAGCGTCATTACCGACAGCAAGAATAAATTGAATGCCGCGCGTAAAGCCGCTGCCGCGCTGGCGTTCTATACGTTCTTTTCCATGCTGATGGGTGCGTTTATCGCGTCGGTTGCCGCCGCGCTTGGCGGGCGTCACCGGGATTTGCATGATGAGTTGTAAGTAACGCTTGCTATTAAGTATGAAAGCAGAGGCTCTATTTCTTACCGAATAGGGCCTCTGCGGCGTTTTTACTGGCGTCTTTTTTCGCAATTTCGGTTTGCACGCGCTGGATTTCGGTCTCCAGCATACCAACGTATTCTTTCAATTCCCCAACCGACATGGCATCAAGGTTTTTGGGTTTGGGCTTGCCGCCTGCTGGTTTATCTTCTTCGTCTAACATTCTATCTACATAGCATAGAACGTTTGAACCACAATGATATACCGACAACAGGACCAAGCCTATCAAGCATTAGGCATAAGATTACGTCATTAAAATATTTGTTACGGGCTAGGCATAATCTTAGGAGCAGCCGGGCCGTTTTTTCCTGACGACTCTTGTGGCGGCTTAGGATATCCCTGCTTTTCAAGATAATCACGAACCCAGGGGAAGCCATCGGCCGCTTGACCGTCAAGCCAGGTTTTAAAGTGTCCGCCCTCTGGTTTATCAATGCGGGCCATCATCCATTTATAGAGAAAATCCGCGGATGACGATTTTCCCTGATGAAAAAGGCAACCTTCAAATGCCTTTGTAATCCCTATGCTTATATTACCGGGACTGGTTAATTTAGCTTTCCCGCTGTCATTCAATAAGTATGACATAAGGTCTTCCCGATTTGCGCAACCAAGGGAAAGTAGAGGATCATTGACAATTATCTGTGTTTTATCAAAAGGATTTACCCCAGCCTCGACACATTCTTTCACTTCTTCAAGAGTTGCTTCGTGAGCATAGGTCAGCAAGACATCTAGCCGTTTAGCGGGGTGATCTTTAAAAAGTTCCAAATGTCTAGTTAGCGCTTCGCTTCGTCCAGCAATCTCAGCCATTGTTTCCTCTTGTGAAATATGATTATAGGATACGCTTGTGCCCATAAGAAATATTATTCCCCAGAGGGGTACGCATAGGCTCACTGTACTAAACTTAAATCTTTAAAGTCAAGTTTTTTGCCAAAACGTTATTAATATTAAACAGGTCAAGCAAAACGATGGGGGTATTGTCATAGGCCAGTATTCGGAAATTAGGATTTTTGTGCACTGCACTACTGGATTTTGGATTGTCATCTTCTGTTAACATCTATAGGATTATAGTGAAGAATGGCTTGAATAGCCATACGGCTGTGCAGGACCATTGGTCTTGCACAAGCAGGAGGTCAAGGCCTTCCGCCAGGCCGTAAGTTCTTATAAAGTCCTAAGAAATAGGATTCGGGCATGAAACGAAGCGAAGAAAAAGGCCAAAACACTCTCTACTGCTCTTTCTGCGGAAAAAGCCAGCATGAGGTGCGCAAACTGATCGCAGGACCAACGGTCTTTATCTGCGACGAATGTGTCGATCTCTGCACGGATATCATCCGCGAAGAAGGCAAACAGCAATTAACCGGCGCCAAAGAAGGCGGGCTGCCGACGCCAAAAGAAATCAAAGCGGTATTGGATGATTACGTCATCGGCCAGGAACGCGCGAAACGCGTGTTGGCGGTCGCGGTCCATAACCATTACAAACGCCTGCAACATCTGAGCGAAGGCCATGGGGTTGAATTACAGAAATCGAATATCCTGCTCGTCGGTCCGACGGGTTCGGGTAAGACATTGCTCGCGCAAACGCTGGCGCGCATCCTGGATGTGCCCTTTACAATGGCCGATGCAACGACTTTGACCGAAGCCGGTTATGTCGGTGAAGACGTTGAAAATATCATTTTGAAGCTGCTGCAAGCATCCGATTACAACGTCGAAAAAGCGCAGCGCGGAATTGTTTATATCGATGAGATCGATAAAATTTCACGCAAATCCGATAACCCATCCATCACGCGTGACGTATCGGGCGAGGGCGTGCAACAGGCCTTGTTGAAATTGATGGAAGGCACGGTTGCGTCTGTCCCGCCCCAAGGCGGCCGCAAACATCCGCAACAGGAATTTTTGCAGGTTGATACAACGAACATCCTCTTTATTTGCGGCGGTGCTTTCGCCGGAATTGATAAAGTCATCGGCATGCGCCGCAAGGGAACCAGTATCGGTTTCGGCGCGGACGTGAAAGGCCCGGATGAACGCGGCGTCGGCGCGATTTTGCAGGATCTGGAAACGGAAGACCTGTTGAAATTCGGCATGATCCCGGAATTCATCGGCCGCGTACCGCTCGTTGCGACGCTTGAAGATCTGGACGAAGCCGCGCTGATCAACATTTTGACCGAGCCGAAAAATGCGATCGTCAAACAATACGCGACGTTATTCGACATGGACGGCGTGAAGCTGAAGGTCGATGACGGTGCATTGCACGCAATCGCCAAGCTGGCGATTGAACGCAAAACCGGCGCGCGCGGTTTGCGGTCGATCATGGAAAATATCCTTCTCAACCCGATGTACGAAGTGCCCGGCGATGAAACCGCGAAAGAGCTGTTAATCACCGAAGACGTGGTGAATAAAAAAGCCGAACCGGTAATCATTCACGGCGAGGCGACCGAAAGCGGCGAAGGCAAGGATAAGGAAAAGAAAAAACCCAGCCTGAAAGCGGCTAAGGATTCCAAGGAAAAAGAGACGGCTTAACGCTGTCTTTCCATTATCGCCGCGAAAAAACCGTCGGTTTGGTGACGTGCTGATGATAATGTCATGTAATCGCCGGTATCGGGTAGGTTGGTGTCTGCTCCGGCGGCTTGCTGAACGGGCAGTAATTTAAAATCCGAATGCTCCGCCAAAAACTTTTCCACTTGCAGTTGGTTTTCATCCGGCAACAGGGAACAGGTCGCGTAAACCAATCGCCCGCCGGGTTTGACGAGGCGCGCGGCGCTTTTCAAAATGCTGGCTTGCAGCGGCAGTAGTTCATCCAATCCCGGCCCCAAATGTTTCCACCGCGCATCGGGATTGCGCCGCCACACGCCGGTGCCGCTGCATGGCGCGTCAACGAGGACGCGATCATATTGCCCGGCACTGCGTTTGACCCATTTATCGTTTTCGCTGGTGAGTGGGCGGGTTTGAATATTGTCCAGCCCCGCGCGCGTGAAGCGCACGCGCGAACGTGACAGGCGTTTGTCCAGCACGTCGCAGGCCACCACGCGCCCTTTGTTATTCATCATCGCTGCGATAGCGAGTGTTTTGCCACCCGCGCCCGCGCAGAAATCAACAACCTGTTCACCCGCCCGCGCGCCGACGAGAAGTGCGATGAGCTGCGAACCTTCATCCTGAATCTCAACGCCGCCGCGTTTAAAAATATCCATCGTCGGCAAATGCGGGCGGCTGTGGATGCGTAGGCCGAAGGGGGAATAGGACGTGAGCGCGGCGTCAATATTTTCTTGCTTTAATTCTTTAACCGCCGCATCGCGCGTGATAACACGCGGGTTCACGCGCAAATCCAGCGGTGCTTCCGTCATCATTGCGCGCATTTCTTTTTCAAAATCATCGCCAAAGACCGCGCGGAATTTGTCTTCATATTCTGGCGGACATTCGAGTCTCGTGTGCCGAGGCATTGCCGCCGGTTCAATTTCATTGCCGATACGCGCTAGAAATTTTTGCTCGTCTTGTGCCAATCTTGGCGGCGCATATTGCAGACCGGAGAAAGTCTCAGTGATTTTTTCCAGCGGCCAGCCTTCCGCCAGCGCCAATTCCGCCAAAACTAAATTACGCCCATTGCGCGCCGCGCCCGCGCGGTCCAGATGCCATGACAAACGCAAAAACCGGCGCAGCAGGCGATAAGCGCTGCTCGCAATGAAACTACGGTCTTTAGAACCGATATATTTCCGCGCGCGGAAATAGGCGGACATAATCCCGTCCGCCGGGCGCGGTTGGGTCAGCATTTCATCAATCAGTTCAATCGTTGCTTGAATACGTGCGGCGGGTGTCATGCATCACACCCCTTTCACGCCTGGGCGCGGAGTTTTTCCAGTTCCGTGCCGCGCATGTTTGCGCCATCCAAATTCGTATCAGTGAAATCGGCGGCGCTGGTGTTGGCGTCCATGATGTTTGCGCCTTTCATTTCCGCCTTGGTGAAATTCGCGCCCGCCAAGACTGATCCCATCATATTCGTCGACCAGTCGCGGCCCAAAAAAGCGCCGTTATGATCGCGGAGCGGCACGCTGTTAAACTTCGTTCCTGTCGCGTCGGCGCCCGTCAAATTCGCCTTGCGTAAATTCGCGCCGGAAAAATCCGCGCCGCGCAAATCCGCATTCTGGAATTCCGTCATCGACAGATCGGCCATAATAAAGCTTGCGCCCGTCAGTTTCGCGCCGATCAGTTTCGTGCCGCGCAAATTCGCGCCGTCCAGGTTTGCGATAAATCTTCGTTGGGCAGATCCGCGCGTTTGCCGCGGCGGCCGTCGGATTGTTTCCATTCAAAGTGATTGCGCAACACTTCCTGAATATGCGCGCCGAAATCATCCATCGTTTTGGTCACGGCGCCCGCGTCGATACTCGCATTGTCCAAATTCACATCTTTCAATTTGGCGCCACTCAGATCCGCGCCTTTCAAATTCGCGCCGTCCAGCATCGCGCCCGCCATTTGCACGTTTTGCAAAACCGCACCGCCCATATCAGCGTTCATCACCACCGCGCCGGACAGGTTCGCACCGGACAGGTCGATATTTTGCATCTTGCTGTTGGTCAGATTGGCGCCTGTCATCATCGCGCCTTGCGCTTTTACATTCTTCATTGAACAGCCAG
>Ga0206950_1167_pt1 | contig 13546 bp, 10 predicted proteins | sample Alteio_BWOrgHeat_41_FD_152954 | JGI IMG/M metagenome (GOLD analysis project Ga0206950, IMG submission 152954) | Enriched cells from forest soil in Barre Woods Harvard Forest LTER site, Petersham, Massachusetts, United States -... | ecosystem: Environmental > Terrestrial > Soil > Temperate forest >... | reverse complement strand
CTCATCAGCACCCGCAGGAGGTTTTAAATCAATGAGTTTTTTATCTTTATCTCTTAATACCCTGATCAGTGGTTTGCCCCAGTCCGAGCGGTGGGCATTCATCAGCGAAACCGTTTCCAACCCTAAGGCCAAGATGATCAAAACTGTCAAGACCCTGCTTACTTTTGGCATATGACTTAAGGTCAGGATTATCATCAAACAAATAGGGACCAATAAAAACCTGCTTTGTTGTGAACCAAACCACCAGACGAGCCACCAGCTCATCACAATCAAAGATAGGACTGGCAGTTTCCTGGACTTAAACGACCTGAAAACCTGGGCCAAGAATGGCGCCAGGACCAAAAGATATATAATACCAACGGGATAATCAAAAGAATTATTGACACCTTGCTCAGGGACGGCCATCAACCAAAAATGTTTGATGAAAGCCCACACGCCGCGCCCATGCCCGTAATTGTCCTTGACAGACATGCAATCCGCTGCCCGTTGAAGCAGCGCATGCCAATGGTCAGGAGTGTAATGAACGAAAGGCGGTAAAAAACCAATCCCTAAAGGATAAAAAGGCGTCCCGGTGTAATAGAACGATTTGATCAAATGCGGCAGGGCAATCCCTAAGGACGCCGCCACAAATACCGTGAAAAATATTTTTCGGCCCACCTTATTGAAGATTGGAAGCTCATCGCAGGTATACCCGTTTTTCAAAGCCCAAAAAATGGCCATGCCTACGATGGCCCCCATGATTATCATTTGAAACGGTATAAATGATTTTGACCAGAAGAAAAAAGCAAACTCAACAGCGGCGAGTCCAAAGCGGCCTGTCAGGAGGCTATGAAGAAAAGCTAGAAAACAATACAGCATCACCAAATCCAGCATGGCCAAGCCAACCTGGATGGCAATGGCATGGCAGGCCATCACCGCCATCACCGCGATCCAAGCCCGAAGGAGAATCTGTCCTGATAGAATATACGTCAAACGAAAAACTAAACCCAAAGAACCCGCAAAAAATATAAATTGTACCCATTTATTAGGCCACATCGTTGCCAACTCAAATGGGCTTAAGGCATAATCAAGGGGCAATAAAAATAAATCCGGCGTTGACCAAGGGATATGTTGGAATGAATGACGCAGAAGATGTTGCCGGGGCAGGGTCAAATGATAGGTTAAGGCATCATTTTCCTGGACCAGATGCGGCGGGAGCAAGGAAGCATAAAGCCCTATGCCCAGGTAAGCCAGTCCCAAAACGGCAGCGGTGATAATCATGGCCTTGATGGCCAATGATTTTCCGCCCAATTGCTTCCAGTGATGATTAACATTAATTTGCCTGTGCCGGGAAAAAAGAAGCGCCAGGAAACAAAAAATGAAAATCCCCCATGCCAGCCAGGAGCAATGCCCAAAGGGCAGCCGGATAAAATAAAGTTCCAGCCAGAATATAATCGCCCCAAGACCCAACCCCAAGGTTGGCCAATGAGTCAATGGATAATTCTTTAATGCGCTATTAAAATTTTTAAACGCCATAATAGATACAGTGCGGTGACCAGTAAAAAATAACAGTCCCATTTATCCGGTAATTTCATTAGGAAGTTTCCATATGATGATACCCAGTAAGATAAAAAAACACCAAAAGCCAGACCCTATCGCATTCATGATGACCAGGCTTTCAGGTATAGGCACTACCTGATGGTAATTAATAAATTTTTGAAAACTTTCAGCATCTTTCTTGGGCCAAAGAGGCCATGAATGCTTCAAATAATAACCTCCATCCGCCTCTTTCATCGCCAAACGCCGGACATCATGCGCGTTGAAAAAGACGGTGTCGGAGGGATCATCAAATTTCCCTCCTTTAAATGATACTTGAGGAGGATGCTCATTGCCATAACCGAAAATACATCCCAGCTGGCAACCCGCGTATTGCCCCTGCAAAGGCACGGGCGGCGGATTATTCCGCACCACCATTTGATTAATGGGCGGATTCAACACCAAAGGTGTTTGTGTTAAATGGACCCATAAAATATCCGAATAAATCATCAACATCAAGACCCATCCCAAAAACACCAAATATCTTTTAGAGTTTGTTAACAGCCACTGACACCCGTAAGCAATGCAGACAGCCATCAGTAAAAGCACGATCGCCGATCCACGCCAATACCAGGTGATCTGTTTATAAATAGGAAATACCGCCCTGACCAAATCCTGGGCGTGAGTGGTCCTGGTCATGGCGCATTGAAAAATGACCGCCAGGCCCAATGAAATAAAAATGGCCTTAGACCAAATTTTCTTTAATTGGGTGGCCCCCAAGAACAATAAAATCAAGCTCCCCATCCCTACATAATTGGAATAATCCCAGGGAAAGGCCATATTCGGGATGATTTCTCTATGCATGATAATATTAGGATCGAAAAATGAACGGAAGGTCATTTTCACCCAGGTGATATTATCTCCTATCACTTGCATGGCACCTGCTTCTCCGCCTAGACGGGGAAATTTCTTTATTTGAAATTCATATATCCCTCCCAATCGGGGAAGGCTTAAAAGGACCCCGCCCGCAAAGGCCATGACGATCACTGTCAATTTCACCCATGAACCGTCCTTGAGTTTAAAACATGCCATTACGGCCAGCAGCATCCGCGCCCCTATCACCGGCACCGCCACCTGCAACCAATAATACCCGCTATTAATCAGCAAAAAGAACAAAAAGGTCAGGCCAAAAACCTTTGCCCAATATTTCCTGTCAAGGGCAATTGGATCTTTCCATATCTCTTCTAAAATGATCATGATCCAAGGTAAATACGCCAACCCATGCGCCCAAATGCTGTGCCCTCCCCATACCATATGGCATACCCAATACCCTGAAAAAACCAACAGAAAACCGCTAAACAATCTTGCCGCTTTATTTTCCAGCCCAAAGTAAAGCAACCAAAAATAAATCCCGAAACCAAACACCAAGGAGAGTAAAAAATTCCCGATCTTCAGCGCCCAAATTGAATTGGGGACAATAAAATTAATCAGCATGTAGATCGAAAACAACGGGTCCTGGGCGTCCGCTGCCAAAAGAAACCCTCCGCAGCGTCCGGGAGTAAAATAAGGCATGGCCCATTCATGGGCTAAATGGGTCTTATTTAGTTCAAAACGCCAATATACATCCCCGCTGTCACCCCCGAGATCTTTGACAATAAAAAAGAAGCCCATCATATAAATAGCCAAAGACACAAGTGAGTATTTTAAAATCCGTTCAATCATCTTATCTCTTTTGAATAAGGCTTTCATAAATGCGCAACAAGCACTGATAATGTTTTTGGGGTGTATATTTTAAATCATAGACCTGACGGGTATTGATGCATAGTTGGGCGTACTTATCTTCATCATGGACCATGCTCCGGGCTTTAGCGGCAAGGTCTTCTGGATCACTGTTAGAAAAAAGCAGTCCTGTCCTTCCTTCTTCAACGATTTCTTCCATCGTTCCCAGCCTGTTGGCTAATACCGGCACCCCGCAAGCATACGCTTCCACCACCACCCTCGGAAAATTTTCATAGCATACCGATGGGACAACCAAAAACCTGGCTTGGGAAAGGACTTTTTGAAATTCACTGCTTTCCAAAAAACCCAGCATTGTCACATTGCTCAAGCCTTGGTCCTTGATCAACGTTTCCATATCTTTTTGTTTGGGCCCTGTTCCGACAATATAGAGCGGGATATCTTTGATATTCTTCCAGGCCTCAAGTAAAATATCGACACCTTTTTCTTGGGATAAGCGCCCGGCATAAAGGGCATAACGGCCATTGATTTTTGCAATAGCCGGCGGTCCCTCAACAAAATGAGGCAAAACGCTCAACTTCCCTGCCGGTATCCCTGCCTGGACATATTTTTCTTTGGAAAATTGGGTGGCCACCACCAAACGATCAACGGTATCCGTCCATGTTTTACGGCGCCAATGATAATCCGTCATGTCCGCGGCCAAAACCGAAAGCGCCAATGAACCTCGAAAACATCGATGCATAATGCCTGAAACGCGTGAGCCAGGCAGGCAATCCTCACAGGGTTTGCCGCCCCTAAAAAAAAGCCCGTTGAGGCAAACCAGACGAAAATTATGCACGCTTAGGACTACCGGAACGCCCTGGTCTTTACACGCATCTAAAACAGCGGGGGTCATGACATAAAAAATATTATGAAAATGGGCCAGATCAGGTTTGAAAGACCGGATCAGCGCACACATCTGACGGTAAGAATTTTTAGAATAGCGCAAAGAAGCCGCGTGAGAAATCCGGGAAAAAATATCAGGCTTGATTTCATCATTACGCCGCTCATAAAGGCAGACCTCGTGCCCAAAACCCTTAAGCATGGCCACCTCAGAGCGGAAAACAGCGTCTTCCCCTCCGGGTTGTTGATAATAATTGTGCCCAACCAGGATTTTCATAGACGGTAAAATGCCAAGGTATCGAGGATGCTTTGAGAGAGGCTATATTTGGCCTTCCATCCGGTGATTTGCCTTAACTTCGCGCTCGAGCCAACCGCGTAAATGACCCCTGGCTTATTTTTTCTATTTTCTTTGACCTTGATCCCTCTTTGCCCGGACGCGGTGATCATCATGTTTAAAAATTCACGCATGATGACCCCTTTCTGAGAACAAATATTGTAGATCTCACCCTTTTTACCTTTTAGAGATAAAATGACAAGGGCTTCACAAATGTCACGTATATCCAAAAAATCCCTCATGCCCTCTAAATTGGAAACGTTAAGGAATTTGGGCCTCGATGATTTTTCTAAATGGAGGAGTTCTTTGACGAATTGACCGGCAGCCATGTCTTCCTGGATGCCTGGCCCAAGAATATTAAAAAGCCGGGCAATGACAACATCTTCTCCCAAGCCGGCATAATGAAGGGCTGTCCGGGTTTGCAATAACTTGACCCATCCATATAAACCAGCTGGATGGGTGGGCGCATTTTCATGGACCGGCCGTTTACGCCCGGTGATTTTTCCATATTCCGCGGCAGACCCGGTGATCACAACCCTGGGATGGTAATCCTTTAGAGAACGGATGGCCTCGAATACATTGACCGTCGTTGATACATTATCATTGACCATTTGAAGGATTTCACCCGACCGTCCGCCGGCCAAATGAAAAATACAATCCGGGCGTTCTTTCTTTAAAATGGCCTTCAACTTCCCTGGATCGGATAAATCCACCCGCTGATAACGAAGATGGCCTGAGGGCTTGCTGCTGCGGCCTACACCTAAAACCGTGACACCTGGCATTTGGGACAAACAAGAAACAAGGGGCTTGCCGATAAAACCGCTTGCCCCGGTCACTAAGAATTTTTTATTCATATTCACGTCATGATAAACTTGCTTTTATGCTGCCCAAAAATTTCCTGGGCCCGCTCCAAGTCTTCCGAACGCCCCAAGTCAAGCCATTGGTCCTTGACCTGATAACAACAGACTTTCTGTGACGAGGACTTCATCCGCAACATCAAATCCGGTATACCGATGCATTCACCTTTTTTGATGAAACTTTTAGCTTTTACATTAAGGACATTGATCCCCATGCTGACAAAGGAGACCTGTTGGGGTTTTTCATGGTAAGCTAAAAGCTCGTGATGGTCCCCCACTTCAATGACGCCAAAATCATTTTGGATCTTACGTTCCTTGATGGAAATGCTGGCTGTCGCTTTCTGCTGTTTATGCCATTTATAAAGCCGGGCGAAATCCATGTCTGTCAGGATGTCGCCATTAAGCACTAAAAAATCATCTTCCGTGTGTTGGGCCAGCTTTAAGGCCCCGGCTGTCCCTAAGGGCTTGGATTCGCGCACGTAACGGATGCAAACCCCCCAACGCCGCCCGTCGCCAAAATAGGCTTCGATAAGCTCAGCTAAATAACCGGTGGAAATAAGGATATTTTTAAAACCATAATATTTGAGCTGGCGGACCAATATTTCCAAAATAGGGATTTCCCCCACCGGCAAAAGGGGCTTGGGAAGAATGGTTGTGTAAGGCCGCAACCTGGAACCCTGACCTCCGGCTAAAACCACCACCTGGGCCTTAAACATTGTAGTTTTCCGTTTTATAGGATTTCATGTTTTTCTTCATCCACTGGCAGGTTTGACGTAAGCCCTTCTCAAGTGAAATTTCCGGCGACCATCCGGTCAATTCTTTCAACTTCTCCCCGCTGCAAACCAATCTCTCCACTTCACTTTTGACAGGCCGGATGCGCCGGGGGTCTTTTTCAATCCTGACACGCGTGCCTAAAATATCTTGGATGGTCTCAACCACTTCCCTGATAGAGACCTCTACCCCGCTGCCGGTGTTAAATATTTCCCCCAACCCTCCTTGACTTTCAGCCAAACGGATAAAAGCATCCACGGTATTGCCCACATAATTTAAATCCCGGGTGGATTCTAAATTACCTAAGGCAATGGTCTTTTTCCCGGCTAAAATCTGGGAAATAATCGTCGGGATGACCGCCCGCGCCGACTGGCGGGGACCAAAGGTGTTAAAAGGCCTTAAAACAGTCACCGGCAGATCGAAAGAACGATGGAAGGAAAGCGCCAAACTATCTGCCGCGGACTTGGTGGCCGCGTAAGGCGATTGCGGATTGATGGGATGGGTCTCATCAATAGGCACATGCTGCGCTGTCCCATACACTTCACTTGTCGAAGTATGCACAATTCTTTTTACACCCCGTATCCTTCCCGCTTGCAAAACATTCATCGTGCCATTGATATTGGTGGCCACAAAACTATCCGGGGCTTTATAGCTATACGGAATGCTGATCAGTGCCGCCAGATGTAAGACCGTCTCCACATCCTTGCAAGCCTCCAGCACACAGGAAAAATCGCGGATATCCCCTGGCATGATCTCTATTTTCTTTAATACCCGGGCATCCAAAGTATCCAACCACCCCCATTGGCCAAAAGAATTATAAAAAACAAAGGCCCTCACATGGGCGCCCTGGGCCACGCAGCGTTCGGTCAAATGGCTGCCGATAAATCCATCAGCACCGGTAATTAAGACTTTTTTACCTTTTAGTTTCATAAGCACCTAAGGGTGGGTCGATTTTTTTACATGCATACGCGAATGACATTCCCGCTAAAGTCCAAAAGGGAATCGCGGTGTAAGGCAATTCAAGGATCAGCAGGAAATTTGCCGCCACCATCCAATTTAATAAAACAGCAGACAATAAAATCAAGATCCAAGACCTTCGTCCAAAAGCCAATCGCACATACCAGGCCAGCGCGCCCCACATAAAAACCACCAATATTATACCAACGATACCGGCACGATAAAGTATATTAAAATATGAATTATGAGGCTCAATCCAACCGTCGCGGCCCCATTCCCCTTGGGCCCAATGCAGGATTTCCAGGCTGGGAGACCGTAAAGGCTTGCCGAAATCTACCCCCATCAGGGGCTTATGAACCTTCCAATCTTCGAACATGTCCCGCCAGATAAACAATCGAAATATGATATTATTAGTTGATTGCCATTCTAAAAAACTCCTGCCCATGGGAGCTTGATTGACAAGAGGATTTTCAAGGCCCTGAGCGGCAACTGATCCGTTTGGCGCAGGAACGGGTTCAAGCTGATGATCAGCATACTTTTTGGGCACTATGAAGCCAGGATAAGCATAATTAATTTTGATCTTGTCATAAACCGGATTATAAAGACCTGTCTTCAAGGGGGCCATTTGAAAAGACTTCTTTTGGTCTTGGATAGTTTTGTCCATGATCCTCATTTGGTCAATCACTTCTCCCGGGGGAGTATAGAACCTGCCACTTTCCCCCTGCACAAAAAACTTATTAAACTCAAATGAAACGAGGGCCAGCAACAAGACAACAGCGCAGACCTTGAAAACAGTCCTGGTTTTAAAAAAACAGAAAGCCGCCACCGTCAAAAAAGAAATGGAGACCAGATTAGCAACAAACATCATGCGGGCGGTGTTAAAAAGAGTCACATACGGCACGGTGATCGCCAAAATAAGCAACATCAGGATGGCCCATTTCTTTTCTTTAATACCAAGGATCAATGACCCGCTGAGACAGGTCAAAGTCAACGTCCAGTAACGGTCATATTGACCCCATAAAAATATACAGATAATAAGCATAAAAAGACCCACTATCACCGGTTTGATAAACACGTCGCGGTTAAAAAAAATATACCCAATAAGAGCAAAAAAAGGTGAATAAAACAGCGCCGCGTGACGAAAAGCCAAAGGCCCCCAATTAAAGTAACCAAGGGCGACTTTAAATATAAACCATATCACATAAAACAAAATAAAAGAATGGGCCAGCTTGAATTGGGGCGGGTATTTAATCCAGTAGCCTATCAAGGAAAGCAAACAAAAAAATAGGAGCATTTCGCCCACAAAAATAGGAGCATTTAAAAATGAACCGTTTAAATGGATTTTCGCGAAACTCCGTTTAAAAAGGATATACATGACTGAACATGTTCCAATGGGGATCAATACCCAGGCACTCCAAATTTGGTCCTGTATTTTTTTTGACTTGAAGATCATATTATTTATTACATCCATAGGCCCCTGTGGCCAATTTTAGGGAATATCTTTTCAGACGGGCCGCTGCCATAAGGCCCCCACGTATGACTTTTCGCCAAGGGTCCCCCCATTGGCTAAGCCCCGGGTCATGCCGCATTAAGGCCTGCTCCAACTCCTGCTTTTGCTTTAATAATTGCTTTTGACTTTTACTCTCCGGGTGGAGCCTAAAATCCGCCAGAAAAACAGGGATATGACAGAATTTATACCCCTTCAGCGCCAAACGCAAGAAAAATTCATAATCCATGGCATAATGATAAAGGGTATCCAAAAAATTACCGTCTTCAAACACGCGGCGGCGAAAAAATGTTGCCGTACTGGGGATATAAAGCACATGCAGGTACTTAAGCATGAAAAGATCAAATCCCAGCTCTTTGCGGTAAGATAAGACTTTTCCCCCCTCATCGATCAACCGGTAATGGCCATAAACAATATCGCAGGATGGATGGGCCATAAAAAAATCTGCAACCGCTTTAAAACAACCAGGCAAATACCGGTCATCCGCGTTAAGCCAGCCGACAATATCCCCTGTGGCCATCTTAAATCCCTTATTCAGCGCGTCACTTTGCCCCTGGTCCGGCTCACCAACAACTTTCAAATGCCTCATCTTCTTTAAAATAGGGCCTGTCTCATCCGTGGAACAATTATCCATGATGATGTGCTCAAAGTCCACCCCTTGCTGGGATTGTACGCTGTTGATGGCCTCTTCGATAAAAACTCCTTGATTATAAGACGGAGTCACAATGGATATTTTAATATTTGCCCGCATTATTATTTTCCGAAGGCCTGTTCAACTCATCCAGGAAGGGCCTTAGCTCGTGATTTATTTTCCTTATTTTTAACTTAATTTGCACCTTGTCCTTTTCTGACATACTGTCAAGCTTATCCGCGAGAAGCTCTGCCATGGACTTGATCTGGCTCGGGATCCGATTGAGCCGGGAACTTATAAAAACATCATTAATAAAAGGCAGACTGCCCAGGACAAAAAAAGCAATGATGGAAACAGTAATGAATATTTTGGCAAAAAATAGGGCCAACTCTTCAAATAATTTATTCCGGGCCTTCAGCGCCAAAGGTTCTTTGATCATCTCCTGGTTGCCGGATTCAATCATCCTTTTGAAATAAACTTCCTTTTCATGCTCTAAGCCTTTATAAGCCTCATTGGCGTCCTTACCGTCCGTGATAAGAGATAACTCAGGAATAAAGCAATAATAAAAAGCGCCTTTTCTTTTCAGGATCACGGTGTAGTTGAGTTTCATAAAATACTGCAGGTCCTTATTCTTGTTCATGATTTCAGTCCCCCTCGATTGTCTAAGGTCAACAAAACAGCGTCCTGGTCCCTCAATTTATAAAATTTTAACGGCAAATTGGCGTTTTTTGCTATTTTCTCCGCGAGGCCCTCACGGGCGGCTATGGCAATATCTCCATACCGGCCAACCAAGGCCCTGATATTTCCTGACACAATGTCTTCGTCATCCCTCCTATATTCCCCGGAGTTAAGGTTCTCGAAAAATGTCGCGTTCGCGCCTCCCATAGGAACACCCCCATAATAAGCCAAGGCATAACAAATCCTGCCCCAGTCAAGGCTATCCATGGCATAAGGTGTCACCATAAGGGCTTTTTTGCCATGCAATACATTTTTGATCAATTCCTGGTCTTGCTTCCCAAATGAGCGGGTGATTTCATCACCATTGACGACCAAGGAAGGCTTTTTAAGGTATCCGCTGATTTCAATGGCATGGGCTGCAGTCAAAAATAAAAATATTGCCGCGCACAGGAGACGTATTTCTTTTTTTTCTGAATAAATATACCGGTAAAAAAAACTATTTAGCCATACAATCACACCGATGGCTATAAAAAGCGCAAAAGCAATGGCCAGCCTTCCCATGGATCTCGCCCAAATAAATTTATGGCAATATTCCGCCAAAATCAGGCTGGGGGTCACAATATCATTGTGCCTGACACCCCCTAAATGGATGATATAGCCCCAACTGATGACATAAAGCGCAAAGGAAGAAAGTCCGAGGATTAAGGGCAATGAAAATTCACCCGCCGTAAAAAAGTTGGATATTATTTTTAAATCAAACTTCATGAGGTTTAACCTGAGATTCATTAAAATGGAGATAATACTAAACATAGACAATACCAATAAAAGGCCAATGGTGACTGATCCCGCGTAGGCAAATCCTTCATACTGCCCATCTTGCAATTGAGCGGTAGTGATAGGGAAACCAAGTTTCGTTAAATACGCCCTTGGCCCGCATATTTTAGAAGGAGGCAACCGGGCGTTGTTTTCCGTCGGGATAAATACCGATAAAACATCCGCCACATGAAAACCGCCGCCATACCCCCCGCCGTAGGCCCATCTCAAATCATCCCGTCCGGTCATAGGGGTGACATCCGATTGGATCTTCAAGTTCTCCGTATTCCCCAAACAATAGGTCATGCCGGAGGATAGTAACATCCCTAAAATAAACGCGGCTATCATGCCACGCAAACGATCCGCGTTGGGCTTGACTTTATGCATCAAGTAGCCAATGCCCATTAAAACAATGGAGCTCCCCATCATGACCACGACACCCAACAAAAAATAATCATCAATCAATACAGCAAGGGGAAAAATCAAAGCAAGGATCAAATATAAAAAGAAGCTGGGATATTTATACGCCCTGACAAAACAATACGCAAAAACGGCGTAACCTGGAATATAAACCATCTCAAATGCCAGGTTCATACTCCTGTAAAGCAAAGGAAATGATAAAGCAACCGTCGCCGCTCCAAGCAGCTTCAACCAGAACGAGTTGACCCTAAATTCAACGAGCAATAAAAATGTAAAATAACTCGCCAGGAATACAAATAATAATTCAATAAAAACAAAATAATAAAAATGGCCGAACGGCGGATATACCTTGGATAAAATCTTAAACAGAAGGGCAAATAAGGTCACAGGGCCATGCGCGATGCTTTCTGTCTGAAAAGGAAAGGCCAGGGATTTAACGAGCCCAAAAACAGGTAAATGCAAGGGCTCTTTGGCCCAAATCAAAAACCTGCCCCAAATTTCCAATGAATCCATATTCGTCGAAACAGGTGTGCGTCCGGAAAAAGGCAAGCAATTGATCCAGCGCAGGGAAAATATAGATGTCACTACCGATGAACAGAATACGTTCTGAAAGAAGGTCGATTTTAAATACTGTTTGTCAGCAAAGGTCTTTTTAAACATATTAAAAATCCCGGATAGCACCGTACTTTTGATAATGGACCTCATCCCGGACAAGGGTGCTTACCAGTTTAGGAAACGGCATCGCATATTTCCACCCCAAAACCTTCTTTGCCTTCGTTGAATCCCCCAAGGTCATGCTAATATCCATAGCCCTGTAAAAATTCTTATCCGTTTCAACATGCTTTTTCGAATCCAACCCTAAATTCTCAAAAACCAGCTCGACAAATTCCTGAAGGCTGTGGGTTTCACCGGAGGCGATGACAAAATCATCCGGTGCTGGAGCCTGCAGCATCAACCACATGGCTTTGACATATTCAGGAGCATAGCCCCAATCACGCTTGATGGCCGTATTACCCAAGTATAATTTTTCACGGCTACCATGGGCTATCCTGATCGCGGTGGAAAGGATCTTTTTTGTCACAAAATTATCCGGCCTTAAAACAGACTCATGGTTAAACAGGATCCCTGAGCAACAAAATATTTTATAAGCCAAACGGTAATTCCGCACCAACATATGTCCCGCCAACTTGGAGGTGGCGTAAGGGCTTATGGGATTTAACAAAGTATTTTCATTGGCCGGGAATTTTTTTGCATTCCCGAACATTTCACTTGAAGACGCCTGGTATATTTTTGCATCCAACTTTAACCGGCGGACGGCTTCCAGGAGAGCGGTGATGGTCAGCACGTTAAAATAGACACTTGGGTAAGGCGCCTCGAATGAAAGCCCCACGGAACTGATCGCGGCCAGATTATATATTTCTTGAGGACGCGCCTTGGACAATAATTTCCCGACACCTTGGGGGTCCTTCAAATCACAGGTGAGCCATTCAATTTTTTCCGCGACACCCAAAAGCTTCAATCTTTGCAAAGAATGCTTATGCCCTTTTGATAAAACTCCGGTGACACGATGGCCACGGGCCAACAGAAATCGCGCGAGATACGCCCCATCCTGCCCGGTTATCCCTGTGATCAAACTCTTTTTTCCTTGTTTCACTGCAGGACCTCCCAATCCTTCATTGATTGCGTCCAAATAGCCAAGGTTTCACGCGCTGTCTTCTCCCATGAATAGTCCCGGGCATAAAGAAAACCTTTTTGTTGCGCCGCAGAAACCAAATGACTATCCGAGACGCACCCAAAACAAACTTTTAAAGAATTTTCATCTCCCAAAGTAAAATAAAAAGGCGCGTCTTTGGCTATTTCCCGGCTAGAGGGGATATCTGAAGCGATCACCGGGCATCCGCAAGCCATGGCTTCCAGGAGAGGTATCCCGAATCCTTCATACATCGAAGGGTATACAAAGGCCAATGCCTGATTATATAAAACGCTTAACTGTTCGTCATCCACGGCATTTAAGACATGCACCCTGTGACCAATCCCCCACCTCGCCAAATCATCTTGCTCTTGCGTGTTCAACAAAGGGCCAACAAGCACAAGATCCACCTCTTTGCCCTTGACCCAATGGGCATAACTTTTTATAAAAAAATCGTAATTCTTATAGTGGACACGGGTCCCAATATAGAGAAAAAACGGTTTATCGGTGACAGGCGGATGCACTTGTTTCCTTGGCCCCAGAGGTTTGAATACTCCACTGCAAGCCAGCCGGGCCAGATGCACTTTTCTAGGATCTATTTTATAAAAATTGACCACATCCTTGCGCGTGGCCTCAGAGATACAAATAACCGCGTCTGCCCGGGTGATGCACCGGCTTTTCCTTTGGCGGAATGCTTCATTTTTAGGGCCGGTAAAAAGACCAGGATATAATTCATGGATCAAGTCCGCCACCA
>Ga0206950_1165_pt1 | contig 13637 bp, 11 predicted proteins | sample Alteio_BWOrgHeat_41_FD_152954 | JGI IMG/M metagenome (GOLD analysis project Ga0206950, IMG submission 152954) | Enriched cells from forest soil in Barre Woods Harvard Forest LTER site, Petersham, Massachusetts, United States -... | ecosystem: Environmental > Terrestrial > Soil > Temperate forest >... | reverse complement strand
GGAAAACGCCTTGATCCAGGTTCGAAAGGCGTCTTTGGGTTGATCTTTAGCTCTGCGACCGTGCTCAGCGCCGGCATCGAATGCTTCGGAGACTTCTTCGATGTTAGCAAGGTTTCGAACCAACGCTTTTGCCTCTGCCAGTGCGCCCATCGCCTCGTCGAATCGATCGGTTTGGTCGAGGATCTGAGCCAGTTCGTAACGGCACGCATACCGCACGTACGGATGCTTTGGGTGCGAGGCGATCAGCTCTCTCAATCCACGCTCCGCCTCTTCGATTTTCTCTTCGCGACGGTCCAGCAGGGCGCAAAAGTAGCGCGCCTGCTCGTCCGAAGGATTGATGGCCAGACATTTATTGACGCAGGCCCGAGACTCTCCTAATTGGTGATTTTTCTCGAACAAAACGGCCAGGCTAATGAGGGGGTCAATCCCGTGCGAATCGGCTTGCGCAGCCTCCTCATAACACGCGCGCGCGTCCGCCCATTGGTGTGCCCCCCGGTATTGATGGCCGAGTTGCAGCAGGAGGTTGGCGTTGCCCGCCGCCAACTCCCGCGCCTTGCGCCAGGCCTGTGTTGCCGTGACCGTCTGCCTCACACTGGCGGCTGCCGAACCATACCCCAGCCAGATTGGCGCCGAATCCGGACGCAACCGCGTTAATTCCTCGAAGCGCGGGAGGGCCGCTGCGAAATGCTCATCGGACAACAGGTCACGGGCCTCTTTAAACTTCTTCTCTATGACGGCTAAACTCATCAGCTATCAAAGTGCCGTATCGCCAATGTTATAGCCGTTATAGTTGTAGCTATTATAGTAATTGTACCCGTTGTAGTTATAACTATTATAATAGTTGTAGCTATTGTAGTAACTATAATTGAACGGGCTCTCTGGACTCGTTGGAGCGCTCTGCACTGTAGTTGCACTCGGTGGCATCTGCACGTCAGGAGCAACCGGCCCCTGGGTTGTGGAAGCCTCTGAGGCAGCAATGGTATAGGATGAAATCGCCACGCACATCCCGAGAAGCGCCACGACAATTTTCCGTTTCAATGGTTTGTTCTTCACTTTCATTTTTCGAACCTTTCAGTTTTGCCGCATGAACATCGGATGTCATCAGAATTACATTTGACACCTTGCAGCGATTTGACCGTCCGATGGTAGCGCGGATTCAACAAGGGGGTGTTTACCCTCTTTTCAAGCCGGATACTCAGCATAATCCCCGTGGATCGCAGGCCGCCTTCGTCAAAATCGTCCAGTACATCGAGTACATCGAGAAGCAGGAGGACATCATCGCACCATGACGTATATGGCGGAGTTTGTCGCGCTGCTCAAGAAGCACCGCATCGAATATATCGAGAAATACCATTGGCTTGAATCAGCCGTCCCTTATAGCGACTCAGCGACGTTTAATTGCTCACCCAACGTTGAAAGGCCGGGCTATTGTCAGGATGTCCCATCGGGACAAATCTCTGGCCAAGCCATCTGAGGGGTTAGAGACTGACACCTGGCGCAGACTGCGGCATCCTGCGGGCGTGAAGATGCGCTTGGGGCTGTGGTTGATGTGGGGCTGGTGGTCGGCGGCCTTAATCGCGGTTGGCCAGGACGCGGTCGTGCATGGGAGGATCAAGGATGCCGCCACGGGCAGGCTAAGCCCCTGCACGGTAAGCATCGTTGACGCCAACGGCAATCTGGTGGTCGAGAATGACTCGTTCCGATCTGGATTCCGCTGCGCCGGCGAATTCACCCGCCCATTGCCGGCGGGCCAAACCCGAATTCGCATTACGCGCGGATTTGAAATACAGGGTGTCGAAAAAGAACTCGATCTCGCAACGGGAGGCGAAACGAACGTTACCTTTGTTCTTCTGCGGAATATTGACCTGCGAAAACGCGGATGGTTCGCGGGAGACAGCCACGTGCACATGCTTCATGGCGAACGGGCGGTGCCAGTCACCTTTGATTTCGTGGCCCTGACTGCGCGCGCAGAAGACCTTCAATACGTGTCACTGGCCCAGGCCTGGAATCTGGCGCGCCCTACACCCGAAATGCTGGAGGCGGAACTGCGCCCGCGCTCAGCGCCGGATTGCTTGCTGACTTGGAATCTGGAGGCCCCAAAGAATTACTACAAGGGCGACGCCGGTCGGTGCCTGGGACACTGTTGGAACCTAGGAGTGCGCGGCCGAACCACCGAAGGCGCGAACGTGATCCAGGCGCTGCTCGACGCGAGCGCCTGGGATTACGAGTCGGAAAAGCCAACCTATCTTAATTTCGAATCACACCGTTTGATTCATGCCCAAGATGGAGCGGTTTTCTATACCCATCCCGCGCGCTGGTGGCTGGGCGCTTGGGGAGGCAAAGGAGGTTATCCCAGGACGGACCAGATGCGGGTCTCGAATATGGCCGTGGAGTTGCCCCTGGACACCGTGCTGGGTCCGACCTTTGATGGACTGGATGTGATCACGGGACCAGGCGAGTTCGAGGCAAACGAGAAGGCGTTCCAGCTTTGGGCCCTGCTGCTCAACCACGGGTACAGGCTGGCCGCCACGGGTTCGTCTGATGCTTGTTTTGATCGGCCGGGTGGTGCAATACCTGGCGTGCCGCGCACCTACACCTTCGTTCCTGGCCAGTTCTCCCTGCCCAAAATCACCCAGGCCACGGCCGCCGGACATACGTTTGCGACAACCGGGCCGCTGTTGCTCGCCACGCTCGATGGCAAGCCACCTGGCTCGGTATTTCGCAGCGGGAATAAGGAACACGTTCTCGCAATTGAGGGTTGGGCCTCCGGAGATAGTTTCGGCGGACTCGACCGGTTGGAGCTGCTGCGCAATGGGCAGCCGGACAAGCTAATCACCTTTTCCAATGAACCGACCTGCATCCGCACCAATTTAACAATACGCGAAAGCGAGAGGGCGTGGTACTGCCTCCGGCTTTCGGCGAGCGGCCCGAAAAGGAAGGTTGCGATCACCAGCGCCTTCTATTTTGAGGATGAACATTACCGTCCGCCGGAACCGGTCTCCGTCCGAGTTGACGCGCGAATTGTCGACGCCGACACGCAAGCGCCCCTCTCCGGTTCTCTGATCGAGGTAGCCTATTTGGGAACGCTGGCACACGATTCAAAACGTGTTGGGTTCGGCGGCGGGCGGGAGACACTAATAATCCCCGGCACCATCCGATTGCGTGCCGAAGTAAGAGGCTACGCGCCGGCTGTTCTCAGTCCGATTTTGGAAAACGCACGACTGATGGCGTTCATTACGCAGCTAACGGATGGAGATTTATTGGATTGGAAAACCTTCGAACGCGTTCGCCAGGAGTCTTCCAAAGTGGAACTGCTGTTCAAACTGCGCAAAATGAAACCCTGAACGAGCCGACCTTCCGTGTTAGAATGGATGGAATATGCGACTGAGGCTTAAGAACTGCTTGGCGGGATCGGAGAAGCGACGACCCTATCTGAGCCTCTAATTTCAAATCCAAATCTCAAATCCCTGGACCTGCTGCGGGTGGGGCATTGCTGCGGACTGGAAAGTCCGCGCGCCGAAGCCACCACCGGCGGCTTGTCATTCGGAGGGTTAGAGGTATGCTCGGGTGGATGAAAGGGAAGATGCTTTTGCCCCTGGCATTCATGGTGGTGTTCGCTTTGTCCCGAATCCCAGGGATGTTGCCGCCGAATTTCAGCGCGGCGTATGGGTTGCTTTTTTGCGCCGGGGTTTATTTTTCGGGTCGCATGGCCTGGTGGCTGCCTTTGGTGACCTTGCTGGTTACGGATGTGGGCTTGGACGTGTATTACCGCGGGTTGGGGTGGCACGTTTTTGATTCGGCCACCCTGACGTTTCAACTCATTAACTACTTTGCCTATCTTTGTCTCATTGGACTGGGGCGGAGATTCAAACCGCAGTCTTCGTTTCTCTCACTTCTCTCCGGAGGCATACTGGGGGCGGTGTTGTTCTACGTCATTACAAACACGGCGTCCTGGTTATTCAATCCGTTTGGCAACCCCGAATACACTCGAACTCTCGTCGGGTGGCTCACCGCGCTAACCAAGGGAACAAGCGGCTGGCCTGAAACCTGGGAGTTCTTTCGGAACACGCTTTTGAGCGGCGGCCTGTTCACCGGGTTGTTTGTCGGCGCGATGAAAATACTTGAAGCGGCCGAATCAGCTAAAGAAAAGGAACCGGAGGCAGAAGCGGCACCGGAACCGGAAGCTGGAGAAAAGCCGGACGAGGCGAAGGCGTGAGGCTCCGACTAATTCCGAAACCCGAAGAGCGAAGGGCGAAAACCAAAGCGTGATGGGAATGAAGATCGGGGTGATTTCGGATACGCACAATTTCTTTGATCCGCACATTCCCAGCCTCCTCGCGGGTGTCGAGCATATCCTGCATGCGGGGGATATTGGTTTGCCGCGAATTTTATTGAGCCTGGAAGAGATTGCGCCGGTGACGGCAGTCTGCGGCAACACGGACGACCCGTCGTTTCGTTACCGAGAGACGGAGGTCATTGAACTTGCCAATCTGAAATTCCTGGTGCACCACATCGTCGACCCACATCAGCTGACAGAGAAGCTAAGGTCCAGACTTGCCCATGAGCGTCCCGACGTGGTCGTCTTCGGCCACACGCACAAGCCGTTCTGCGAAACGCTGGAGGGCACGCTGTTTTTCAACCCAGGCTACGCCGGCAAATCACGTTTTGGAATGCCACGCAGCCTGGCGATTTTGCACTGCGAAAATGGAGAGCTACGCTCCGAGTACTGCGCGCTGTAGCAAGGGAAAAAAGAACGAGAAGAGCCGGATACCCGAACCTCATACGAGGGCTGAAAGCCACAAATGTTATAGCCCGGGCTGGAGCGAGCGAAGCGAGCGCAGGCCCGGGTAAGCTCCCCCCTTCTTCCGTTCGAGCCCCGCAAGGGCGTCACATTCTCCTGACTTCTCTCAGCGAGCTTCGTTTAACTCACCGGCAACCTGTGCGTGTGCCGGCCTTACAGGCCGGTAGACTCGTTTGGTTGTCCTTCCTGGGCCTGCGCTTCACTCCACATAAAGCCCAGGCTTTAACATCTCGGGCTTTCAGCCCGAAACAGCATTCTACGCCGGCATCTTATCGGCGACGCGGGCCAGGGCTTCCTCGCGAATGCGGCGGAGGTCCAATTTTCCTGTGCCCAAGTACCAAAAGGCCTCCACGTGAAAAAACTGATCGGCACGAGGTTTCCATAGGTTTGGCAGGTCGGATTTGGAAAACTTCTCCAGGCAGGCGGCCAGCTTTTCCGAAGCGAGTTTATGGAAAACGATGAGCCGCTCGCCCTTCTTCTCATCGGGAACACTTGTGACAACAAAGGTCTGCTCGGTTGTCGCGGCGAATTCGTGCAATTTCTCCTCGATTCGGATATGGGGCACCATCTCGCCGCCGATTTTGCTGAAGCGCGTGAGGCGGTCGGTGATTTGCAGGAAACCATCCTCATCCATGGTGGCGATGTCGCCGGTCGTGTACCAGCCATCGTGCAACACTTCGGCGGTCTTTTCGGGGCGGCCAAGATAGCCTTGCATCACGTTGGGGCCGCGGACCAGGAGCAGCCCAGGCTCACCGATGGGCGTAACCGAACCGGTGTCCGGGTTGACAATCCGCACGCACATCCCGGGCAAAGGATGGCCAATCTTGCCGCGCTTGGCTCCCACCTGCCGGAACCCCGCGGCGCGAAAGTCCGCCGTATTGACGGCAACCGCCGGCCCGCATTCGGTGCAGCCATACCCTTCCAAAGGTCGAATTCCGAACCGTTCTTCAAAGGCAGTTGCCAGACGCTCCGGCAATTTCTCTGCTCCCGTCATCACCACGCGCAAACTGCCGAAGTCTTCAGGGGCACAGCCGCGCAGGTAGAGCTGGAGGAAAGTCGGAGTCGCCAGCAGAAAGGTCAGAGCGTATCGGCTGACCAGAGGACCCACGGCTTTTGCATCCAACGGGTTTGGGTAATAAACGACTCGAACACCGCACACGGCCGGCAAACACAGGGTGCCAGTGAAGCCGAAGGAATGGAAAAAAGGCAGAACGCCGACCGTGCCGTCCTTTGAGTTCATCCCGAGGACTTGCTCCAATTGCTCGATATTTGAGCCGATATTGAAGTGACTCAGCATTACGCCTTTGGGATCACCAGTGCTGCCGCTGGAGAAAATCACCGTTGCCAAATCGTCCAATGCCGCCGGTTTTTCGCTGCCAAGCGAACTTTCGATCAACCTCACCGGCATGAACCAGGCGGTGAGAAGCGCAGAGAGCTTGCCTAGCACGCCGGGGTTGGCAGCCAGGTCCTCGAGGTATAAGGCTTGCACCGGGATGTTAAGCTTGAGCTTCTCGAGAAAACTGCGCGAGGTCAGAACTGTTTTGATTTCGCACTGGCGAATGCACGAGCCAAGCGTTTCGTCCGAGACCGTGTAGTTGAGGTTTACGGGAATCTTCCCCATCAGCAAAGCGGAGAAGTTCACCAGGGCACCGGGGACGGAGGGCGGTAGCAGCAGCCCGACCATTCGCTGGCCTTGCCAAGGCAGGCGCAGCCGGCGCGCAAGAAATATGGTTCTCGCCAGGGTCGCCAGGTAATTCAATTTGGGCGTCTGAGCATCCGCCATGGCGACGCGAAAAGGATGCCGTCGGGCAGTGCGCACAAAAGCCCGGTGTAGCGGACGCATTCGTGCTTTGCGATGAGCCCAGGCTTCGGCCAGGAGCTCTTGAACGAGCTGGCGCAGTTCGAGCGGACTGGCAGTGTGAGACACGGCTTTGCCAAAGTTCACGGTTACCGGGAAAGGAATCCGCCGCGGCAATTTGTACAGGAAACGTCCTTTTTCAAAGCTGAAGATGCTGCCCCAGACGCCATCCAGAGCAACGGGTATGATCGGGGCTTCGACGTCCCGCATGATTCGCTCGAAGCCGCGCCGAAACGGGAGCATCTGGCCAATTCGTGTGATTTGGCCCTCGGCAAAGATGCAAACGACTTCGCCGTTGCGAATCGCGTCGCTGGCGGCGCGCAGAGACTGGAGCATCTCGCGCGGGCGCTGCTCCGAAGAGATCGGGATGGCTTGCATGATCCGAGCCAACGGCTTGATCCAGGGTCGCTCATAAATGCCTTTGTACATGATGAAGCGGATCGGGCGATCAGTAGAGGCCGCCAGCAGCAGAGCATCGACCAGAGAAAGGTGGTTGCACACGAACAAGGCCCCGCCTTTTGAGGGGATATTATCGCGCCCATCGACGCGGATCCGGTAGAGGGTATGGGTCAGCCCCCACAAAACGAACCGCAGAAAGCTGTCCGGCAGCAGCCAGAGAACATAGGCAGTGGCGCCCAAAGTCATCAGGGCGCCAAGCAGAAAAACACCGCGCGGCCCCAGGTTCAGCCTGACGGCGAACAACCAATAAGCGCCGGCTGCCAGAAACAAACCGGTAAAGGACAACAGGTTCGCAGCCCCCAGGATGGCTCCTTTGCATTCTTTGGGCGGCCGGTGTTGGAGGATCGCCGAGACAGGCACGATGAAAAAACCGCCAAAGAATCCCAACGCCGCCACCACTGAAAGGATCTGATTAAACGATAACCCTTTCAGAGAAAGCAATGCGGAGAAAGCGCAAAGGCCCAGTGAGCCCAACGGCACCAACCCGTACTCGATTTTTCCTCCCGATAAATACCCGGCCGCAAAGCTACCGATGCCGATTCCAATAGCCAGGGCCGCTAACAGACCCGCGGTATGATTCTCGTCGACCCTGAGCACATTGGCGCCGTAGTCCAGCACACTTTGCTGAAGCAGTTGACCAATAAACCAAAAATAAACATTACCCAGGCACGCCAGCCACAAGACGCGGTCCCGGCGCATCAGCTGGATCTGCGGCCAAAGACCGCCCAGGATATTGGGATCAAACCTCCGGCGCGGATCCGCAGCCGGCACCCGCGTAATGCCCAAACTGAATCCCAGTCCGACCACCGCCACAACGATCAGGACCACACCAGCCCAGGCTTCCTTGTCATGTGTTTCCTTTGAGAGTATTGCTCCCGCTGAAATTCCAGTGATAATCGCAAGGAAGGTCCCTAGTTCCAATACGCCATTGCCCCACGAGAGCTTTTTTTCAGGAAGCAATTCCGGCAACAAACCATACTTGGAGGGCCCAAACACAGCGCTGTGCACCCCCATCAGAAAAATCGCCGCCATTCCCATCCAAAGGTTTTTCCATAGCAACCCCACGGTTGCAAAACTCATGATGCCAACCTCCAGCATCTTGACGCTAATCGTCACCGTCCGTTTACTCAGCCGGTCGGCGAAGAAACCACCCCACATGGAGAACAGGATAAAGGGAAACGAGAAGAGAGCGGCCGTTAGAGGCACCAAAGCCTTATGCAACGAGTCCGACAGTGCGAGGCTCAGTCCGAAGAAGGTGACGACTGTCTTGAGAGCGTTGTCGTTGAACGCTCCACCAAACTGCGTCACGATCAAGCTCCAGAACCCCTTGACCTTTGGGTCGGTCTCGGATGCAGACTCCTTCGAGTCCACAGGCAACGGTGACTGGCTCATAGCGGATTGCATATTATGACTTGAGTGGATGCTACGCCAGCCAGGGAAAAGCAGGTAATCGATAAAAAAGAGGAGGTATCAATTTTTTAACGTGAAAACGTACCGATGAACACTGGTAAGGGATGACCTGCGTCAGCAAAGCCGATCCTCCACGCATCCCATACCCGTCCAGGATACAGTTTGTACGTAGGGACGACGAGACGCGTTCCAGGTCAAAACGAAGTGCCATGGACCCGAAAAGTCCACTCTGTGAACCGGGAGCGGAACAAAGCCGCTCGATAAGGAAAGGAAGCGGGGCGCGAGCTATCGCCGGTCGCGATAGCCTCCTCCGCCACCGCCGCCGCCGCCGCCGCCACGTCCGCCTTGAGGCCGCTCTTCCCGCGGGCGGGCCTCATTGACGGTCAGTGGCCGACCCTGGAAGTCCTTCTGGTGGAACATGGTAATGGCCTTGGAGGCGTCTTCCTGGGATGCCATTTCGACAAAGGCGAACCCCCGTGATCGCCCCGTCGCGCGGTCTTGCATAATGTTGACCGCGATCACGCTGCCTGCCTGCGCGAAGTGGTCTTGCAGATCGTTTTCGGTTGTGGTGAAGGGCAGGTTACCAACGAATAATCTCGCCGCCATATGTGTTTACGTTGTATCTACCGCGCAAACCGGGCGTTGTTGCGTATCCGGAGCTCTGGCCCTTCGACAAAGGAATGGACAAATCCCGGATCACCAGGTCTTGTGCGGCTGAATTGAGCCTCTTGTATGACAAAGCACGGAAGGAATCAAGCAAAATTGTGGCGTTCACACGGCGCCGGACGGCGCCGGGAAGGGCCAGTGACAAAGTCCGCAACCGGGGTACGCGCCAGGCTGGTGGGGCGAGGCTCCCGCCGAGCCCTAACTGATGAAGCCGTTTCTCTCTCGATGAACAGGCGGCCCGGTTGAATAAATGATCAGGGCTCGGCAGGAGCCTCGCCCCACCAGACGACGCGTCGGCTACTTTGTCACTGGCCCTCCGCGCCTGGTTTACCGTCCATCCCGCGGACCAACACGACGAATTCCCCCTTGGGTCTGCGCGTTTTGAATATTTCCAACAATTCGGCGGGCGTGCCGCGGAGAAACTCCTCGAAATGTTTGGTAAGCTCACGAGCCAGCACGAGCTCGCGCTGACCGAACACTTCGTTCAACTCGCCCAGGAGTTTCTCCACCCGATAGGGTGATTCATACAGCACCAATGTCCCCTCAAATGTTTTCAACCCCTCCAATTTGTTGCGTCGTTGTCCCGATTTGTGGGGCAGGAACCCGATGAAGTGAAATTCATCCGACGCAAGGCCACTGGCCGTCAAGGCCGCCACCAGGGCGCTTGGTCCCGGCACCGGCTCGACTCGGAACCCGGAAGCAATGGCCGCCTTGACCACGCGCTCGCCGGGGTCGCTAATGCCGGGCGAGCCCGCATCTGTGACCAAGGCAATCTTTTCACCGCGACCAAGACGCTCGATTAACTCCTCGCTACGCCTGGCCTCGGAGAATTTGAAGTAGCTCACCAGAGGTTTCGAGATCCCAAAATGCTTCAATAATTGACCCGTCCTCCTGGTGTCTTCGGCGGCCACCAAATCGCATTCTTTCAAGGTACGCAACGCGCGCAACGTGATGTCCTCGAGGTTGCCAATGGGAGTAGCGACTAGATAGAGCGTGCTGGCGGTAAGCGGGGGCGGGTTCTCACTGCTCATTTGCTGATGCCTCGCTCGCTCCGCCGTACAAAACTCACCAGGTGCTGGACCTCCGGCAAGGGCGAAAGATCCTGCTCGATACGGGCCAGAGCATTGGGAATCGTCAATCGTTCACGAAAAAGGATTTTGAAGGCCTGGCGCAATGCCGATTGGGCTTCCTCGGAAACGCCGTTCCGCTCCATACCAACTTTGTTGACGGTCCGGGTCTCGGCCGGGTTGCCGTCGGCCAACATATAAGGCGGGACATCCTGGACCACTTTGGAACAACCGCCCACGATGGACATTTTACCGATGCGGCAGAATTGATGGATGGCGGCGAGGCCGCCCACCACGGCGCAGTCCTCGACGACCACGTGGCCGGCCAGGGTCGCGACGTTGGACATGATCACGTGATCACCCAGCACGACATTATGCGCGACATGACTATAGGCCAGAATATGATTGTTGGAACCGACCACCGTGGCTTCGCCCTCACCGGTGGCGCTGTGGACGGTTACGTATTCGCGAAACGTATTGTGATCCCCGATCTCGGTGTGGGTCAGTCCACCTTTCCATTTAAGATCCTGGGTTTGCAAGCCAATGCTGGCAAACGGAAAAATGCGATTGCCTTCGCCGAGCCGCGTATGGCCATCGATAACCACGTGGGAATGCAGCCGGCAACGCGCCCCGATGACAACGTGCTCGCCCACCACACAATAGGGCCCGATCTCACAGTCCGGCCCGATCTGGGCTTTTGGATGGACGACGGCCGTTGGATGAATCATAGCTCCAAAACCCTGGCAGCCGCAGCTAAACTTCCCGCAAAATAAACGTCACCTCTGCTTCGCTGACAGTCTCGCCCTGCACTTGGCAGGTTCCTTTGGCCTTGCCCAGCTTTCCCCGCATCTTGGTCATCTCCACGTCAATAACTAAGGTATCCCCCGGGTGCACGGGTTTGCGCCATTTCACGTCCTCGGCCGACATGAAATAGGCGATTTGGCCGGCGTTCTCGGCCTGGCGTAGCATCAAGATACCGGCGACCTGGGCGATGGCTTCCAACTGCAGCACTCCCGGCATGATGGGGTGCCCGGGGAAATGTCCCTGAAAAAAGGGCTCGTTAATGGAGACGCTCTTTATGCCTACGATGTGGTTGCCATCGATTTTGGCAATGCGATCGACCATGAGGAACGGATAGCGATGCGGCAGGATGCGCATCACCCCTTCGATGTCCATTTCGGCAGGCAACTCGGCGCTCGGCCCAGTTCCATCCGGCAGGGGCCGGGTCGTCCTGGGTTGAGGCGGCGGGCCGAAGGTCTGCGGTTTGCGCAATTGCGCAGCGATGCGCCGCACCAGTTCGCAGTTTGCGGCATGGCTGGGTTTGACGGCGATCAAATGCCCCTGGACAGGCTGGCCCAGCAACGAAAGGTCTCCCAGAATATCCAGCATCTTGTGGCGGACGAATTCATCCGTATAGCGCAAGGGCTCAGTGGTCAGGACGGCATCGTCCCGAATCACAACCGCGTTCTCCAAACTTCCGCCTTTAATCAGTCCGTTCTTGATGAGGAATTCGATCTCTTCGAAAAAACAAAACGTGCGCGCCTGGGACAACTCCTTCTCCCAGCTTTTGGGTGAAATCTCGGTGCTGTAGAACTGTGTGAATCTGCCCTGGCGGTCCGAGCTGGTGCAACTGATCTTGAAAGTCTCGTGAGGAAACAGGGTCATGACTGTTTCGCCCATCTCCAGTTCCAGCGGCGCAACCACCTCGTAAATCTGGCGGCGCTCATCCTGCGGAACGATCCCCGTCTCCTGAATCATCCGGCAGTATTCGCGCGCGCTACCGTCTGCCACGGGCGGCTCGTTGCCGTCCAGCTCAACCACGGCGTTGTCGATTCCGAAGCCGGCAAAGGTGGCCAGCACGTGCTCCACGGTGTGGACCCGCGTGTGGCCCTTGGCCAGGGTGGTTGAGCGGTTGGTCTCCGCCACATTCTCCACCCGCGCTTCGATCTCTGGTTTGCCTTCCAGATCCACGCGCCGGAATCGAATGCCGGTGTTGGGGGGAGCCGGCAGAAAGGTCATCGTTACCCGGTTTCCGCTATGCAAACCTACGCCCGAGAAGCTCGCCGGCCCATTAATGGTTTGCTGCTGTAACACGGGCGCATTAAACAGGCCCCCGCCTGGCTTGGCAAGCTATCTGTCCCCTCCCCCCCTCCCGGTGGCTGTGGCGCCGACTGATAGTCGGCTGTTTCGCCGGTTGGCAACCGGCGTGCTGGGCGTTGGGTTTGAAACAAGAACGATTTGCGGATTACCAATCCGCGATACAGCCGACTGGCAGTCGGCGCTACGGGCCAGCCGCATCGCCGGGCGCCAACCAGCATGAGTGAAAACGTCCAAACTCAAGGGCCGGCCCTTTTGGGCCGGCCCTCACAAACTCAAACTTCTGTCGATTGCTAAGTCCTGGCCGGAACCACTGGCGGCTCCTTGAGGATATTATGCATGCTCGGCATCGGGGGTTGCAGGACGCGGGCATCGCCAAAGTGCATCTTGGAGCAATCCTGGTAAAGCTGCTCGGGAGCATAGGCGAATTTGCAGTTTAAGATGTCGTCCCACTCCACACCGGCGCCGCTATAAGCGGCTTCGCGGCCCATGATGGCAGTCAGGGTGCTGTCGGTGACCTGCTTGGCTTCATTGAGATCGCCGTTATTGTGAATCGCGTTAATCAAATCCATGTGTTCCTGCACATAAGGATCGATTGATTTCTCGCGGAAACGCCAGGTATCCCCGCCGTTGACATGGATGATCCCATGAGGTCCGGACATACCTTTGGTTCCGTGAACCGCCTCGCTGACCGAAGACCAATCGCGTTTGATTTGGCCGCAGTAGCTAAACAACCGGACGCCGTTGTTGTATTCGTACTCAATGGCGAAGTTATCCCAGATCTCGCCGGATTTGTCGCCCAACTGCTGGCGTGCGCCCTGGCCCCAGCAGCGGATCGGATGGTCCTGCATGATCCAATTGCAGACGTCGAGATTATGCACGTGCTGTTCGCAGATGTGATCGCCGCTGAGCCAGATGTAGTGGTACCAGTTGCGAATCTGCCGTTCCAATTCGGTGTCGCCGTGGTCGCCGCGGTGCCAAATCGGACCGCCGTTGACCCAGTAGGCGCGGAGAGTCACGACGTCGCCAATTTCCCCTCCGTGGATGCGTTTGATGGTTTCGATGTAGCCGGCCTGATGGCGGCGTTGTGTGCCGGCGGCGACCTTGAGATTTTTCTGTTTGGCCATTTCAGCCGTCTCGTACATCAACCGGCAACCCGTGCCATCCACCGCCACCGGCTTTTCCATAAACACGTTTTTGCCAGCCTCAACGCAGGCGCGGAAATGACTGGCGCGGAATCCCGGAGGAGTAGCCAGAATGCAATAGTTGACCTCGGGCA
>Ga0206950_1163_pt2 | contig 13789 bp, 11 predicted proteins | sample Alteio_BWOrgHeat_41_FD_152954 | JGI IMG/M metagenome (GOLD analysis project Ga0206950, IMG submission 152954) | Enriched cells from forest soil in Barre Woods Harvard Forest LTER site, Petersham, Massachusetts, United States -... | ecosystem: Environmental > Terrestrial > Soil > Temperate forest >... | reverse complement strand
GGTGTTCATTTATAATCACAATCCGATCGTCGTGCATCCGGAGCAGAATCGGATGCGCCGCGGTCTGGCGCGGGAGGAGGTGTTTGCGGTCGGCATCGATGTCGCGATGACTGAGAGCATGGCGCACTGCGACATTGTGCTGCCGGCGGCGACGTTCCTCGAGTGCGCCGATCTGTACGCCTCGTACGGTCATCACTGGCTGCAACGGGCGGAGGCGGTGGTCGCGCCACAGGGCGAGTCGGCGGCGAATACGGAGATTTTTCGGCGTCTGGCGGCTCGTTTCGGCTTCGAGGAGGCGTGCTTCAAGGCGACTGACTTGGAGCTGATGGACGATGCGGTCGATCCGGAAGATCCGCGTCTGGGTGGCGTGCGGCCGAGCGCGATATCCACGTCGCGGGCGCAGCAGATGCTCGGGCCGGATGGCGCACCGATGGTGCTGTTCGAGAATGTGTTTCCGGCCACGCCGTCCGGCAAGGTTGAGCTCGTGTCGGAGTTGCTTGGTCAGCGCTGGGGCGAAGCGGCGCGGGTCGCGGGGTGGACGGAGCGGGATGCGTCGCTGCCACTGATGCTGATTTCTCCGGCGTCGGATAAGCGTGTTTCATCGACGTTTGGTGGGTTTGACGGGTCGTTGCGTCCGCCGAAATTGCTGATGCATCCGGTGGATGCGACTGCGCGGGGGCTGCGGTCGGGTGTTGAGGTGCGGCTGTGGAATGGTTTGGGTGAGGTGATCCTGCCGCTCGAGGTTACGAATGCCGTGCGTCCGGGCGTTGTTGCGAGTGAGAAGGGGGCTTGGCTGTCCACCAGCCGCACCGGGCAGACGATCTCGGCGCTGGTGTCGGCTGACGCGCGGGCCGACCTGGCGGGGGGTGCTTGCTTCAATGACACGCAGGTGGAGGTGGAGAGTTTTGTCGCCGCGTGACGGGGTCATGGCTTCGGGCGGGAAAGTGCTGGCATTCCGCCGCGGGTCGGCGGAATGCGCTGCGAGACCGAGCAAGAATTCTGCTTCCGCGGCGCGGCGGGATTTTTGTACGAATCTCGCCATGCCCAGCTCCTTCTACAAGACCGGCAGCACCCGCGAAGAGGCCGTGCTGCTGCCCGCGCGCATCGAGGACTATGTCGGGCGCGACAACGCGGTACGCGCGATCGAGGCCTATGTGGCCTCGATCGATCTGGCCAAGCTGAAGTTCCGTCACGCCGAGCGCGTGGCTGGGGCGGGCCAGCCGCCGTATGATCCGGCCGACCTGCTGAAGCTGTATCTGTATGGCTATCTCAACCAGATCCGCTCCTCGCGCCGTCTGGAGCGCGAGGCGGGGCGCAATATCGAACTGATGTGGCTGCTGCGCGGTTTGCAGCCGGGCTACCGCACGATCGGCCAGTTCCGCAGTGACAACGTTGGAGCGCTGAAGCAGGCGAACCGCGACTTCGTGATGGTGCTGCGCGAGCTTGATCTGGTGGGCCGGGAGCTGGTGGCGATCGACGGCGCGTTCTTCGATGGCAATGCCAGCAAGGCCAGCATCGTGACGCGCAAGCGGCTGGACGAGCGGCTGGCCGTGGTGGACCGCGAGATCGCGACGATGGAGCGTGAGATCGAGGACTACGCCGCCGCGCTGGATGCCCATGATGCGGCGGAGGCGGGGGAGCCCGACGCCAGGCCGCGACCGAACGAGGACGTGGCCGGCAAGCTCGCCGCCCTGCTGGCCAAACGCCGTGCGGTGGCGGCCGACGTGGCGACGCTGGAGGCGAGCGGACAGACGCAGCTGTCGCGCACCGACGCCGACGCACGGCTGCTGTCGAAGAACGGCCAGTCGGTGGCGGGCTACAATGTGCAGATCGCAGTCGACGACAAGCACAAGCTGATCGTCGCCGACGAGGTGGTGAACGACGGCAACGACACCGGCCAGCTGCACGCGATGGCGCAGGCGGCGTGTGCAGCGGTCGGTGCGGACACGCTGCAGGCGGTGGCCGATACCGGCTATTTCAACGGCGAGACCCTCAAGGCCTGCGAGGACAGCGCGATCGAGGCCTTCGTGCCCGAACCGCGGCGCGGCAAGCGGCTGGAAGCGGCGGGCCGGTTCGGCATCGAGGCGTTCGTCTACGATGCCACGGCGGATGCCTATCGCTGCCCGGCCGGCGAGATGTTGCACGCGATGGGTGGCGGCAAGCTGGATCAGAGCGGCAAGCTGCGTATCTGTTATGCCAGCCGCCGGCTGGTCTGCTCGGGGTGCCCGAAGCGGCACAAATGCCTCTCCCCTAAAGCAACCCGGCGCGTCGTCGAGCGCTGGGAGCAGGAGGATGTGATCGAACGGCATCGCCGGCGCATGGCCACCGGTGAAGCGATGATGCGCCGCCGCAAAGCGCTGGTGGAACATCCGTTCGGTACGCTGAAATGCCGTGCCGGGTATCGCCACTTCTTGATGCGTGGCTTCGACAAGGTGCGCGGCGAGCTCGGCCTGATGGTGCTGTGCTACAACTTCACCCGGGCGCTGAACATCATCGGCCTCGAAAGGCTGCTCGCGTGGTTCGCTGCGCGGTGTTTTATGGCTGCATTTTGCCTGCTGGCAGCGATTCTGACGGCCGCTGAGCGCCTCTGGGGCGGCGGTCGTGTCGGATGGAGCGGAATGATGGCGGCCGTTGCCGGCCCACTCCGACGGGACAGGACCATCTGCAGCGCCGCCGCCTTCGCCAGGTAAACGCCTGCGAGCAATTCTCGCCCGGCCTCTGCGCTTTTCCGCCCTACTTAGGTGCATCGTTACGCTACGCGGCGGAAATATGTGCGGTCGGATGCTGGCTGGTTCTCGTAGATGGAGCCCTGACGGAGGGGGGGACAATGGCCTGCGGACGGGGACCGGGGTCACGCGTGGCTCGATCGTCGGGGCGCCCTGGATCATGCGGCTGTTGAACTCGTCGAAGTCTTTTACGCCCATCAGCGGCCAGGCGTCGGCGGCGGCGACCTCGTAGAGAAGTATGTTGCGCAGGCGGTTCGAGGTGTTTAGCGCCGAGCCGTGCCTGCGCAGCGCCGGGCGGATCAATGCGGTCAGGATTGCCAGCACCTTGGGGTGGCGCAGTGTCTCGTCGAAGATCGGGTGCACCTTGGTGGGGGCCTTGATCCGTCGGACGCGGGGCATGCTGCGCGAGTGGGTGGGCTCCAGGTCATAGATTTCGTCGTTGCGGTCTACGTTGGCGGCGGCCGCGACGATCTCGATGATGACCCGGCGCAGGTCGGTCAGCTCCGTGGTGTTGAGCACCTTGGGCATCACCAGCACACCGTCGCGGCGATAGGCGGCGATCTGGACTTCGGTCAGCATCGTTCCCCCTCACGCGGACTTGCGGCACGTCGATCGGGTGCCGCGCGCCGACAGAGCACGTTGGAGCGGGAAGCGCACCTGCAGCGTGGTTGCGGAATCTGCCGGGGGGCGCCACGGTTGGGTTGACCCATCCGGGACCCGCATGACCTACACGTTTCGTTTCGCGCCGGTGTTCAGCCGGATCGACCAGATGCTCGATGGGCTGGTTCTGACTCTATGGCTGACCGCTATCGTGATTGTTGCGGGCTTTACGCTCGGCGTCGCTGGCGCATTGGCGGCCCGCGCTCGAGCGGCCTGGCTGCGTGCGGCGGTGCGCTGCTATGTCGAGGCGATCCGCAACACGCCGCTGCTGGCACAGCTCTTCTTCATCTACTTTGGTCTGCCGGGCCTGGGATTGCGGCTGGATGCCATCCCCGCGGGGTTGATCGCGCTGACCGTCAACCTGGGTGCCTATACCACGGAGATCGTGCGCGGCGGCATCGACGCGGTGCCGCGCGGGCAGGTCGATGCCGGCACCGCGCTGGGCCTGACGCCGGTCCAGGTGTTCTTCCTGATCGTTCTGAAGCCGGCGCTGAAGACGATGTTCCCGGCGCTCGCCAGCCAGTTCACGCTGCTGATGTTGTCGTCGTCCCTGCTCAGCCAGATCGGCGTGACCGAACTGTTCCACATGGCCAGCCTGATCGACAGCGCCACCTATCGCAGCTTTGAGGTCTATGCCGTGGTGTGCGGCTTCTACCTGGCGTTGGCACTGGCGTTCCGGCTTCTGTTCGCGGCGATTTATCGCCTGGCGTTCACGGCGCCCTGATGTTCCGCCAGTTCGGCCTCGATGAGTTTTTGATGCTGCTGGGTGGTCTGCAATGGACCTCGGGGCTGACTGTCCTTGCGTTCGGCGGCAGTTTTGGGCTTGGCCTGTTGTTGCTGATGGCGCGCGTCGCGCGGTTCCGGGTGCTGCGTTGGGCGGCATCGGGATGCATCCAGACGGTGCAGGGCACGCCGCTGCTGGGGCTGCTTTTCCTCGCCTTCTTCGCTCTGCCGCTGTTCGGCTGGGACGTGTCGCGCTGGGTCGCGGCAACCGTTGCGCTGTCGATCTACGGCAGTGCGTTCCTGGCGGATATCTGGCGCGGTGCGGTCGCGGCGGTTCCGTTTGGGCAGTGGGAGGCGTCGGCTGCGCTCGGCCTGACGCGGTGGCGGCAATTGCGCCTGGTGGTGCTGCCGCAGGCTTTTGCGATCGCCATCCCGCCGACGGTGGGGTTTCTGGTGCAACTGATCAAGAACACCTCGCTGGCGTCAGTGATAGGCGTGGTGGAGCTGTCGCGCGAGGCGCAACTGGTGAACGGCGCGACGTTCGCTCCGTTCCTGGTCTATGGTTGCGTGTGCCTGCTATACTTCGTGCTGTGCTATCCGCTGACGGCATGGAGCCGGGTGCTGGAGGCCAGGCTGGCGCGGTGATACGATAATAAAGGGGAATGGTCCGGTGAAGCATTTGTTTTTGGCGGTCGTGTTGCTGCTGGGTTTGTCGGTGGGGCCGGTGTGGGCAGATATGCCGCAGATCCTCGACAAGGGGGTGATCCGGATTGGCACGCAGATGGACAATCCGCCGTTCGGCTATATCGGTCCGGACGGCAAGCCGGCGGGCTTCGATGTCGAACTGGGACAGATGATCGGCAAGGCGCTCGGCGTGAAGGTAGAGTTGGAGCAGATCATCGGCGCCAACCGCATTCCCTACCTGCTGACCAACAAGATCGACGTGGTGATCTCGGCGATGGGTGCTACGCCGGAACGCGCTGTGCAGGTGATGTTCACCACGCCCTATGCGGCGCTGTATATCGGCGTCTATGGCCCGAAGAGCGCGGCCGTCACGGGGCCGGACAGCCTGGGCAGCCTGAAGATCGCGGCGACCAAGGGCACCACGCAGGACCTGACGCTGACCCAGCTCGCGCCGCATGCCAATATTGTTCGGTTCGAGGACGATGCGACCTCCAATACTGCCTATCTGTCGGGGCAGACCGATCTGTGGGCTACGCTCAATACGATCGCGATCGATCTGTCGCGGAAGAATCCGCAGCGTCAGACGGAGCTGAAGTTCAAGCTGCGTGACTCGCCGGCGCATATGGCGGTGCGGCAAGGCGATTTTCAGTTGCTGCGCTGGCTGGACACCTACATCTTCTTCATCAAGGGCAACGGCGAGCTGAACCGGCTGCACAAGACCTGGCTGGGCGAACCTATGGGGGATATTCCGGTGCTTTAGGGGACGCTCAGGAATTCTCGATTTGAGGTGCGCGCTGGATGGGCTGCTGGGCCACTCTAATTTGGGGTGTCGCAAATCCGACGCGGGCCAGGGCGAAGGAGGTCCAGGCCTGCGTGGCGAAAGAAGCAAGTAAGCAAGCCATCGGACACAGAGTTACACAGAGTATGCCACGGAGTTTCACAGAGTAGATTTTTTGCGCTTCGTGCGGCTGTCGGGGGACCGTTCGGTGCGCCTTGCGCGCAGTGCTGTTTGATTACTTCGAGCGCGTGCACGCTTACTGGAGTCGCCGACCTTGCGGGCCATTGCGAGGACGGAGTGACGAAGCAATCCGGTGCTTCCTGGGCGGGAGATTGATTCGTCGCTTCGCTTCTCGCAATGACAGGTGGGGGGCGATAGCTTGGGCTGGTCGGTGCGGGCCTAGCGCAGGAAGGAATTGGTTGCGCGCTCCGCTCCGATGCTGGAGCCGGGACCGTGGCCGCACAGGAACACATAATCGTCGGGTAGCGCCAGCAGCTTCGTCCCGATCGCCGCGAGCAGCGCCGCATGGTCGCCATAGGGAAAGTCGGTTCGTCCGATCGAGCCCTGGAACAGCACGTCGCCGAGCACCGCAAAGTGTGCGGCGTGGTTGATGAAGACGATGTGGCCCGGGGTGTGGCCCGGGCAGTGCAGGATGTCGAAGCGGTGCTCGCCCAGGGTGATGGCATCGCCCTCGGCCAGCCAGCGGTCGGGGCGGACGTTGCGGACGCCGGCGAAACCGTAGTTTGTGGCCTGGGCTTCCAGGCCGTCTAGCAGGAAGGCGTCGCGCTCGTCGGGGCCCTCGATCGGCGGCGCGGCGTCGGGGGCGGCGCGGGCGGCGAGCTCGTCGCGCAGGGCGGCGGCACCGCCGGCATGGTCGATATGGCCGTGGGTCAACAGGATTTTGATCACGCGTAGGCCGAGCTGGTCGATGCCGGCAAGGATGCGTGGCACGTCGCCGCCGGGGTCGACGATCAGGGCGTCCTTGGTGTCCTCGTCCCACAGGAAAGCACAGTTCTGCTGGAATTGCGTGACCGGGAGGACGGCGGCTTTCAGGTCGGGCATGGCGTTCAGTGCGTTGGTGGAAGCGCGAGGCTTGCACAGGTGGGACGCGCGCTCAATCGGCGACTTGGCGCATGGGCGTGCCCAGGATCGCCTGGGGCGATTTGCCGATTTGTTAACGAGGACGCCGGTATCAGGCGGCCGATTGGTGATCGGTGGCTGGAGGCGGGTGGCATTGGCCATCGCCTGGCCGGCCGATTTTGGTTGCATTTCCTACTACTGGGTGATAGAGAAATGGCCGTCCGACTGCTGAAGGACCTTGAATTCGCCCGTTGGGCGCGGAAGGAGCGCGTGCCCGACCAGATGCTACAACACGCCGCCGATGAGATAGAGCGTGGACTGGTCGATGCCCGGCTCGGCGGCTTTCTGCTGAAGAAGCGTGTAGCACGCCCGGGCGGCGGTAAACGCGGTGGCTACCGGACGATTGTGGCCCACCGCCAGGGATTCCGGCTGGTGTTCCTGTTCGGGTTCGCGAAGAACGAGGCCGATAACATCACGCGGACCGAGCGGGTGGCACTCGGCAAACTTGGCGACGTTTACTTGGGTTATGACGAACGCACTATCGACCGGATGGTGCGTGAGACGCTGATGATCGAGGTGGCGCAATGAGCCGGATACTGAAGAACGTCCACGCATCGGCCAGCCGCCTGCACGAGGCTGGGCTGCTCGATGGCCTGACCATGCGCGAGTTCGATGCGCTCTGCCTGCCGCCGCTGCGCGACTACACCGCCGCCGACATTCGCCGTGTGCGCGCGAAGACCAAGGCGAGCCAGGCGGTGTTCGCCGCGGTACTGAATGTCGGGCCGACGACCGTTGCGGCGTGGGAGCAGGGGACCAAGAAGCCGAGCGGTCCGGCGGTCAAGCTGCTCGACCTGGTGGAGCGCAAGGGGCTGGGGGTGCTGGCGTAGCGCGGTACTGATCATCCTCGACTGGCGCTGGAACTCCCGGTTGCTGTTGGGCTTGTCGTGCGGTGCAGCGCGTGATGGGATTATGCGTGCCTCGCAGATGCCGCTACGCGACGGGAAAGGACACCGATGACCACGCAACGCCGCATGCGGCTTGGGCTGTCGATGCGCTATCACGGCTACCATGTCGCGGCCTGGCGGCACCCGGATGTGCCGGCCGCCGGCACGCTGGACTGGCGCTACTTCCTGCGCACCGCACAGACCGCGGAGCGCGCCTGCTTCGACATGGTGTTCCTGGCCGATGGCGTCGGCGTGCGGACCCGCGACGAGCCGGAAGGCTCGCAGTGTGTCTCCGCGATGAATGCGGAGCTGGAACCGCTGACGTTGATGGCTGCGTTGGCGACGCACACGCGCCATGTCGGGCTGGTTGCCACGGCGTCCACTACCTACAACGAGCCGTTTCATATCGCGCGCAAATACGCCTCGCTGGATCACATCAGCGGTGGGCGCGCCGGCTGGAACATCGTCACATCCTGGTCGGACGAGGAGGCACGCAACTTCAACCGCGATGCGCACCTGGACTACGACACGCGGTATGAACGCGCCGAGGAGTTCGCCCGCGTCGTCACCGGATTGTGGGACAGTTGGGAGGACGACGCTTACGTCCGCGACAAGCCTAGCGGGCGTTATTACGATCCCGCGAAGCTGCACGTACTGGACCACCAGGGCAAGCACTTCAAAGTGCGCGGGCCGCTGAATTCGGCGATGACGCCGCAGGGTCGGCCGATCCTGGTGCAGGCGGGGGCGGCGGAGCAGGGCCAGGCGATCGCTGCCGCGTACGCGGACGTGGTGTATGCGATGCCGTTCGACCTTGGCTCGGCGCAAAGCTATTACTCCACGCTGAAAGGTCGTCTGGCGGCGTTCGGGCGGACGCCGGATGAGCTGCTGATCTTGCCTGGGTTCACGCCGTATGTCGGGCGGACGGAGGCGGAGGCGCGGGCGAAATACGACGAGATGCGCCAGTTGATCCACCCGAAGGCGGGGTTGGCGATACTGTATAACTACTGCGGCGATCTGTCCGGTTTCGACCTTGACGGGCCGGTGCCCGATCCGCGCGACGATGCTCGGGTGCGCAGCATCGGCCACGGCCAGGTGCGCATGGCACAGCGCGAGGGACTGACCATCCGGCAGCTTTATGAGCGCGTGGCGGCGGGCAATGCGGGTCGGGTGCTGATCGGGTCGGCGGAACAGATGGCCGACGACATGCAGCAGTGGTTCGAGAGTGGCGCCGCGGACGGGTTCAATATTTGTCCTTCGCACCTGCCGGGCGGACTGGACGATTTTGCTGCGCTGGTGGTGCCGGAGCTGCAGCGTCGCGGGCTGTTCCGCACCGAGTACGAGGGGACGACGCTGCGGGGGAATTTGGGTCTGGCGCCCTATATCAATCGTTACCAGCGTGGTGGTGCCGCGCGGGCTGCTGAGTAGACGCCGGACCTCGCGGCGATCGGCTGGTGGGCGCTGTCGAACGGCGGGCTGCGGTGGCGAACCGGAGGCGTTTCTATATCGAGACGACATCGTGGCGTCGGGGGCGGAGCGGCGGATTCCGCTTCGCTTATCCGCCCTACATCAATTGCCACGGCATGCGGTGCGGCGCGAGTGCCTGCTACGGGCGTGGCCTTTGGCCGTTCTGGCCGCCAGTCGTGCAATTGTTTTCGGTATTGATCGGACCGTGCAGCGCCCCAGTGCATTGGTCATGGTGAGAGCGGCTGTCCGAGGGGCATTAGCGGCGTCGGAGCGGTCGCCGGGGAGGGGCCGGTGGCCGGCGTCGACGGTGCCGGCGTAGCCTGGGCAGGGGTTGTCTGAACGGGCGCTGCCTGAACGGGTACTGATTGGGCGGGCGCCGGCGCGGCCGGATCGATGATGGTCGGCGGCGGCGGCACCGGCGGGACCGCAGCGTCCGTCGGAACCGCCGGCGGCGGTACGGCGGGCGGCGGCACCACCGTGACGGGCTTCGCGGTCGCCACCGGCACGGTGTAGTCGGGCACGATCCGCGCCTGCTTGCCGTCGATCACCAATACGTGCTGGCCGAGCGTCAGCGGCTGGGTGTCGGTCTGCGTCACGCTGATCAAATCGCCGTTGGGCTTGCGGACGATATACTCGAACGCCTTGGTATCGCCCTCCACGTGCTGCGTGGCGCTGCCGGCGATGCCGCCGAGCAGGGAGCCGCCTAGCGCACCGAACGCGCCGGTCACGCCGCCACCGACCTGCGAGCCCGCGATACCGCCGGCTGCCGCGCCGGTCACTGTGCCGACCGTGGTGTTGGCGCTGACCGCTACCTCGCGCACGCCGACGACGATGCCCTGATCCACCTTGGCCGCCTGTTGCACGGCGGCGCTGTCATAGGTGTTCGGCGAGTAGCTCGGGCTGCAGCCGGCCAGCAAGGCAAGCACGCCAACACCCAACCCAGCAGCACACAGCACGTCTCTGACCACCACGGCGATCCGCCCCCTTCGCGGTTCGCCGCCTGTGTTAACGGAACCGGGCCGCGCGTGTCACCCTAGCACGTTGCCGGGGGATACGTTGCAGGGGGGCACATTGCGCAGGTCGATCACAGCCAGCAGCCGCTCCGACAGGATCGGCGCCGCGTCGCGCGCGGCCTCGCACCAGGCGTCGGCCGAGGCGTGGCGCCGCAGCCGCAGCGCAGGGACCGCCCATTTGCCGTGCAGGACGCCGGTCGCAAGGTCGTAGCGGTGCTCCGGACACAGGGTGCCGGCGATCTGCCGCGCCAGCGCCGCGGTGCGCAGCACGACCGGCGCGCCGGTGGGCGCCGGATGGAAGGCGGCACCCGGGACCTCGGTGGCGAAGTGGCGCAGCGCGCGGAACCACGCGGGCGTAGCGGTTCGGGCGGCCAGGACGGCGGTGCGTCCGGCACGCTCGGCCGCCGCGCGCGCGAGCAGCCGTGACATCAGCCGCTGGCCGCGCGCCTGGGGCGCCACGCAGGCCATGTCGAGGCGCAGGAACGGCTGGCCGCCGGCCATGTCGTTGCACGCACCGAGCAGACCCAGGTACCGGTACGATTTTTCTCCCGGCTTCCCGACTGTGGCAACGACGATCAGGTCCTGCACGCAGATCCGCTCGGGGGTGAGGAAGTCAGGCGGCGTGCCGTCGGCCAGATCGTCGACCAATTGATCGATGTCCAGCGTCTCGATCATGTGCGGTTCGTGCAGGCAGGTCAGCCGCACAGGATGCTTTGTCAGGATCGTATTCATCGCCGCTCCCCCATTTTTGCTTGCCAACCTCGCCACATTAGGGGTGCTGCGGCGGATCGGGCGGTGATGCGGATCACACGCCACGGGAAGGGTGCGCAAAAAATTGCTGATGTGCTGCCGGGCGGCTAGCATCCCGGGTATGACCCATCCCAGTTCCCGGCGCGGCCTCGCGCGCAACACGTCCAACTACGGCGACCGCGAGTTCGCGTTGTACCTGCGCCGCTCGTTCGCCAAGTCGATGGGCTATTCCCAGGCGATGCTTGAGCGCCCGGTGGTCGGCATCGTCGATACCGGCTCGGCCTACAACAACTGCCACCGCACGGTGCCGGAGCTGATCGAGGCGGTGAAGCGCGGCGTGCTGGCCGCCGGCGGGCTGCCGATGCCGTTCCCCACGGTGTCGCTGTGCGAGCCGTCGCTGCATCCGTGTTCGATGCATTACCGGAATCTTGCCGCGCTCGACACCGAGGCGATGCTGACGGCGCAGCCGATGGATGCGGTGGTGCTGATCGGCGGTTGCGACAAAACGGTGCCGGCGCAGCTTATGGCCGCGGCCTCGGCGGACATTCCGGCGATCCAATTGGTGACCGGGCCGATGCTGGCGGCGCCGTACCAGGGCGAGCGGCTGGCCGCTTGCACCGACTGCCGGCGCTACTGGGCGCAGTATCGCGCCGGCAACGTGACGGCGGAGCGGATGGGCGAGATCGAGGGGAGGCTGGCGATCACCGCGGGGACGTGCGGGGTGATGGGCACCGCGTCCACCATGGCCTGCCTGGCGGAGACGCTGGGGATGATGCCGACTGGGACGGCCTCGATCCCCGCGGTGCACTCCGACCGGCTGCGCGTGGCCGAGGAGGCGGGGACGTTGGCGATGCGGCTGATCGAGGCGCCGATCCGGCCGTCGGAGGTCATTACGGCGGCCTCGGTGGAGAACGCGCTGCGGGTGCTGCTGGCGCTGGGTGGGTCGACCAATGCACTGATCCATCTGACCGCGATCGCCGGGCGGCGTGGGATCGAGGTCGATCTGCGGCGGCTGAACGAACTGTCGGACAACACGCCGGTGCTGGTCGACCTGAAGCCGACCGGCGACGGCTACATGGAGGATTTTCATGCCGCCGGCGGGATGCCGGCGCTGCTGTGGGAGCTGCGCGACCTGCTGCACCACGACGTGATCGACGTCACCGGGGCGTCGTTGCGGCACCGGCTGGCCGAGCCGGCGTTCGTCGATCGGCGCTATATTCGACCTAGGAATGATCCGGTGTCGCCGGTGGGTGGGCTGGTGGCGCTGTTCGGCTCGTTGGCGCCGCGCGGGGCGATCCTGAAGCGCAGCGCGGCGACGCCGGCGCTGTTCGAGGCCGAGGCCCGCGCCGTGGTGTTCGACGGGCTGGAGGACATGGCCGAACGGATCGACGATCCGGCGCTGGACGTGACGGCGGCGGATATCCTGGTGCTGAAGAACGCCGGGCCGCTGACGCCGGCGGGGATGCCGGAGGCGGGGTATCTGCCGATACCGTCCAAGCTGGCGCGGGCCGGGGTGAAGGACATGGTGCGGATGAGCGACTGCCGGATGTCCGGCACGGCGTTCGGCACCATCGTGCTGCATATCACGCCGGAGGCCGCGGCGGGCGGGCCGCTGGCGCTGGCGGAAAGCGGCGATCGCATCCGGCTGTCGGTGCGGGAGCGGTCGCTGGAGCTGCTGGTGGCGCCGGAGGTGCTGGAGCGGCGGCGGGCGGAATGGCGCGCGCCGGCGAAGCCTGCTCGTGGGTGGGATCGCATCGTGTTCGAGCAGGTGCTCCAGGCGGACGAGGGCTGCGATCTGGCGGTGCTGCGCGCCGGCGCGGATTGACGGAGCGCCGTTATTTACCTGGCTACGGCGTGACTAGGTCGGGCCGTTTTTCGTGCGCGGGACCATCTTCACGATTGATTAGGACGCTTCCGGTAGGGTGTAGCGGTGTGAAACCGGTTTGGACACCGGCCATCACGCTCGCTTCCGGCGCTGTCGCGGGGAGCCGGACCGGACATCGAGTCGATGCAAATTGGCGGCCTTTCAGCAAGCGGCGTCGCCACGCAGGCGGCGACCGGTCTGCAATTCCTGACAACGGGGCAGATTGCCTCGCTCGGCAGCCGGCAAATTGCTGCGATCGGGACGGCTGCGATTGCCGCCTTCAGCGCCAGCCAGGTGGGGGCGATTTCAGCGGCCGGGATTGCTGGGCTCAGCAGCACGGATTTCGGTGTGCTCGGCACCGGCCAGATCGCCGGCCTGACCCGCACCCAGGTCGCCGCCCTGCAAACCGCCCAGGTCGCTACGCTGCCGACTGCGACGCTTGTGGCCCTGAGCAGCACGCAATTGTCTGCCATCACGGCAACCGGCATTGTCGCGCTGACGACCGCGCAGGTCGGCGTGCTGACGACTGCGCAGATGGCGGCACTCACGCTGACCCAGGTCGGTGCTTTCAACTCGGCCCAACTGGCGGCGCTCGGCACCCAGCAGGTCGTGGCGCTGACGCCGGCGCAGGTCGCGGCGCTCCAACCGGCCCAGGTCGCTCAACTTGGCACCGCCGAGACCATCGCGCTGACCCGGAGCCAGGTCGGTGCGCTGTCCGCTTCGCAGGTCGCCGCTTTGTCCACGACCATCGTTTCCGGCCTGACCTCGACGCAGACGGCGGGGTTCTCGTCGGCCGGGATCAAGGGCCTCGGCGCCACTGATCTCCGGCTCATTCCCACGCTGCTGTCCGACAGCCTCACTCCCGCCCAGATCATTGCGCTTCAGGGCGTCCAGATTGCTGCGCTGACCACGGCGACGCTCAATGCGATGAGCACCACGCAGCTTGGCGCCCTGTCTGGGGCGGAGATCGGCGCGCTGACCACCACCCAGCTTGCCGCGTTCACGACGGCGCAGACTGGAGCACTGGCGTCGGGTCAACTGGCGGCCCTCGGCGCGGCCCAGGTCGCGGCACTTTCCACGGTGACCATCGCCGCGCTGACGCC
>Ga0206950_1164_pt1 | contig 13840 bp, 8 predicted proteins | sample Alteio_BWOrgHeat_41_FD_152954 | JGI IMG/M metagenome (GOLD analysis project Ga0206950, IMG submission 152954) | Enriched cells from forest soil in Barre Woods Harvard Forest LTER site, Petersham, Massachusetts, United States -... | ecosystem: Environmental > Terrestrial > Soil > Temperate forest > O... | reverse complement strand
ATTTATCGGCACTTACGGAATTGATATCGGCGCGTTCACGCCTTTTTTCTATTCCTTTGGCCGTGAGCGCGAACGCATTTTGGATCTCTTCGAAGAATTGTGCGGCGCGCGTCTGACCTATAACTACGTCCGCATCGGCGGCGTCATGGCCGATACCCCGGATGGCTGGTTGGACAAAGTCAAAACGTTCGTCAAAGACATGTATGCCAGCGCCGACGAATACGATCGCTTGCTGACTTACAACCCTATTTTTGTCGACCGCACCAAAGGAATCGGCGTCCTTGCGCCCGACGTCGCTTCGGCATGGGGTATTACGGGTCCGAACGCGCGCGCGAGCGGTTTGCGCGCCGACGTCCGCAAAGACGATCCTTACGGTCTCTACGCGCGCATGAATTTCGATGTTCTCACGTGTCAAAACGGCGATTGCTGGGACCGTTATCACTTACGTGTGGAAGAGATACGCCAAAGTTTGAAAATTTTGGAACAAGCGCTGGCGCAAATTCAGCCGGGTGAAACGATGGGGAAAGTCGCCAAATATTTTCGCGTCCCGCCGGGCGAAGGCTACGGCCATCTCGAAGCTCCGCGCGGCGATTTAGGTTTTTATATCGTGAGCGACGGATCGCCGAGTCCTTATCGGTTCCATATTCGCGCGCCTTCCTTTATTAACTTGCAAGTACTCCAACAACTTTTGCGCGGCTGGAAAGTCGCGGATGTGATCGCTATTTTGGGCAGCATCGATATTGTACTGGGCGAGGTTGACCGCTAATGGCTGAAGTGGGAATCATTCTGCGCCAAGGCGTCGACTTCGCACGTCAATGGTTGGTGGGCATGGGGGCCACGCCTTTTCAAGCGTTGGTGGCCAGTAAAGTATTTGAAACGACGGTGACGATTTCGGTCATTCTCGCGATTCCGCTTTTTCTGGTTTACGCCGAGCGTAAAATTTCGGCTTTCATGCAGGCGCGTCTCGGACCGATGCATACGGGACCTTGGGGGCTTTTGCAGACGCCGGCCGATACGCTGAAATTATTTTTCAAAGAAGATATCGTGCCGCAAGGCGCCGACCCTTTAATCCATTTAATGGCGGTCGTCCTGGCGGCCGCGCCGGTCTTTGTTTGTTTTGCGCCGGTGCCTTTCGGGCGCGGGTTTCCGTTAATCAATCTCGATACGGGCATTCTCTTCGTCTTTGCCGTCTCCGGAATTTCGACGCTGGGCATTCTCGCCGCAGGATGGGGATCGGCGAATAAATTTTCGATGCTCGGCGGCATTCGCGGCGCCGCGCAGATGGTGTCGTACGAAATTCCGCGCGCGCTGTCGGTCGTTCCAGTCGTCTTGTTTTATAGTTCGTTGAATTTACAGACGATCGCTTGCGCGCAAATGGTGCGTTGGCACGGCTGGATGCCGAAGTGGTTTATTTTCTATCCCGGCATTGGACAAATTGCGTTTATCCTCTTTCTCATTGCTTCCGTGGCGGAAACCAATCGCATTCCGTTTGATATTCCGGAAGCGGAGTCGGAATTGGTGTCCGGGTATCACACCGAATACTCCGGCATGAAGTTTGCCTTTTTCTTTCTCGCGGAATACGTGTATGTCTTTCTCTCCTCGGCATTAGCCGCGACGCTTTTTCTGGGCGGCGGCGATGGGGCGGCATTTTTACCGTCATGGGTTTGGTTCACGTTGAAAACGGGTGCGGTGATCTTTTTATTCCTCTGGTTTCGCTGGACGTTCCCGCGCTTACGCGTGGACCGGCTCATGCAATTTTGTTGGCAGTTTCTGCTCCCGTTGGCGCTCGTGAACATCGTGCTGGCCGCGGCTTGGATTACATGGAAAACGGCATGACGCTCGAAACCGGCATTTTTTATGGGTTGGGCGGACTTCTTCTCATTTTGTCACTCCTCGTTGTGACCACGCGGAATCTTTTTCGCGGCGCGCTGGCGTTGTCGACGGCCTTGGGCGTCATGGCCGGTCTTTTTGTTTTACTCGGCGGAGATTTTTTGGCGGCCGGACAACTTTTGATTTATGTCGGCGGCGTGATGGTCCTCATTCTTTTTGTGGTGATGTTCGTGCAGACGCCCGCTTTATTTCGCGCCCCACAAACCAATCGGCGTTGGATCCCAGCATTGGTTTTGGGCGCCGGCGTTGCGGCGGTCTTCATCCATATTTTTTATACCGTTCCCATGCCGGAAGAAACGCTCGCCCCTGCGGCGCCGACGTCGGCGGCTTTGGGGAAATTATTATTGGGAGATATGGCGGTGCCGTTTGAAGTGGTATCGCTTATTCTTTTAGCCGCGCTCGTCGGCGCGTTGGTTTTTGGTTTGGAGCGCGAACTATGACCTTGGCTCACGTTCTTATCTTATCGGCGCTGCTTTTTGCGATCGGCGTTTACGGCGTGCTCGCGCGCCGTAGTTTGATCGCCATCTTGATGTCGGTCGAGCTGATGTTCAACGCGGCGAATTTAAATTTTGTGGCCTTCAACCATTTCCTGCATCCGGACAATTTGTGGGGTCACGGCATTGTGCTTTTGGTGATTACCGTCGCGGCGGCGGAGGCCGTCGTGGGCTTGGCGCTGGTTATCGCGATCTACCGCAATACGCAAAATTTAAACGCCGAAGATCTGCACCTTCTCCATGATTGATCATCTCTATTGGATTCCGTTGATGCCGTTCGTGGCGGCTTTTTTAATTCCGCTGCTCGGCCGCTGGTTGCCGCAGCGCGGCGCGTGGATTTCTTTAGCGGCGACGCTCGGCGCGTTATTAATGGCGATCGACTTAATGCTGCGCTTGGGCGACAACAGCCTGCATTTGCCGCAAACGTTGTCGCTAGCCTGGTTTTCCGTCGGTATTTACGATTTTACCTGGGGCTTTCAATTGGACGGCCTGTCCCTATTGATGACGCTGATCGTGTCCGGTATTAGTCTCTTGGTGCAAATTTATTCGTTGGGGTATATGCCGGACTCGCCGCGTCTCAAACATTATTTCGCTTCTTTATCCTTATTTACGTCGGGAATGTTATTGGTCGTATTGGCCGACAACTATTTTCAACTTTTTATCGGCTGGGAATTGATGGGGCTGTGTTCCTACCTATTAATAGGTTATGACTGGGATCGTGAAGCGGCCGGAAAGGCGGCCGTCAAAGCTTTTCTCACCACCCGCATCGGCGACTTGGGTTTTTACGCGGCGCTGCTCGCGATTTTCCTCATGTTAGGGACCTACAATTTTGGACAAATTCAAGACCACTTGCATGACGGCGGTATCGCGCCGTGGTCGATCACTCTTTTGGCGCTGCTGATTTTCGCGGGCGTCGTCGGAAAATCGGCGCAATTCCCGTTGCATGTGTGGCTGCCCGATGCAATGGAAGGCCCGACGCCCGTTTCCGCATTAATCCATTCGGCGACGATGGTCGCGGCGGGCGTGTATTTGACCGCGCGCTCCTACGTACTTTTCGCGGCGTCGCCGATGGCGTTGCACGTCGTCGCCTGGGTCGGCGGCGGAACGGCGCTTTTTGCGGCCCTTCTCGGCACGGTCGCACGCGATGTGAAACGCATGTTGGCCTATTCCACGATTTCACAATTAGGACTGATGTTGTTGGGATTGGGCGTGATGGGATATTCCAGCGGCGTTATGCACATGGCGACGCATGCCGCGTTTAAGGCGCTGCTTTTTTTGACGGCCGGATCCATCATTCATGCCGTGCATACCAATGACGCTTGGAAGATGGGCAGTCTCTCTAAGCAGATGGTGATTACCGCATCGGTCTTTTTTGTCGGCGCTTGCGCGCTCGCCGCGATTCCGCCGTTCGCCGGATTTTTCTCGAAAGACAAGATTATTGAGAGCATTTATTTTGCGCATCAGCCGGGATTGCTTGTCCTGGCTTACTGCGTTAGCGGTTTAACGGCGTTTTATGTTTTTCGCATGTTGGCGTTGATTTTTTTAGGCGAGCCGCGCGAACGCGACCGATTCGCGCACGCGCACGAATCGCCGTGGAGTATGACTATCCCGATGATCATTTTAGCCTGCTTCGCCGCCGGCTTCGGTTGGATCTTGAATCAACCGGAAACCTTCGCTTTGTTTTTCTCCAGTCCGTTGCCGGGCGCAACGCCCGAAACCGCGCACGCGCCGTTGTGGGTGATGGGGACGGGAATCGGCGTCGCGGTTTCGGGGATGGCTTTTGGACTTTATCTTTATACGGGCTCGCTCGTCGGCGTGCAGCGTTTAGCGGCGGCTTTCCGTCCTATTCATCACCTGTTGGCGCGGCAGTTTTTCATCGACGAACTGTATGAAATTATTTTCTTGCGTCCCGTGCGCTTGCTCGCTGTCGCGGCCGATTGGTGGGACCGTCAAATCATCGACCGTATTTTCGTCGACGGATTTAAGACGTTGGCGGATCAATTGCTATCGCGCGGCACGCCCGCCGAAGCCGCCGCGAGCAGCGAACGCTCGGGGCGCGTGCAATCGTATTTGATGATCGTGACGATGGCCGCGATTCTACTGATGCTCTGGAACACCCGATGATCCTCTCGCTGCTCACCTTCTTACCGTTAGCCGGTGCGCTAGGATTGCTGGTCATACCGCGCGATAAAGTGAAACTCATCCGCACGATCGCATTTTTGGTGGCGGCCGCGACGTGTGTGATTTCATTCTGGCTCTGGGCGCACGTTTCATCGGCGCAACCCGGTTTCCAGTTTGTCGAAAAACACGACTGGGTCACGCGTTTCGGCATTCACTATTTCTTAGGCGTCGATACGTTATCCGTCTGGATGGTCATTTTAACGACCGTACTATCCATGGTGGCTTTAGTGAACGCTTTTGGCATCGAAACCCGCGTCAAAGAATTCTTTATTTTCTTTTTGGCGTTGGAGACGGCCATGCTCGGCGTCTTCTTGGCGCTCGATCTTTTTCTCTTTTACATTTTTTGGGAACTGACATTGATTCCGCTGTATTTTCTGATCGGCATTTGGGGCGGGCCGCGCAAAGAATATGCGGCGATTAAATTTTTCCTTTTCACATTTTGCGGTAGCGTTTTTATGCTCGTCGCGTTGATCGCGATGTATTTCCAATCGCCGACGCATACGTTTGATTTTACCGTCCTGGCGACGCAGGCGGCGCAATGGCCGCGTTCGTTTCAGTTGTGGATATTCTTGGGGCTCTTGGTCGCCTTCGCCGTCAAGATCCCGGCCTTCCCGTTGCACACTTGGCTGCCGCTCGCGCACGTCGAGGCGCCGACGCCCGTCTCCGTCATCCTCGCCGGTGTATTGTTAAAAATGGGAGCGTACGGATTGATCCGTTTCGCCTTTCCCTTAGCGCCGGTGCCGGCGCACGATTTGGCGCATGTCTTGGGCGTTGTGGCCGTGATTAATATTATTTACGGATCGCTCTGCGCATTGGCGCAAAAAGATATTAAGCGCATGATCGCTTATTCATCGGTCGCCCACATGGGATATGTGCTCTTAGGCATCGCGGCCATGAACGTGATCGGTTTCTGCGGCGCCGTGACGCAAATGGTCGCGCACGGTTTAATTACAGGCGCACTTTTTCTTTTGGTCGGCGTCCTTTATGACCGCACGCACAGCCGCGATATGGATCTCTTCGGCGGCGTCGGTGAACGAATGCCGGTCTACACGGGCTGTATGTTGATGGCCTGTTTTGCATCGCTCGGGCTGCCGTTATTAGCCGGTTTCCTGGGAGAATTTCTTTGTTTCCTCGGCGGTTTTCAAGTGGCGTCGTTACGTTGGATGACCATGGTTTCGCTATTGGGCGTTTTATTGACGGCCGCCTATTTTCTGATTATGCTACGCCGTGTATTTTTTAGCCCCGCACGCAAGCAATGGGACTTGCTGCCCGACATGAACGGGCGTGAGTTGTTCACGGTCCTTCCTTTATTAGCGTTGGCGCTGCTGCTTGGACTCTATCCAGCCTTGCTGCTCAACCCATTGACGCAAGCGTTTAACGGACAATTTTAATGCTCATGCCTACGCTCCGTTATTGGTTGCCATTACTCATCGTATCGGGTGTTCTGGCGATCGAGCTTTTGTTGGATAGTACGAGCCCTTCCGCTAAAGCTTCGTCCGGACGCATAGGGCGATTCGCCGTGGCGCTGATGGGACTGACTGCAGCCGCTCTTGTCGCGCCGTACCCGGGCGAACCCTTTATTTTTGGTCGGCAGATGATGATCTGGGATGTATTCGCGTATGTCACGTGTTGGATCGCGCTCTTAGCGGCATTTTTCGTCGTTCTAATGTCGGAGCGGAACGCGGTCGTTTCGCAAGAGCGCACGGGGCCTTATTACAGTTTGTTGTTGTTGGCGACCGCCGGGCTGTACGTCTTGGGCACGGCCAACGATTTGATCATGATTTTCTTAGCGATGGAATTGGTCGGCATTCCGCTTTTTGTGTTAACGGGTTATGCGGTGCATCGCCAAAAGTCGATCGAGGCGGCGACTAAATTTTTTCTGGTGGCCGTATTTTCGTCGGGCATGTTGATTTACGGTATTTCATTGATTTACGGCGCTGTGGGATCGACATCTTTAAAAATAGTGACTGATCCGACGGTTTTGGCCGGACACTCCAGCGTTCTTCTGGCGATGGGGCTTGCCTTGCTCTTAATTGCGTTGGGCTATAAAGTCGGTATCGTTCCTTTTCACTTGTGGGTGCCGGATGCGTTCACCGGCGCGCCGACGCCCGTCGCGGCCTATCTTTCGGTCGCGCCAAAAATCGCAGGCCTGATCGTGCTTGCGCGCGTCTTTGGCGCGACGATTATTACGACCTCCTTTTCGTTTGTCTGGACGCTCGCGATTTTTTCGGCGCTCACCACATTTATTGGAACGCTCGTCGGCTTGCGGCAGACCAACGTCGTGCGGCTCTTGGCTTATTCGTCGATTGCGCACATGGGGTATATGTTGTTGGGCGTGTTGGCGGCATCACCGGATGGCATGGCGGCGACCTATTTGTATGGCAGCGCGTATCTCTTCATGAATATGGGAGCCTTCACGCTCGTTGCGGCCGTCGTGAATCGCACCGGTTCGCCGGAACTCGACGCCTTTCGCGGCCTATCCAAAAAGTCGCCCGTCGTCTCCGCGTTGCTCGTTTTGTTTCTATTCAGTTTGGCGGGACTGCCGCCGCTCGCGGGTTTTGTGGCGAAATTTTATGTGTTGTCGGCGGCTTATCATGCCGGTTGGAAACTTTTGGTGTTATGGGCCGCATTAAATGCTGTCATTGGTGCCGCCTATTACTTTAAAATTATCCGTGCCATGTATTTGCAATCTTCAGATCAAGAGGTAAGCGTGCCGCTCAATACGCAAGAACGGATTATTTTGGCGGCTGCGTCGTTCTTCACATTAGCGATCGGATTGGCGCCGCAACTTTTTCTCGAGCGTTTTCACGCCTTGGTGCTTAAATGAACGAAGCGCTCGGCTTGCAAAAAGAACAGTCGCGTCTCGAAGATCTTTATCAAGGAATTTTTCCTTATTTGCTGCAGACCGAACGTGCGTTGCAGGACGTCGCAACGCACGGTCAAGGGCTGATCCCCGAAATTATTCGATATGTTGTTCAGGCCGGCGGCAAACGCTTGCGTCCGGCGTTGGTTATTCTCAGCGCCCAAATCGGCGGCAAAGCGGGTGACGAACCGGTGACCGTGGGCGCGGCGGCAGAATTGATTCACTTGGCCACCCTTTGCCACGACGACATTGTGGATCGTGCGGCGTTGCGCCATCAAAAACCGACGGCGGCGGTAGAGTTCGGCGACGACGTTGCGATTCTCTTAGGCGATTATTTATATGTCGAAGCTTTTTCGCTCTTGGCTTCGCTCGGCGATCCGATTTTGATTGATCTCTTTGCGAAATCGACGCGCGCCATGTGTCAGGGGGAAATCAATCAGGTGAAGCGCCGTTTCAAACTCGATCTCACGCTCTCGGAATATTTGTCGTTCATCGATAATAAAACGGCCACGCTGATCGCCTCAGCGATGCGCGGCGGCGCGCGCTTGGCGCGTCTGTCGTCCGATCAAATGACCGCGTTGGGTTACTACGGGTGGAACTTAGGGATGGCTTTCCAAATTATTGACGACACCTTGGATTTGATCGGTGAAGAATCCATCACGGGCAAAACGTTGCGCACGGATTTAGCCAACGGCAAGCTCACGTTTCCGCTTATTTATCTGCGCGACAAACTTTCCGAGAGCGATCAGGCGACACTCATGGGGTATCTCAAAGACGTTGAAAACAGCGCGCCCAAGCTCATCACCTGGCTCAAAGAGTCGGGCGCCATCAAAGAAGGTCTCCGCCAAGCCACGAACTTCGCGAGTCAAGCCAAGAATGCGCTCGCGGCCTTTCCATCGTCGACGCCCAAAGAAACTTTACTCGCCATCGCCGACTACATCGTCACTCGCGCCCGCTAATCTCCACGCCGGAACGGCGGCATAGCCGCGCGTTTTATAAGGGCTGTTCGGGATGGGTCCTTATGGAATGTAAAATTAGACCTTCGACCTGGTAGACGCCATCACAAACGTTTTCTACACTTCGTCGCGTTCTGAAAATATGAAATCAATACGCTTTCTTGGTTCGGTGCTTTTACTTCTTGCGGGGAGTACGCATCTTTTCGCCGCATCCGGCACGCAAGGATCTTCATTTCTTGAAATTCCCGTCGGCGCAGGACCGGCGGCGATGGGCTCGGCGTATACGGCGCTCGCGGACAACGCGTACGCCTCGGTCTGGAATCCGGCCGGCTTAGCCTTTGTGGATTCCGTGCAAATCGCGGGACAACATCTTTCCTATTTAGAATCAATTAACGATGAATACGTCGGATCGGCGATTCCGCTGGGACACGGCGGCCGCGCGCTTGGCGTCTCTGCGCAGTATCTTGGGACCGGAGATATCACGCAAGCCGACATTAACGGATTTCACACCGGAACTTTTAGCGCACATTACGGGGTTTACTCCTTGGCCTACGGTCAGAAGCTCGGCGACAAGCTGGGTATCGGAGCGACCGGGAAATGGATCAACGCCAAACTCAGCGATACTTCTGCCGACGCTTTTGCGGGCGATTTAGGCTTACTGTATAAACCGCAAGACCATTGGCGTATCGCGGCCACGCTCACCAATTTAGGAAATAAGCTGACCTTCATTGATCAACCCGACAGTTTGCCGTCGGCGTTTCATGTGGCGGCCGCGTATCAACCGGCACGCCAACTGTTGGTGACCGGCGAAGCGCTGCACAGTTGGCCGTCGGACCGTTTTGATGGTCGTTTTGGTTTGGAATGGCGTCCGATGGAGTTGTTGGCGTTGCGCACGGGTTATCGCACCGATACCATGACCGAACTTTCGGCGTTGGCTGGATTTTCCGTCGGTATGGGATTGCAATTGTGGGGACAAGAGTTTGCGTATGCGTGGGTTCCCTACGGCGACTTAGGCACGACGCAATATTTTTCGCTCCTGATGCGGTTTGGACCGGAAGCCGCGACACGACGTAACCTCATTCAATATCAAGATATTCGTAAATCGAAAACGGCGGGAGCGGGCGGCACAGCCGCACTCGATCCCGATGCTGTGCAATTAATGGAACTTTTCGATGAAACGCCGGCGCATGTGGCTTCGTCGCCCGGCGTTCCGGCACATCCAGCAGACAACACACAATGATCCGATTAAAATCTTTTGCCGTCGCTTTGTTATTGGGATTGGTTTTGCCGGGGGTGGCCCTGGCATCGCTCGTTAATCCGTCGAAAAAAACGGAAAAAGGCGCGGCCTTCGTGCCCGGAGAAATTGTAGTGCGATTCAAAACGCCGCAGGCCGGCATCAACGCCTCATCGACGGCTCCGAGCCTGCGAAAGTTACATCAAAAATTTTCACTGCACAAAATGCGCGCGGTATTGCCGGCAAATTCGCAAAGCACGTCGTTATCAAAAATAAGCGTCGCGGCTATCGCCCGCCGACGCGCGCGCGTTCCGCGGGACGGCGACGCGAAAGCCGCGCAGATCAAAGAAGCCATGTCCCGAACCTACGTGCTGGCCTTCGATTCGTCGACCAATTTACAAAGCGTCCTCGCTGCTTATCAGTCCGATCCGAACGTCGAATCGGCTACGCCCAATTATCTGATCCATGTCCAAGCGGTGCCTAATGATCCGTATTACAACTCTTCGAACAGTTGGGGACAAGGTTATGCGGATCTCTGGGGACTGCACAAAATTCATGCCGATCAAGCATGGGACTTAAGCACGGGCACCGGCGTTCTGGTGGCCGTCGTCGATACCGGTGTGGACTATAACCATCCGGACATTCACGCCAATATGTGGACGGACGCAAACGGTCATTATGGATACGACTTTACGACGGGCATAGCAGATCCGATGGACCACTTCGGTCACGGGACGCATGTCGCCGGAACGATCGCCGCGATCGGTAATAATAATTTGGGCGTCATCGGCGTCGCCTACAACAGCAAAATTATGGCCGTCAAAGGTCTGGATGATTCCGGCTCCGGGGACGACGCCGGGTTAGGCGCCGCCTTAATGTACGCCGCCGACAATGGCGCCGAGGTGATCAATTGCAGTTGGGGTGGCACGGGCGGAACGGGCATTACGAATGGAATTGCGTACGCGGCCGCCAAAGGCGTAACCATTATTGCGGCCGCCGGCAATAGCAGCAGCGACGTCTCCAATGGGTTTTCACCGGCGGATCTTCCGCAAGTCATCGCCGTTTCCGCTTTTGACGTCAACGATAAGATTTGTGATTTCTCAAACTATGGGGCAAAAATAGATGTTGCCGCCCCTGGCGGAAATAGCACAAGCAGCACTGGACCCTACGAACCCTACTACAACATTCTGTCGTTAAGATCCGAGCAAATTGTAAGCGGAGGTTTAAGCGATCCCAATTTAGTTGTCGGCGGTCAATATATGCGCATTGCGGGAACGAGTATGGCGGCGCCGCACGTGGCGGGATTGGCCGCGCTTATCTTATCGGAGCATCCTGGTTATTCACCGGATCAAGTGCGGTTACTTTTGCATACGAGCGCCGATGATGTTGATAATGATGGCCACGATATTTACCAAGGGTACGGTCGTATCAATGCCTTGCGGGCGTTGCAACAAGGTTCACTTCCTATTCTCTCCATCACCGCTCCTGCGGTATCCCAAGAATTGCCTGCGGTCGTTTCCATTATGGGCTCAGCGACGTCGTCCTCTTTTGTCAGTTATAAAGTGGAATATTCCGCATCAGCCAGTTCAACGGTTTTTCATTTGATCGGTACGGTGCACACCACTCCGGTCAGTCAAGGGGTATTAGAAACCTGGACGACGACCGGATTGCCCGCGGATGTTTATACCCTCAGGTTAACGTTGACCGATGGCAATAATCAGACGTATACGGCCGTGGATGCTCCGCTTTATATCGAACGCAATCCGCCGACCGTGGTCATTTCAACGCCGACGGACGGCTCGACGATTTATACAGGGCAACCCGTGACCGTGATTGCGTACACGACCGATGACATTGGGTTTCAAAACGTTAAATTTTATCTCGACAACGCTCTGGCGGGCGCATTTATGCAACCGATTCAGGCGAAAACGAATGCGTATAGTTTTGGCCTCCCGACGCTGAGTACGGGGACGCACACGCTTTCGGTGACCGCGACCAATTTTGCCAATCTAACGGCCACAGCCACGATCCATATCAACACGGTTGTGGACTCCATCCCTCCGACGGCGCCAAGCGGGGTAATTTTGACGGCTCTCGATAGCACAGACCTTTCGGCGTCATGGCAAGCGAGCAGCGATAACGCCGGCGTCGCAGGCTATAGTTTTGATCTTTCGACCGATCCAAACTTTGCGAGTTTTCTGTTTCAGAACTTTCAGATCGGCACTCTCTTAACGACCAAAATAGTAGGAGTTTTTCCCGCGACGCGTTACTATTTCCGTATTCGCGCTTATGATGCGGCCGGAAATGTGTCCAGCAATAGCGCGACGGCTACGGCGGTCACGGCGGCGTCCGCACCGCCGGTACTCACGATTTTATCGCCGACGACTCAATCCACGGTGTTTGGCCGCCAAGAGGTTGATGTGTATAACGCCAACCCTAATTCGACGATTCAACGCGTAGACTTTTGGGCGGATTCGATTCTTCTTGGATCTGTGACGCAATATCCGTATACGTTTTATTGGGACACAACTTCACAAGCGAATGGGACGCATCAGCTAAAAGCGATCGCTTACGATATCATGGGAAGCTCGGGCTCTGCGATAGTTCCTGTCAATGTGTCGAACAATTTGCGCTTTGCCGATAATTTTGACGGCGGAAATTTCAATGCTTGGACTATCGTGGATGATGGGACGGTCAATGCGCCGTCGCATTGGAGCGTGGTCGGCGGAGCATTAACGGAAACCAGTCCGATTAGCGGCGGCGATTCTACGTCGCGCTTAGGAACGGAGGCCGTAGTCGGCGATGGCACCTGGACCGATTATTCAGTCTCCATGCACATTCGATTGACGGACGGCGACACGGGCGTCATCTTCCGTCGCCAGGATAATTCGCATTATTACCGTTTTGCAATCAATAGCAGCGGCTCATCGCTGGTGGAAAATATCGGGGGCAGCATTTTTTCGATCGGTCAAAATTTCCAGCCGAACACTCCCAATATTTGGAACACGTTAACCATCGACGTTAAATCCTATCAGATCCGTATTTTCATGAACGGACAGATCGTCATGCAGCTGAATAACGGCACGTTCTCTTCCGGTGGCATCGGACTTTATGCGTATAACACGACCGGCGCTTCATTCGATGACGTGCAAGTGCTGACGGGAGTGAGCGTGGATACCGGAACGCCGAGCACGGCTCAGTACAACTCGACTTTAAAAGTGCCGGTTTGTTCAACTCCCGGCGCCGTCTGCGATTCCGGTAATTTGCTGACGGGGCGCGGCTCTTTCGTCGGTCACACGGAGCCTAATAATCCCAATACGATTTATAACTCCTGCATCGATGGCGCGAGTGGAAACTATCATTCGGATGAATCCAACGATGCGATCAAAGTGTCTTCGCTCGACGGTCAGCCTTTGACGGTCGGCCACGTCGCGCGCATCGATGCGACGGTTTGGGCTTTCGACGCAACAGGTCAGGATGCGCTCGACTTGTACTACACGGCGACGGCCAGCTCGCCGACATGGCAGTATCTTGGGACCGTCTATCCGAAGGCGACCGGCGCGCAAGTGTTAACGTCCACATTTACTTTAGTCACCGGCGGTCTGCAAGCCGTGCGCGCTAATTTCCGTTACTCGGGCTCACCCGCGCTTTGTACGACGGGAATATACGACGATCATGACGATCTTGCTTTTACGGTTATAGCGTCGACTGGACCGTCGCCGTTGACGATTTATCAAGTCGCGCCTTCATCGCTGAATGTTACGGCGGGCAGTAGCGCGCAACTCACTTATCATTGGTTTGGCGGACCGACCGCTGCGGCGGAAACGGTTTTTGTCCACTTCGTGAGCTCGGGGAATATTGTGTTCCAAGGCGATTACCAACCGGCGACGCCGACGACCGCGTGGACTGGGACTGTCCTCGATACGCAAACAATTTCGGTTCCGGCCAATATTCCGGTTGGGGCTTACCAAATTTATATGGGACTTTATAACGGATCTGCGCGGCTGCCGATGTTGGCGGGACCGGGCGTCAGCGACGACGGCTCCCTGCGTTATCTCGTAGGAACGTTAAATGTCGTCGGTACAGCGCCTTCTGTCTTGACGGTTTATCAGACGACGCCGAGTTCCGTCCATGCATTGCCCGGCAATCCGGTTCAATTAACGTATCACTGGAGCGGTGGACCGACGGCAACGCCGAAAACCATCTTTATCCACTATCTAAG
>Ga0206950_1156_pt1 | contig 13848 bp, 11 predicted proteins | sample Alteio_BWOrgHeat_41_FD_152954 | JGI IMG/M metagenome (GOLD analysis project Ga0206950, IMG submission 152954) | Enriched cells from forest soil in Barre Woods Harvard Forest LTER site, Petersham, Massachusetts, United States -... | ecosystem: Environmental > Terrestrial > Soil > Temperate forest >... | reverse complement strand
CCCGATTTAATTTTAATCGACGGCGGTAAAGGGCAATTGTCCTCCGCGCACGCCGCACTGCTGGAGGCTGTGGGAAAAACGATGCCGCCGATGGCCGCGCTCGCCAAACGCGAAGAAGAATTATTTCTGCCCGCGCTGGAGGCGCCGATCGTATTGGAAAAAGAGTCGCCCGCACTGCATTTGGTTCAAGCCGTCCGCGACGAAGCCCACCGCTTTGCGATTACGTTCCATCGCCTGCGCCGCGGCAAGCGCATGCTCTCTTGACCTGGGTTGCTACTCCTGTTAGGCTGGCCGGTATGACGCGTCCATTGGATGTATTGCAAGCGCAAATTGAAAAGGTTTTTGTGGGCAAAACGGAAGTGGTGCAACACGCGCTGGTCACGCTGCTTGCCGGCGGCCATTTTCTCGTCGAAGATGTTCCGGGCGTGGGGAAAACAACGTTGGCTTTGGCGCTCGCGCGTTCGCTCGGTTGTAGTTTTCAGCGCGTGCAATTTACCAGCGACATGATGCCTTCCGATATTCTGGGCGTCTCCATCTTAAATACGCGGACGCAAGATTTCGAATTTCGTCCGGGACCGATTTTTCATCAAGTGGTATTGGCCGACGAATTAAATCGCGCGACGCCGCGCACGCAAAGTGCGCTGCTCGAATGCATGAACGAACGTCAAGTGAGTTTGGATGGACGCACGCATACGCTGCCCGAACCTTTTTTTGTGATCGCCACACAAAATCCGCATGAGCATCACGGCACGTTTCCGCTGCCCGAATCGCAGCTCGATCGTTTTACGATGCGCTTATCGATCGGCTATCCCGATGCGCGTCATGAAAAAACAATCTTGGCTTTAGGCACGCAAGGCGATGCGGCGCGCCAGCTCACGCCTTGCGTGGCGGCGGCCGATCTCAATGCCTGGATTCAAAAGGTTCGGGCCATTCATATGGCGGCGCCGGTCGATGACTATTTGTTGGCTATTGTCGACGCGACGCGGCGCACCGAGGGAATTTCCGTGGGGGCCAGTCCGCGCGGTGCGATCGCGCTGCGCCGGGCGGCGCAAGCGCGCGCGTTTATGGAAGGGCGCGATCACGCCACGCCCGACGATGTAAAGCTCTTGGCCGTTCCCGTCTTGGCCCATCGCATCCTTTTCGATGGCGGCGCGCTCGGCGATACGCGCGCCGCGGCCGAACAAACCATCGCGCGGCTTTTGCATGAAGTGGCCGTTCCGCTTTAAAAAAACGCTCGCACGCCATCCGATCTACCGCGGGCTGATCGCCCGGCCCTGGCGCGCTTGGCGTTGGCTGGCGATCGAACGGCCGATGCGCTTTACGCGCTTTGGGATTTTCTACGTCCTATTTACTTTAGCGGTCGGCGCGGCGGCCATCAATACCGGCAATAATCTTTTGTATCTGATCCTGGGCATTCAACTCAGCTTTATTATTGTCTCGGGGATTCTATCGGACAGCGTGCTGTGGGGTTTGCGCAGCCGCTGGCGGCCGGTCGGAGATTTATTCGCGCAACGCGCGGCGCATTGGACGCTCGAAGTTCACAAAGGTTGGTTTCCATCGGCGCTTGTGAAATTTAGCGGCGAATGGAGCGCGGGCGTGACGCAATCCGTATGGCTTCCCTGGGTGGCCAGCGGTCAGGCCGCCACAACGACGTTTATGCTCACGCCGCCGGCGCGCGGCTGGCTGCAACTCAAGCGCGTGCGTTACAGCACCGCTTTTCCGTTTGGTCTGTTCGAAAAAACACATGGCCAAATGCGCCATGAGCGCTGGTTGGTCTTTCCGCCATTAAAACCGATCGCATGGGATTCTCTATGGGCGTCGATCAGCGCCGCGAGCCATACGTCGACGGTGCGGCGCGCCGGCGAAGGGTCGGTGCCTTGGCAAGTGCGCGCCTATCGGCCGGGCGATTCTCTGCGTCACATGGATTGGAAAACCGTCGCCAAACGCGGCGATTATTTTGTGAAAGAAACCGAAGACGACGCCGCGCCGGCGCCGATACTCGTCGTGCGCGCCTGGCCCCGCGCAGAGTGCGAAGAATTTATTTCATTCGTTGCATCCCTTCTTTGGTCGGCCGCGCAACGCGGACAGCCGCTCGGCTTTTACGCGCCCGATCATTATTTTGCCGGCGGAACGTCCGCCGATCTCATGCGTCCGACTTGGCGTTACTTGGCCCTCGTCGATCCGGAGCATCCGGGCCGACGCGAGCCGATGCCGGCCGCGCGCGTCACGATGGATGCGATCGAACTTTGGCGCGCCCACCGTCATGAATTCCGCGCTTAATTCATTACGTTACGCCGCGCGCTTTTTGGCGCTCATCGGTTTGCTCGCCCTAGCCAGTACCGAAGAAATGACGGGACCATGGCTGTATGGCGCTTGGTTGATTTTAGCCGGCAGTTTAATCGCCGATCGTTATCCTTTAAGACAACGTATTTTGCGGCGCGCGGAAACGTTGGCGGTCATCGTTCTTGTGCTGTTCGGCGCGGCCGATTTTTTACTGCTCAAAAATACCTTCTTCGTCATGATTGCGCACTTCTTGATGCTGTTTCAAATGTTTAAGCTGAGCGGGTTGAAGGAACGCAAAGATTGTCTGCAGATCGGCTTGATCGGATTTTTTCAATTGCTGGCCGCCTGCACATTGACCGCCGATGTCGCGCAGGCGGTCTTACTCCTGTTAGTGATTCCGGGCGCGACGGCTTTACTCTATTGGAATTACGCGGCGCGCGTCGCCGAAGAAATACCGCCCCAGGCCGTGTGGCCTTTACGTCCGTTAAAACGTTTGCATTGGGGAATCAACGTGGCCGCGCTTCCGCTCAATCTCGCCATGACCGTGATTATTTTTGTCCTTTTTCCGCGCCTCACTTTCAATTTGCACGTTCCCGGTTTTGGCGCGGGACGCTCGCAATACACCGATCAAATGAATCTGGCGCAGAACGGTTCGTTACTTCAGGACTCGACGGTGGCCGTGTGGATGAGTTTCGCTAACGATACGCAACACGCGCCCTGGAACGGCTATTTGCGCGGCGACATCATGGATACTTTCGACGGCCGGCAATGGTCGAACGGTCGTCATGAAAAAATTCGCATTTTGCAAGCCGATCGCACGGAATTATTTCAGGTGCAGCGAAATGCGCCCGGCGTTCAACCGCTGCGCGCGCGCATCACACTTCTGAATACGTTGAAAAACACTTTGTTCACGCCGGGAACAGCGCTCCAAATTATGGCGCCGCTCGGTCGCCTCGACGCCGGCAACGGCGGCGATTTTCACTGGGATGCCGTTCTACAACGTCCGCTGCAGTACCAAATTTTGGTCATTCCCGGCGAGCGCGCCGATCCGGCTCTGGAACCAAAGTCGGGCGCGGCCGCGTATTTGCAAATTCCATCGCATGGCTTAGACCGCACGCGCGCGTTGGCCTTGGAAGTCGCGGGTCGCGGCGGCGCACTGGGCAAAGCCCGCGCATTGGAAACGTATTTGCGCACGCACTATCGCTACACGCTCGATCTCGGAGCGACGACGCCGAACAACCCCGTGGATGCTTTTCTGTTTGAGCGCCGCGCCGGTTTTTGCATTCATTTCGCTTCCGCGTTGGCCGTCATGCTGCGGCTGAACGGGATTCCGTCGCGCGTGGTCGCCGGTTATTATCACGGCGAGTGGAATGCCTTGGCGCAACAAATTTTGTTTCGCGAAAAGGATGCGCACGCCTGGGTTGAGGCATGGGTCGACCATCGCTGGATTACGCTCGATCCATCGCCGCGCGCCGTATCCGACGGTGAACTCCATCGCGCGAGCGTCCGCTGGCGCATACGTTTGGGACAGATGTGGGATTACCTGGGCTATGAATGGAACCGCGCGGTGATTCAATATGACCTCTACGCGCAGCTGCGTTTTTGGGAACGCATGCGCAACACCTCCTACCATTTAGGCAGCCATTGGTTGCAATGGAGACATCGGCTATTTTCGAGCGCTACAAACGCGATTCCACAAAACGGCGAAGCCTCCGAAAAAAAATCGTCCGCCCGAGCCCACGGTATTAAATTATGGAGCGCTCTTATTTTAGGCATAGCCGCCGCGCTCTTCCTATTAATAGGAAACGGGTACCGACGCCGCGCGCAGGCCGAGGCGCCTTTATTCTATATACGCTTTTTGCGGCGGATGGCGCGCGCGGGCGTTGAGAAAAAGCCGGCCGAGACCGCGCACGAATTTGCGCGGCGCGCCGTAAAACGCCTTCCGAAACTTTCGACGGTCATTCATCGGACGACAAACGACTACTATCAAACGCGATTCGCGAAAAAGTAGAATCCAAGGGTGAAATTTAAGCTTTCCGCCGCGCTGCTCAGCGCCGCACTGATTTGTCCGTCGCTAAACGCCGATACCGCTCCATTAGAAAAACGCGTGGTTGAACATACGCTGGCTAACGGCATTAAGTTATTAGTGCTCGAACGCCACTTTTCTCCGACCGTGTCTTGCCGCATGATGTTCCGCGTGGGTTCCGTCGACGAAGTCAATGGTAAAACGGGCTTGGCGCATATGTTCGAACACATGATGTTTAAAGGCACCCACACGATGGGCACGCGCGACTATGCCGCCGAATCCGCCGTGCTCAAAAAACTCGACGAACAGCACCGCCTGCTCGATACCGAAAAACGCAAAGGTCCGGCGGCGGATCAAACTTTAATTTCACAACTCATCGACCAATTGCGCGCGCTCGAAGAAACGGCCAACTCCTACGTCGTTCCCAATGAAATGTGGCAACTTTACGAACGCGAAGGCGGCTCGAGCTTGAATGCCAGCACTTCGCATGATTGGACCCAGTACACGGTCGATTTACCGTCGAACAAATTACCGCTTTGGGCGATTCTGGATTCTGACCGCGTCAAAAATCCGGTCTTCCGGGAATTTTACTCGGAACGCGAGGTCGTTAAGGAAGAGCGGCGCATGCGCGTCGATACGAGTCCGGACGGATTACTGCTGGAACGTTTTTTAAACGTCGCCTACAGCGCGCATCCTTATCGCATGCCCACGATCGGTTGGGAATCCGATTTAGATCATTTGAGCATGGCGGATTTAGAGGCGTTCTATCATCGCTATTACACGCCCGATCAATTGACCATCGCGATCGTCGGCGATATCAAAGCCGATGAAGTGATTGCGCTGGTCGAGAAATACTTCGGCGATTGGAAGGCGCCGCCGATGGATCGCAACTGGATTACCGAGGAGCCCGAAGCGCTTGGGCCCAAAAAAGTAACGGTCATGTATGAGGCGGAACCGCAACTCGTCGTAGGCTATCCGGTGGCGCCGTGGCCCGATCCCGATCATGTATTGGCCGATGCGCTGTCCAATCTTTTAGCCAGCGGCTTAAGTTCGCGCCTGCACCAAGCGCTGATCGAACGCCGCAAAATGCTATCGGGACTGGAAATCTATACGGATTATCCCGGCACGCGTTATAGCCCGCAATTTTTGTTTTACATGACGCCGCGTTATCCGTACACCAATACGGATATTTTGAAGGCGCTCGAAGCCGAATTGGATAAAGTCAAAAAAGATCCGGTCGCCGACTGGGAAACCGAAAAAGTACGTTCTTCCGTCGAGATGTCCTTGCTCTCGACGCTTCAGACCAACGACGGTTTGGCCGATACTTTAGTGGCGGCGCAATCGATCTACCGCGATTGGCGTTACATTCTGCGCTATCAAGAGCAAATTGGAAAAATTACCGGCGCCGATTTGCAAGCCGCCGCGCGGCGAATTTTTGATCCGCAAAAACAAACCGTCGCCATGCTCGAGAAAAAAGCGCCCGTAAAACCGGCGCGCGAGAAACCCAAGCCATGAAACGAATTTTTTTGTGCGTGCTCAGCCTCTTCTTGGCGCTGCCCGAAACTCATGCGGCCGCCCCGACGCTACCTGTCTTTGGGCCATTAAAATTTAATCCCGCAAAACCGGAACGATTCACCTTGCCGAACGGATTGGTTGTTTATCTTTTGGAAGATCATGAGTTGCCGATGATTCAAGTCAATATGTTGTTTCACACCGGCACGATGTATGAGCCCGTCGACAAAATCGGATTAGGGGGAATTTTCGCGCAAACGTGGACGCAAGGCGGCACGCAGACGCGTAAGCCCGAAGACGTCGCGCGATTCTTGGAACGCAAAGCGGCCGGCATCAGTTTTGGGATGGACATGGAAAATGGATCGGCTTCCTTTAATTGCCGCACGCGCGATTTCGACGATGTGTTTGGCATGTTCGTCGAATTACTTTTAAAGCCCGGCTTCGCCAAAGATCAATTGGAATTGGCCAAAGAACAAAGTCTCGAAGCGTTGCGACGCATGAACGACGATCCCGAAGATATTGCCCGCCGCGAATTTCGCGGCTTGATGTACGGCAAGGCGCATCCGTACGCGCGCTTAGCGACGCCGGACACGGTAAAAGCCGTAAAGCGCGAGGATCTTCTCGCGTGGCATGCGCAAATGATCGTGCCGAACGGCGCCTTCATAGGGATTGCCGGCGATTTTAATTCTGCGGCGGTGAAAACAAAATTGCAAACGGCGTTCGCCGGTTGGACGAAAAAAGAAGTGACATTGCCGACGATGATGCCGGCGCCGCAGATTACCTCCAAACGGTTGTATTACATTCAGCGCCCGATCAATCAAACGCAAATTCGCATCGGTTATCCGGGGTATCCGCGCCATCACCCCGATACTTTTGCCTGGAGCGTTTTCAACGAATTATGGGGAAGCGGCGCGACGTCGCGGCTATTCCGCATTGTGCGCACCGAGCAAGGATTGGCGTATGCCGTCGGCAGTTCGGCCTTTGTGCCGGATGAGCGCGGCATCGTCGTCGCGATTAGTCAAACGCGCGGCATGGCTTCGATCGCGGCGACGCAATCGATTTTGAAAATTAACGCCGAGTTGCCGCACACCACGTTTACGCCTCAAGAAGTGCAAGCCGCCAAAGAAACGCTGATCAATCAATACATCCAGAATTTCAACACGCCCAATCAGATTGTCGCGGCGACGATGAACAACGAATACTACGGTTTTCCGTCCGATTATTTGGAAACCTATCCGAAAAGCATCGCCGCCGTCACGCCGGCGGACGTCGCACGCGTCGCGCAAACGTATTTGCAGTCCGACAAAGCCACCATTCTCATGGTCGGCGATTTAAGCACCTTCGAAAAACCGATCGCCACGTTGGGCCACGCGCAAGAAATTCGCCTCGAAGATTACACGCTTGATGACAACACGCATTAAAACCCGTCGTACCCCGATCGCCTGATCGGCGTGTTAGAATAGACGCCACATATGGACTTTACTTTTTTAAAGAAAATCTTCGGTTCACAGAATGAACGGTCACTCAAAAAAGTGTATCCGTTCCTCGACCAAATCAACGCTTTGGAAGCGCAGATTCAGGCGCTGAGCGATGACGCGTTAAAAGCCAAGACGGTCGAATTCCGCGAACGCCTGCAAAAAGGCGAAACGTTAAACGATATTTTGCCGGAAGCGTTTGCCGTGGTCCGCGAGACCTCTAAACGCACCATCGGCCTGCGCCACTTCGACGTGCAAATGATCGGCGGCATTATTTTGCATCAAGGCAAAATTGCCGAAATGAAAACCGGCGAAGGGAAAACCTTGGTCGGTACGTTGCCCATTTATTTAAATGCTTTAAGCGGCCTTGGCGTGCACGTCGTTACCGTCAACGATTACCTGGCCAAACGCGATCGCGAGTGGATGGGTCCGATTTTTGAATTTTTGGGATTGACGGTAGGCCACGTCCAGCACGACATGCCCCCGGCAAACCATCGCGCCGCCTATGCCTGCGACATTACCTACGTCACGAACAACGAAATCGGCTTCGACTATTTGCGCGATAACATGGTGATCCGCAAAGAAGATCGCGTCATGCGCTATTTGCCGCAACCCATCGAACGCGACGGAATTTATCGCCGCCTGCCGTTTGCGATCGTGGACGAAGTGGATTCGATCTTGATCGACGAAGCGCGCACGCCGCTGATTATTTCCGGGCCCGCCGAGGAATCGACCGAGAAGTACGTCATTGTGAATCGCCTCGTACCGCATCTCAACGGACGCACGATCACCGACAAGGAAGAAATCGAAGCGAAGTATAAAAACGAAGATCTCTCCAAAGGTTTTGATTTTACCGTCGATGAAAAAGCGCACAATGTGACTTTAACGGATGACGGCATCGCCAAATGTGAAAAGTTACTGCAAATTCCTAGCCTTTACGACGACATCTCGGGCGAATGGGTCCATCACATCACGCAGGCGCTGCGCGCGCATAATTTGTATCAACGGGACGTCGACTATGTCGTGAAAGACGGCGAAGTCATTATCGTCGATGAATTTACCGGCCGTCTGATGCCCGGGCGGCGTTGGTCCGAAGGCTTGCATCAAGCGGTCGAAGCGAAAGAAAATATCCGCATCGCCGAAGAAAATCAAACGCTCGCGACCATTACCTTCCAAAACTTTTTTCGTCTTTACAATAAACTTGCCGGCATGACCGGAACGGCCATGACGGAGGCGTCGGAATTTTGGGAAATTTATCGTTTAGACGTTGTCGAAGTCCCTACCAATCGCACCAATATCCGTAAAGACTCGGCCGATATTATTTACCGGACCGAGCGCGAAAAGTACAACGCTATCGTCGAAGAAATTGCGCGGCTTTGGAAAACCGGGCGTCCCGTTTTAGTCGGCACGCGTTCGATTGAAAAATCCGAAAAGCTCAACAAAATGCTTTTGGCCAAAGGCGTGCCGCATAAAGTCTTGAACGCCAAGTTCCACGAACAAGAAGCGCAGATCATCGCGCAAGCCGGAAAAAAGAGCGCTATTACGATCGCCACCAATATGGCCGGCCGCGGCACCGATATTTTGTTAGGCGGAAATCCGCAAGACAAAACGGAAGCGGAAGAAGTGCGCGCGTTAGGCGGGCTGCACATTCTCGGCACCGAACGTCACGAATCGCGCCGCGTCGACAATCAATTACGGGGTCGCACCGGCCGCCAAGGCGATCCCGGCTCCTCCGCCTTTTTCTTGGCGCTGGACGACGAGTTGATGCGGCTCTTCGGCACCGATCGTCTCTCCAATTTAATGGGCCGCCTCGGCATGAAAGAAGGGGAAGATATTCAACACCCCATGCTCTCGCGCTCGATTGAAAATGCGCAACGTAAAGTCGAAGCGATGAATTTTGACATTCGCAAGCAACTCCTCGAATACGACAGCGTCATGAACAAGCAACGCGAGATGGTGTACTCGCTGCGCAATCAAGTCTTAGACGGAAAAGACGTCAGCAAAACGCTCGACAGCATGCTCGAAGAAACGATCGAAGAAAAAATGGAGCAGTGGATTCCGCCCAAGGCGATTCCCGAAACCTGGGAAACGCCGAAGCTGCACGAATGGCTGATGCATACGTTCGAATCCGACGGCGGACTCGGTGCCGACGGATGGGCCAAATTATCGCGCCCCGAAATTCAAGAGAAAGCGACCGCGGTCGCTCAGGACGCTTTGAAACGTCGCGAGACCGAATTAACGACGGAAACGTTTCATCAACTCCAACGCATGATTCTTCTGCAAATGATGGACGTCGCGTGGAAAGAGCACCTTTACGACCTCGACCAACTGAAAAAGGGCATTACGCTGCGCGCCTATGCGCAAAAAGATCCGCTCATCGAATTTCAAAAGGAAGCGTTTAATCTCTTCAGCGCCATGATGTCGCGCATTCGCGAACAAACCGTGGAATATTTCTTCAAAGTGCAAATCGCGCCGGCTTATCCACCGCCCGCGCCCGATGGCGAGGCGGCCGGCGACACTCCGCCACCGTCGACGCCGTCGCCTTTAATGCCGCGTTCGGTCTTTAGCCACGCGCGCGCGGAGAAACCGGAATTTGAAGGCCAAATCGGCGGCGGCGCCACCCAGGACGACACGCCGCCCACTTTACGCAACACGGCGCCTATGCCGACGCCGGAAATTTTTGGTTCCGCGCGCCGACCGGCGCCGGGCGTTGGCATGGCCAATAATCCCGTCGCGCCGCCGTCGCCCAGCATGCCGGCCAAAATTGGTCGTAACGACCCGTGCTTTTGCGGGAGCGGAAAAAAATATAAAAAATGCCATGGTCAATAGGCCGACGCGCCGCGTCGCCTAACGTTTTACTTTCCGCCTGTTTATTCATTCTCGCGTTCCCAAACTTTAACCTCGCCGAGGCCGCTTGGCTGGCTCTCGTTCCGCTTGTTCTTTTGGTTCGCCGGGAACACCGTCTCAAAAATGCGTTCTTCCATGGTTGGCTCAGCGGTACTTTGGCGTACGGCGGCATTTTGTATTGGCTGCTGCCGACGTTTCATGCCGCGCAGTTGTCGCCCTTTCTCGGCGTTGCGGCGTTATTGGCACTGAGCGCATATCTCGGACTTTTCTGGGGCGTGTGGACCTGGTGGCTCATGTTTTCGCGACACGCCAAGCAGCATCTCCTGTTGGGCGCTGCGGGTTGGGTCGTTTTGGAATATCTGCGCACGTATTTATTTTCGGGATTCCCATGGGCACTCTTTGGGGACAGCCAAATCCATCGCCTTCCTTTAATACAGGTGGCCTCGATCACCGGCGTTTACGGTATTTCCTTCTTATTGGTTTGGGGGAATTTGGTATTCGCGGAAGCGTTGCTCAATAAGCGTCGAGCCTTGCGACCGTTCGGCGCGGCATTGGCCGTCGTTCTGACCTTTGGCGCGATAACTCTTAAGCTTCCGGATACGCGCGGCCCTGAATTTAAAATCGCACTGCTTCAAGGAAATATCGACCAATACAAGAAATGGAATGAAGTGTACGTCGCGGAAATAAAACAAACCTATGAAACGTTGGCGGAACGCGCCGCGGCCTCCGGCGCGCAGTTGATTATTTGGCCGGAAACGTCCGTGCCCGGATATTTAATTCAGGATCATCCCCTGCGCTTGTGGTTAACGAAAGTGATTCTGAAAAGCGGGACCGCACATTTGGTCGGCGCGCCTTATCTGCAAGCCGACAAAGCCTACAATGCGGCCTTCGCACTTTCGCCGGTCGGTTTTATTCAAGGCGTTTACGGCAAACAACACCTCGTTCCGTTCGGAGAAACCGTCCCGCTACAGGCCGTCCTCGGCCGCTGGATTTCCGTCTTAAATGCGCTCGGCGGCTTTACGGCCGGAAACGAGTCGCCCGTTCTCAAGTCGGCCGGAGTTCCCATCGGCATCAACATCTGCTATGAAGCGATTTTTCCGAATCTGGTGCGGCGCTCGGTGAAACTCGGCGCGCAAGTCATCGTCAACATTACCAACGACGGCTGGTACATGAAAACCGCCGCGCCGTATCAGCATCTCGCGCCGAATATTTTCCGCGCCGTCGAAAACCGGCGCTGGCTTTTGCGCGCCGATAATACCGGCGTGTCGGCCATTATCGACCCCTGGGGCCGCATCATCGCCCAAACCCCGATCTATCAAACGCGCATTCTGGCCGGAAGCGCGCGCCTCCGTTCCGACCTGACCTTTTATTCTCGCTACGGCGATTTCTTCGCCTGGCTTTGCATTTTGGCGGTGAGTCTGTACGCACGCCGCCGAGATCAGATGATGTAAAATCCTCGAATGAAACAAGAATTGCTTCCGCAAATTGCGGCGCTGTCGGAAAAGTTTGACAGGATTAGGGGGTATCTTTGACCTCCCGCGCAAAGCCACCCGCCTCCGCGAATTAGAAGCCCTGGCCGGCGAACCCGGTTTCTGGGAACAACAAGACAAAGCGCAAACCCAATTGAAGGAAATGAATCGGCTCAAAGCCGAGCAGACAAGCATGTTGCAGATCGACCAAGCGCTTAAAGAAGTCAAGGAATTGGCCGAACTTGCGGAGCCGAACGATCACGCAATGTGGAAAGATCTCGAGTCCAACGTCGCGACGCTGACCATGCAAATTAAAAAACTCGAACGTGAAACCAAATTTACCGAAACCGTCGATAAAGACGACGCGCTTCTCACGATTCACGCCGGCGCGGGCGGCACGGAGTCGTGCGATTGGGCGGAAATGTTGATGCGCATGTACGAGCGTTATGCCGAACGCAAAGGATTTACGACGGAAATTACCGATATTCAACTCGGCGACCAAGCCGGAATCAAATCCATCACTTTTTTTATCCGGGGACCCTATGCCTATGGCACGTTGAAGAGCGAAGCGGGCGTCCATCGCCTGGTGCGCATTTCGCCGTTCGATGCGAATAAACGCCGGCACACGAGTTTTGCTTCGTGCGACGTATTACCCGATGTGAACGACGATATCGATATTAAGATCGAAGACAAAGATATTCGCGTGGACACCTACCGCGCGCATGGCGCCGGCGGACAGCACATTAATAAAACGGACAGTGCGATCCGCATTACGCATTTCCCAAGCGGCCTCGTTGTGGCTTGTCAGAATCAACGCTCGCAAATTAAAAATCGCGAGAAGGCGATGCAGATTTTAAAGATCCGGCTTTATGAATTGGAATTGGACAAACGCCGTCAATCCGTCGAGAAACGTTACGATGAAAAAGGCGAGATGGCGTGGGGAAATCAAATTCGCTCGTACGTCTTTATGCCGTATCAAATGGTGAAGGATCACCGCACGGAATTTGAAACCAGCCAAGTCGACAAAGTGATGGACGGCGATCTCGACGGATTGGTCGATGCGTATTTGGAATATCAAGCGCAAGCCAAACTCAAGTTAGGACAATCCCATGGGTGAATGGCGACGCGATCAAGCGAAGGGCGCGCGGCGGTATGTGTGGGGACAAACGCGCGGACACGATGACAATCTGCGGCGCGATTTTATTGAGCGCGCGAAACCGTTTCCCGTATTGCACGCGCTGCGCGTCGAAAAAATTGGCGATGAAATTCACTGCTGGCGCGAAGTCAAAGAAGAAGATGGAAAAGCGTATTGGATTTCATGCTTGCGTTTGGTGCCGGACGAATGGGGTTATTGGGATGTGTTTTACCGCACCGATGAGCGGCGCTGGCGCACGACGCCGCTCAAAGAAATCCCGCTCGGCCGCATGATCGCACAACTGGCTGAATTTTATAGTGAAAAATTCGTAATATAAACGTCTATGGCGAAGGTATTGGTAGTAGACGACGAACGCGATGTGGTGGAGCTGGTCAAGTTCCTTTTGGAACGCGACGGCCATCAAGTCATTGAAGCGTTTAACGGCCGCGAGGCGTTGGAGCGCGCGTTTGCCGAACTTCCCGATCTGATTATTCTCGACATCATGATGCCTGAAATGGACGGTTACACCGTCAATGCGCGGCTCACCGAGAACGATGCGACGCGCCGGATTCCCGTGATTATTTTGACCGCCAAAGGGCAAATGCGCGATGTCTTTGAAATGGCGACGAACGTGGCCTTCTACATGGAAAAGCCGTTTGATCCCAAGCACTTGCGCGAAAAAATCCAAGACGTCCTGAACAAAGCCAACAGCAAATAACATGAGCGAGTCGCTCGAAACCCAACTCCTGCAACGGCGGGAGACGCTGAAACGTCTCGCCCAATCCGGCATCAACCCGTATCCCTATTCTTACGCGCGCACGCATACCGTGGCCGCACTGCTCCAAGCCTTCAGCGGCCCACTGCCCGAACACGGCTCGGAAGAAGTTGTGCGGACCGCGGGCCGCGTCATGACCGTGCGCGACATGGGGAAATCCTGTTTTGCGACGATCAGCGACGGTCCCGACCGCGTTCAAATTTATGTGAAGAAAGATGTCGTCGGAGATGATGCGTACCGACTTTTCCAGAAAGATACGGATCTGGGCGACTTCATCGGCGTCGAAGGCACGATGTTCCGGACGCGCACGAATGAACTCTCCGTCA
>Ga0206950_1161_pt1 | contig 14009 bp, 14 predicted proteins | sample Alteio_BWOrgHeat_41_FD_152954 | JGI IMG/M metagenome (GOLD analysis project Ga0206950, IMG submission 152954) | Enriched cells from forest soil in Barre Woods Harvard Forest LTER site, Petersham, Massachusetts, United States -... | ecosystem: Environmental > Terrestrial > Soil > Temperate forest >... | reverse complement strand
CTTTTCCGCCAAAGACACGGCTGTTTGGACGCTTTCTTTTTTAAGCGCGTTGCGCACGCGTTCACGTTCCCCTTCAATTTCCTGATGGGCGCTGGTGACGATCTCTTCCGCGTTCTTTTTGGCCCGCTGCTCAATTTGAACGGCCAACTCATTGCCCATTTTACGGGACTGTTCAATGATGCTATTGGCCCGTTCTTTGGCCTCTTCAAGGATTTTGGCCTTGGCCAGTTCGGATTCCGCCAATTGCGCTTTGATCTTATCCGCGTCATCGAGTGACTTGCGGATATAATCTTCCCTTTCCTTCAAACCCGCCAGGATCGGCTTCCAGGCAAATTTTTGAAGGATGATCATCAAGGCAAAAAATGAGACCCAAGTAAGGATAACAAGAGTTGTATCAGGACTCAATATCCCCGGGTGCGTTGCTGGTATTGTCATAGGGTAGCCTCTTTAAAATTAACCTTTAAGTGCAAGGTAACAGAACACGACGCCTAAAAGCGCCATCCCTTCAACAAGGGCCATACCGATGTACATGAGCGTTGTCAGTTGCTTGGCCATTTCAGGCTGACGGGCCACTGACTGGATAGCGGATGAAAATATTAAACCGACACCTAATCCCATCCCCACGACCGAGAGGCCTATACCAGCCCCCGCGGAGACCTGTCCTAAATGTTGTGATATTTCTGGTGGCATACAATTTCCTTTCTTTTTAAACTACTAATGATCCGGATGATACATTTGTCCTATAAAAACCGCTGACAGCAAAATAAAAATATACGCTTGTAATAGCGCAATGAAAACTTCCAGGCAATAAATAAACACGGCTAAAGTCACACCCATTAAACCGACAATCACACCTGGAACGGTAAACCAGCCCATGATGATCGTTAAACCCAAAAAGGACAGAATAACCATGTGCCCTGCGATCATATTTGCAAAAAGCCGGATCATTAAAGCGACACTACGCACCCCTATGCTGACTACTTCGATGATTAAAAAAAACGGGATAAGCCATGTGGGGAGCGTCGAAGGTATCAACGCGTGCCAAATCCCATGAAACCCGTTGCGTAAAAGGGTACCAAAAACAAGTAAAATAAAAATTAAAAAAGCCAGGGAAAAGGTGACATTGATATTCGATGTTGCCGTGGCGAAAATCGGTATAATGCCCATAAGATTAAGGGTCAAGATAAAGAAAAAAATAGTGCACAGCATCGGTGTAAATTGAAGACCATCCTTCTCCCCTAAATTCGGAATGGCAATATCATCACGGATAAAGACAACTAAAGCCTCTAAACAATTCGTCAATCCGGTGGGTACCCGCTCTTTTTTACGGTAAAAAACCAAAAAAAGCAGGAGGATAATGGTGCAAGCGAACAAGACCATCAACGCATGGGTCGTTAAAATGCCCGGTAAAGGGATAGGAGAGATAAAGGGCAATACCCATTCGTGCGAATTGAGCACGTGATGCATGATGTATTCGTCTAAATTAAAACCAGAATTCATAATTAAAAAACCTCTGTCATTCCCGCGAAAGTCGAAGACCCCGCCAAAGGCGGTGGCGGGAATCCATATTTCGTTTAATGATAGATGATAACTCTATGCGGAGCAAGCAATTAAGTGAAAATTATTTTAAAGCTCTCCAAGCTTCATATAAAGAATACAGAATACCTAAAGATGCACCCATTAATGTAAAAATGCTCGTGGTGTGAAATTTTTGATCCAGCCAATAGCCTAGCAACGTCAATAATATAATAGCAATGCCGATATTCCAGGCTTTTGATAGCAAAGAATAATCCGGACGATTGGGGGGAATTTTTTCAGGCATTAATACTCTAGAGGGATGATACAAAAAAATCTGAATCAGGACTGTTGTGTAATTTTAAAACCTTATCATTAAATTCCAGTATTTTCTGGCGGATAATGCCTTCAACTTGCCCCAAAGCGCTTTCACGCATTTTCATGCTATTGTCAACCACTTCATGCAAATCATCGATAGAACTCAAATGGACTCCGCTTAAAGTTTTAACTTCAGGGTCGATATTACGCGGCATGGAAATATCGATCAAGACGAGTTTACGGCCCTGGCGGATTTCCATAATATTGGCGATTTTTTCTTTATCTAAAATGTAATGAGGGGCCCCCACCGCGCAAAAACAAATGTCCACTTCGCTTAGGATTTCCTTGATATTCCAAAAAGAAGCAGCGACCCCATTATACCGGGTCGCCAAAGCTTCAGCTTTTTCACCGGTGCGGTTCATCAAAAATATTTTTTTAACGCCTAAGTCATGTAGATGATTAAGGGCTATCTCCCCCATTTTCCCGGCGCCGATGACCAGCACGGATTTATCCTGCAAATGGCCGCAAGCTTTTCGGGCCATTTCAATGGCCGCCCAAGAAATAGAAGAACCTCCGTGGGCGATCGCAGTTTCATGCTGGGCTTTTTTGCCGGTGCGTATGGCCACATTGGTTAAGATATTAAAATAACGCGATAAGGTGCCATACTCACGGGCCCGCTCCACCGCGTGTTTGACCTGGCCCAAAATCTGTTTTTCTCCCAGCACCAAGGATTCCAGCCCGCAAGACACCCTTAAAAGATGGTCCAAGGCTTGCCTGTCCTCATAGGTATAAATATAGGGAGTGACATCGAAATCAAAATTGATTTTTTTGATCTTGGCGATGAGCGCAATAATGAAGGCAGCATCAACAGCAGGGTCAGCCCTTTTGACATAAACTTCAATCCGGTTGCAGGTTGAAAGCACAAAAGCTTCGCTGATCAGAGGTTGGTTTTTAAGCTCGCTTAGAAGCAAATCCTGCTGCAGGGGGTTTAAATAAAACCTCTCCCGGATGTCGATGGGTGCGATTTTGTGGCTTAGACCTACAATAAACATAAAATAATCCAGTACCAAGTTAATTGATGATACTAGACTTTAACAAATATTTCAAAGACAATCAAATTTTAATTGATAAAATTCATTGCTTACTGTCTTTCTGAGCGCAGCGTAGAATCTCTAAAAGAATTAATTTTAAAGCAAGAGTCAATTAAACTTCAAAATCTTTGCGGTAAATATTGATGAGGTTGAGGAAGGTCAGCGGGTTAAAGGGCCCCAAATATTCCCTGGCACCCGCTTCTTGGGCAGCGAGTTTCATATATTGCACTTCAATCATCTGGGCTTTAATGGCAAAGGGGTCACGTCCGACATGGATGTTTGTATAATAGGTCAGGATAACGGTATTTTTTAATTCAGGCATTAATTTTAATTTTAAGATCAATTCATCCGTGGCCACTTCCGGCATGAGGAGGTCCATAAAAATAACATCGGGAGCATACTTAATGGCGTCCCTCAAGAAAGAATCCTTGTTATAGGAAAAATACCCCGCCCAATGCGGGTCACCTTTGATCAATTGCTGGCAGCTTGATAAAATCTCAGGGATGCCGTTGATAAGGATTTTGGTTTTTTGCAGTTGCATGATCTGGGACAAATTAAGCTTGTTTCTAACGATGTTTTCCAATTCAATCATATTGACAGGCTTGTTCAAAAAATCTTTGACCCCTAAAAACATAAAGGCATCTTCCATGCGGTGTTTTTCTGTCAGCACGACAAGGGGAATGGATTTGGTGTCTTCATCTTGTTTTATGGCCTTGCAAAGCTCATAGCCGCTCATCAAAGGGATCACGGCATCGGTGATGATCAAATCCGGAAGCCTGTCCTTGGCCATTTGGAAGCCGTGAAGGCCGTCAAAAGCAGAAAGCATTTCAAAACCGGCCTGGGAGAGGCATTTTTCCGCTTTTTCTATAGTGCCTTTTTCTTCTTCGACCATCAGGATTTTATTCATGATATTCCGCTCCCTCTCAAAACAAAAAACCTATTCCAACTAACTGTTTAGGAATAGGCGCATGGTCTCGTCTTTAAGCTTGTTTCGGCGGCCAGGCTATCCTATTCTCTTACATGGATCCTTTAGCTTTGCCCCGCCATTCTTTTATCTATGGAAGGCGGGGTCCCGCAAACCTTAATTTGTACCAGACCTGCGGGACGTCCTTGCCTTACGGCAAGTTTGCTATTTTCGTTCAAACATTTACTCTCAACTTAAGTATATACGGCCAAATGGCCAAAAGCAAGACCAGAAAGGGTAATTTTGTGGGTAATTTTCTTTAAAACTCGACCCCCACGCGGGCGCCTATTTCAGTGGTATGGTTTGCGTCTTCCTGATACGGAGAAATAGGTATGCCAAAAGCCAGAATATCCGCACTTTTTGAGGTATTAATATGCCAATACCTTATATAGGGCTCAACAAAAAAATTTAAATTCTCCCCTTCTTTGACAAATTTAACGCTTTCCCGCAAGCCATAGCCACCCCGCAACGTATTGCTTAGATTAGAGAATATAGGGCTATAATTAGATAAATAATTAGTAACGCGTCCCCATGCCAGAAAATCATATTCGCTATTGAGGTCAATGCGCCATAGAGGCATTGGCCGGAAGGACAATTGCGCTCCAATAGGGACATAAACATATTGGGTCTGGATATTAAAACCTCCATCCCCCACATCGTCTGTCTTACTTTTTAACTGGTCAAAATACCAACGGTAACCAACCCCTGCATAGGGCATCAAGCTCACATCCGGACCAAAATTGAATTCATGGCCCAGCCACGCGCGCGGCTCTACGATGTAATTGTTAACATCCTTGATCCTGTCGCCTTCATAGTTATAATTCAATTCCCCAAAATCGGCGTGCGATTCCAGATGAAAGACATTGACCGGCCAATTTACCGCCCTCCAGGGACGGTAGGTATAGGCCATATTAACACCATAAAACGCCCCGTTTTTCTTATAAATTTCGTAATCGCCGGATTCTTTAAAAGCCGAATAAAATTCTTCCTGGCTTATTTCAAAGTTGTGTTCTTTGGGAAAAATGGCTGAAGGGGAATCATCAAATGAATTTTGGGGAATCACATAACGCGGTTCAGGTTTTAATTTAAAAGAGCTTTTCTCCTGGGCAGCCTCATCCAATGCCACTTGAGCATTAGCAATCACTTTGGCAGCCTCATGCTCGCTCTTTGTAATCGAATTTGAATTTATTTCTTGTCTTGGTGGTTTTGGCTCATAATTTTCTTGGGGCATGCTGTTTCCTGCAGAAACATCGTGGGAAGCTATATTGGCATCCGTTTGATTAACGGCATTCTCCAAAGCATCCAATCTCTTGCCATTTTCTTCCATCTTTTGTTCCAGATCATGGATCTGCTTTAATGCCTCCTGGGCCTGTTTTTCGTTGGCTTGTTCATCTGACGCACTATCATCCCCTGCGGGTGAAATTGTTTGAGCTATCGATTTCGTGGAATTAATGATGAGGACTGTAAACAGAAAAATAACAAAGACAAACACTTTAAACGGATGAACATTCATAAAAATCTCCCTCTTGTATTATGTCATTCCCGCGAAGGCCTGCCCCGCCAAAGGCGGTGGCGGGAATCCACAACAATCTAATAAACACCTAAAAATTTGGATTAACATTAAACCATAACATATTCTTAATCACTTTGCCACCACATAGCAGCGACGGAAGATTAAAATAGTTTTAAGATTAATTACCTAGACTTTTTGGGGGATTTAATTGTCACTTTATCTAAGGCAGCGGCTTTAACCGGAAAAATAATCCATAACCATAGAAGCATATAAACCAACCAGTAAAACATGCTGATCCTGTTCATCACGATTAACCTAAAAGGTAAAGGATAAACCTGTTTGTACCGGATAAATTTCTCAAAATCAGCTTGGTCAGTTTTAGGCCACAAAGGCCATTTATGGGTCATATAATAGTTTTTAGGTTTATCCGGGCTAAAAAGCTCCTTTATATCATGCATATTGTAATACCCTTCCTGCCCCGAATCATAAACACTCTTTTTAGGATCAAAACTCAATGGTCCAGGGATTTTTCCCCAATAGTCATAACCGAACAAATGACACAACTCACAGCCGCCATGTTTTTCGCAAACATCAGGGAGCGACTTATACTCCTTGCCAATCTCACTGATTGATGGGTTATTGATGGGGTCGATTTTAAATTTTAACCGGTGTTGATACACAAAGTGGATTTCCGTCAAATGAAATATCATCAAAAAAATCCCTACAAACACCAATGCCTTATGACGGCTTTGAAAGAAAAACTCATAGCCCAAGGCCATGAATATGCTGATAGACAAAACAAAACTTGCTGAACCCCGCCAATAATGGGTCAATGATTTAAAAAATGGAAAGGCTGCCCTTAAAAGATCCGCGGTGACATGCGTGCGTACAAAGGCAAATTGGACAAGGCTTGCAAAAACCATTGTCCAAAAAAGCTTAGATTTTAAAACTTTCTTAATGCGAAGAATACCGATAAGAACAGGGATCAGGGCCATTGAACCAATAAAATTAGAATATTCCCAAATACCCCCAATGGCCCAGTGGCCATCACCCTTAATGACATGCTTTTCACCAAACAAAGAAAAGAAAATCCCCCGGAACAAAGGTTTATTTTTCCATATGATGCCATAATTGGGTATAAATCCTGTCCCGTTGCGAAGAAATCTGGCACCTTCAAATTCTATAACACCCCCTAAATGCGGCCAACTTAAAAGAATGGCGGACATAAAACAAAAAAGGATAAAGCCAATCTTCTTGAAAGCCTCCAGGCGACCATCATAGGGGCTGATCAGTTCCGCAATTAAACGGCCTAAGAAAATATAGGGAAAATATTGCAGCCAGAAATACCCTCCATTACCCATCAAAAACAAGCACAAGGTCAGCCATAAGCCTGTTTTGATGGTTGTGCGATCAAACGAAAAGTCCCTTATGAACAATTTCTCCATATGGACCAGTATCCAGGGAATATACGCGAAAGACTGGACATGAAGCTGCGTGCCATCATTCGTTAAATGAAACACCCAATAACCTGAAATGGAAATAATGAACCCTGTAAAAAAACGCGCGGCCCTGCTTTTAATACCCAGATAAAACAACCATTGATACATTCCAGTCGCAAGGATAATCGATAAAAGGAGATTCGTGATTTTCATCGACCAGACAACATGGGGGACAAAGAAATGGACCAGCGGATAAAGCGAAAATATGTAGACCTGCCCATCCGCAGCCAACAGGAACCCGCCACAGCGGCTAGGTGTAAAATAAGGGAAAGAAAATTCCGACAAGAGGTGTTTCTTAATAAGCGCGATCCACCAATAACCATACCCTTCAAAATCACCACCGCCCAAATAACTCAAAAGGTAAATCTCAGCGTAAAGGACAAGGCCAATAAGTACTAAGAAAAATATAAGAACATACTTATAAAAATCAGATTGCTTAAGAAAATTACGATCCATAAAGCATGTCCCCACTCAAGGACGCATCATTTGAATTTAATACTAAATGTAATTCTTCCTCTTGGCCATTAAACACATGTTAAAATATTGGGATACATTGAATTTTAGAAATCTCTCCTCCTTCAACATTCAATGTGTCCCCCATTCTTAAATTTTCTTCACCCTCTTCCCTTGTATCCATTTATTTACAATGAGAAAAATTGTATAAGGAATTAGCCCTAAACTTAATAATACTGCTAATAGTTTTTTCATAAATCTCTTTTCAAGACTATATATGTTGGTCACAAATTAAGGTGCCACCTTATTTTTACGAGCCCACTTTTTGAAAATCTATAATTTCATTGAAAACGCCATTCCAAATTTAGAAATTGGCAAGTCAAATAAAAACCCCCTGCAAATCATTAAATTTACCAGGGGGAATTTATTTGCTTTATTCCAAAGAAACTTTAATTAAGACTAATTAAATCTTTTCTCAATCTTTCTGGAACTTGGTCCAAACTGGCAATCTGAAGCTCACGATTCTTATTGTTCATGGATGTCTTTTCGTCCGAAGTGGGTGAAAGATTACCAAAAGTTTGTGGTGGCAACTTCCACATTTTGCCTGTTATAGGGTCAATTATTAACATTCCTATTAACCCACCAAATAGAATGTTACCAAAGAACCAACCGTCTATATCCGCTTTAACCACACTAATTTGGTCAGCAAATCCAGGTTTCGAATATTTAATTGTATATGCCTTTGCGTGCATATACGATTCACCTGCTGTTAATGATATCGTTGTGGGCGTTGTTCCATTAAACATTACTTTCCCATATTCATCTGTAATAGTAATATTTGCACCTGATGGATTGCTATTAACTGTTAATGGAAATACACTTTGACCAACAATACTGGCGCATCCAGTTAAAAATGAAGTAAGCACAAGAATTGCTATTATCCCTTTAAATTTCATCAATCCTCCTATTTTGTTATTGGTTTTTTAAATTAGAGTCTGCACTTATTTTAAAAATTCAAAAAATCATCTTCCTCAAAAATGAAATATAAATATGGCATATTGTCTCTGATATAATAAAATTGTCAAACTATTTAACTTTGAGTAAGGTTTATTAAACAAAGACATAAATACTAATTAGATTTTCCCGCAGGATGACATGAGTTTAAATACCCCTCAGCTTCTTCTTTTGATATAGGCCTGATTATGCTTCGAGCTGAAAGGATGCCCATCTCAACCGTTTGTAAAACATAATAATTCTGACCTGCTTCCGCTGTAAAATTGTAATTATCAGTATTTTCAGCTTTCGACTGAAGATTCACTTGTCCAGGTTCCCTTTGCCAAGCAAGATAACTCCCTGGTCCTGTCATCCCTATTACAGAATTATTATCGGAAATCTCAAAATGCAGCGCGCCCCCAAAATAAGAAGCTGGCCGAAATACATAGATACATGCTTTATCTGTAGGGCAATTGCCTTTGTTAACATTATAATCAATACTTGGCACATATTGCATAGGCGTAGCACATCCAGAAAGAAGCAGCACTACAAAAAATAATGCCCCAGATTTTCCTGAATTTTTAATCATATAAAATCTCCTGTTATATTGCCCTTTTGTAATATGTGAAAATTCAAAAACGATTCACCTATATCTTTCTGTTTTCAGAATTGAGGTGACACCTTAATTTCAAAATTGATCTTTCTTCGTAAATGGTAACCATCCTTTAATCGTCCCTAAAATAGCTATCAAAGCAGCCCCTAATAGCAACAATGCACTATATTTATTGAAAAAATCATGTGATGCTTGCACAACAGCCTCATGCGGATTAACCGTAACTGTCGCACCAATGAAAGCTCCAATAATCCCACCCGTAATAAAGCAACCTGTAAAATAAATAATGGCGAACCATGCAATACCTAAAAAAATTCTTTTAAAATCAACATTACTTTTATTACCTTCTTGATTCTCATTTTTTCTAAACAAATAAATTAAAGTTATGATATTCATGATAAACAGAATTAATACAAAAATTAAAAGCGCAATTTGTGGTTTGACAGCCGTAACCGGAGCAACCGGAGCAGAAACACTGCTTTTTAAATTTTTGCTTAACTCTCCGATCAAGCCGAAAAACCAGCATAACGTATCCAAAAAAACCGTAGTAATGGCGATTATTCTCATATTCTCTTTTTTACCTTTCTCTAGAAACGGTCTCGATTATTTTATCCAAAAAACACTATTGGCGGACCGGTACGCCTAGATTCTTGAGTTGCAATTATTTACGAAGGCCGTATTATTTATCTGGTGGCAATGTATCAAACACCACCGCCTCGCCTGAATAATGATAAATTTCTTTAAATAAACCCATTTCTGCATTACCTTTGATGTTGATAATTGCATTTGCCCCCATAGCTTTAGCATTATTAGCCATGTCTTCCAAAGATTTATCCATAACATAAACAATCATATCCGAATATAAAATATTACTTTCTCCTTTAAAATATCCCGTTACGGGCCCAAGACTACGATATGAATATTCAGGTGGTGATTGACCTTGATAAATAGCAACAGGATAATTTAACGCCCGCCCCTTTATCCTTTCGAATTGATTTGGATTTGTTGCGCATCCACCCATTACAGCAATGCCTAAAATAAATATTATGAATTTTGTCATTTTCATTTCTTTTTAAAGATAAAATATTACTATCGTAAAAATATAAGCGGATCGTATCTGGCCAAGTTATTATCAGCACTTCTGTCAAAACCAAGAATTAAGGTGACGCACATCTTAATTACGGGGAAAAGTGAATTATTTTGTGTCATCTTATTTTATCACCTTATTTTATAATCCCAAACTGCACGGTGATAATGACGGTGTATTTCTTTATCTTTTGTTAAAAGAGGGGCTTTAGTCATTAAAGCTTGCGCTACTATTAGGCGGTCGAAGGGATCGCGGGTCCATGATAAATGCAAAGACTCCTTGATGACTGATTCAAAAGGATCTTTGCAAATTTCTAACCCAATCACAGTTTGCAATTTTTCAATAATTCTAATCGGACTACCTTCAATTTTCTTTGATTCAACAAGATATTGAAGCTCCAAAATAACAACAGGAGATATCATCACGGTGGACGTATTGATGCGCTTAATAACTTCTTCAGGCAGGCGATGATGCTCCTTCATGGCCATCCAGATGATCACATGAGTATCTAAATGCACCATTTCGACCACTATAAATTACCTCTCCATTCATGGGACCAATCCATATGGACAAGACTTTCCGGATCACCATTTATTTTCCCTATTTTCTTGATGCGATCAAGTTTTGAACCTTCTACAGGAGGAATGATCTTTATAATTTTTCCATGACGGGAAATGCCTACCGATTCACCCGTTTTAAGAACACGGTCAAGGATTTGATAGATATTGCTGCGAAGCTTGGACGCTGTAATAATCATGCAGATTCTCCTAACTGCCCTCCTGCTTAGCCTTTAAAAGGCAGACGGAAGGCGTTTATCCTATTAAAAGGATAACACTAAATACGTACGATGTCAATTAAATCACGTACGTCATGTCACGTTTTATCACGCAACGTATTAGTCAATTCTCCTGAACGATATAATTACCAACCAAAATTAAGGTGACACGCAACTTAATTACGGGAAAAACTGAATTATGTTGTGTGTCACTTTAATTCCAGTTTATTCTCAACTCCGCTCTTATCTTCATCCTAACTTCTCTGAATTCTATAAACAGCATCGGTGGATCGGGTCTGCTTAACCTTATTCGTCAAACTAAATTTGGTAAAAATTAAGGTGACACGCAACTTAATTACGGGAAAAACTGAATTATGTTGTGTGTCACTTTAATTCTTTCCGGTTCGCCTAGATTTTATATTCGTCTGCCTATATTCTTTAGGGCAATTGATTGAAACCTTTAAAAATATTCTTATTATTCCTAAATGCAAGCGCATATTTCATAAAATCTTTGCCGCTACCATTCAAAAAATCCTGACAGTAATTTTCTAAGTCAAAAGCAAATTGATTAAAGCTTTCTAAAGGGTCATTAACGAAATCGGGATATTTTGATCTAACTTTCAAAAATTTCATATAAGTAACATGATCCAAACTATAGTCATACATTTTATATTGAACATCTCCTAATGATTCTCGATAACTAAATCGCAATTCTCTTTCAAACTTTTTAAATAAACAAGAAACAAAAAACCCTCCTGAACTTTGACCTTTTTTTCCATCATAAAGAATAAAATTATTCTTATTCATTATGGGAATAATGATCGAGCAACCTTTTTTAAAGATTAATATAGTATTTCTATTTTTTTCGTCATCACTCATATATCAAATAAATCGGAAATATTCTCAATGTTTGGAATATCTTCAATCTCCCCATCTGATTCAACAACCTCATATCCCCTATCAGTTAAAACATATCTTTCTGCACCATAAAAACCACCACTGCCTCCAGGTGATTTATTTACAACTGTTCCCCCTACTCTCATAGTAGCTCTTAATAGACCATAATTTACCTTCCAGTTAGCTTGGAATGAACCCTGATTAGGCCAAGATAGTTTAAATTCATTTGAGTTTAAGTTATTCAAATCTTGTAATTTACCTATCGCTAAACTTCTACCAGATGCAATTTGAGTTTGCACTTCATCAGCAGTTCCAGCAGTTTCATTAAAACCAACATCATCGCTCCAGCTTAATATGGGCTTATCTGCAAAATTCTCAATTTCCTGCCCATCATTAACTTGATTTAATACAGATGAATTGACATTATTAAATGCCTTGACTATATCACCAGCCTGATAATAAGATGCGTTTGCTGCTACTCCACTACCCGCTGATGACGCAGCTTCCCCAGCCCCTGGTTCTAAGACATCTCCATCTCCTGGTTCTAACCCTTGACCACCATTTGCTGCTGTAGGACTTTGAAATGCACCAACTACTGCTAAAGCCATAGCTGTATACCCTGCTATTTGATGAAATGTATTCCATCCTCCACCCTGATAACTACTTGTAGCTGTATTAAAGTAAGATATTGAACCTGATGCAATCAAAAAAGGATTCCCTGTAACTGCACCAATAACAATTGTAGCTATATTTAATACCTGTTGAGCAAAATGTCCCCAATCACCTGTAACAACAGCTCTTATTAAGGGACTAATAAAATCTCCAAGTTTTTGCCAAAACTTCTTCCACCAAGAATGCCCCGTCAGATCAACCAAATTCACGGGATTATTATTACAATACGTATACCTATTCAATGTCTGCGGATTATTCGGTGCTTGCACCACCGTATCCGGCGTAATAAACCTTCCAAGGACAGGGTTGTAATACCTCGCTCCCAAAAACGTTAACCCCGTCTCATCATCCAACGGTTTTCCGCTAAAGTAATACCACGCTGTTGCAAAGTTATTCCCATATTTATCATGAGTAACCACCTTGCCATACGGATCATACTCAGTTAATTCACGCACAAGACCCGCTTGATCGGTCAAGACGTTGGTGCCGCCTAGATGGTCGGTGTGATAAAAGAATAGGTTTCCAGCGTTATCGACTGAAGCTACGCGGGTTGAGCCCATGTAGATAAACTTTGTGATCCGTGATTGACTGCCATTGACGCTGGACGGATTTTCAACCTCGTACACATTGCCCACATCAATGGTGTTATCAACTGTCGGGTTTTGGGCAGTGGCGGGTAACGGATTGGTCACGCTTCCAAAAAGTAAGGCATTGGTGTTATCGTTGTAAAGCGCCAAGTCGCGGCGGTATACTGTCTTTTCAGTTCTTCCGCCGTCACCGTCATAGATATAATCAGCGACTTTAAGACCGCCAACGGTGACATGTTGCAGGCGGTTTTGGCTGTCATAGGCATATTGGGTTAAATTAGTCCCCTTTTGTAGGCTCACCATATTGCCATTGAGATCGTATTTGAAAATGCTGCCGTCAGATAATGATGTCACAGCATGCGGGCCGGCTTTGCTGCCATCGGTTCGGCTGTTTAATTCGCCGTAATTATATGTTAACCCATCTTTAAGGGTGATATTGCCGATGGTATCATAGGCATATGTTTTATTACCATATATGCCATTCTGCGCGGTTAGCAGACGATTTAAAGCATCATAGGTAAAGCTCTGGGTCGCGGTATTAACATTATCCTTGATCGTGAGAAGCTGGCCTATAGAATCGTAAGTGTAATTCAAATCTTGAACAACAAGATTTTGGGCATTGGATGTGTAAACATGTAATAAACGAAAACTTAACGGATCATAGGTATACGCTGTTGCTGTGCCATTGCCGTATTGGATCTGTGTAATCTGCCCGTTGGCATTATAATTGATAGCCTTAACATAGACATTGCTGGCAGCAGGTACAATGACGGTTAATTTCGCAGGATTGCTGGTCACTGAGCCAGCAGCATTAGTCACGACACATGCGTAGCTGGTTGCATTATTTGCACCTGTTGTTGTGGGTATTGTATATGAACTGTTTGTTGCTCCACTGATAGGAGTAAAGGTAGTAGCTCCTAAAGCTTCCTGCATCCATTGATACGTAGGTAGCGGTGTTCCTGTTGCTGTTACATTAAACGTCGCGGTTCCTGGTGCTGTGACTGTTTGATTCACAGGTTGGGTTGTGATGCT
>Ga0206950_1159_pt1 | contig 14070 bp, 6 predicted proteins | sample Alteio_BWOrgHeat_41_FD_152954 | JGI IMG/M metagenome (GOLD analysis project Ga0206950, IMG submission 152954) | Enriched cells from forest soil in Barre Woods Harvard Forest LTER site, Petersham, Massachusetts, United States -... | ecosystem: Environmental > Terrestrial > Soil > Temperate forest > O... | reverse complement strand
GTTCTGCTTCAATGATGTTTATGTCAGCACCTTTAGGAACACCCGCTGCCGAATTCCTGATTGATGTAGCTTTGGTTCACCGGTTGATAGCGGAACAGCACGGGGACCTGGCGCACCTGCCGTTACGAGCCGTGGGCGAGGGGTGGGATAACGCAATGTTTCGATTGGGTGAGCACCTCGCAGTAAGACTGCCTCGCCGCGCTGCCGGCGCGACACTCATAGGCAATGAACAGCGGTGGTTACCTGTTTTATCAAAGCAAGTGTCGCTCCCAATACCGACACCTTATCGAGTCGGCAAACCATCTCAAGGTTACCCTTGGGGCTGGAGTGTTTTGCCCTGGCTGAAGGGCGTGACGGCAGATCAAAGTGAGCCTTCTGCAACGCAAGGCGCCGTGTTCGGAGGATTTTTGCGCTCGCTGCATATTCGCGCGCCCATGGATGCGCCTGCAAACCCATTACGAGGAGTCCCATTGCACCAGCGTGCCCCTTCGGTGCAGGCAAGGATGGACCGGCTGGCCATCCAAACCGACCTGATCACACCGCAACTCAGGCATCTCTGGGATTTAGCCTTAAGAGCACCGCTGGACGGAACGCCAATCTGGCTGCACGGGGATTTGCACGCGCGGAATGTGCTGGTCGAGGATGGAGTTATCACCGGAGTTATCGATTGGGGCGATATGTGCTCCGGCGATTCGGCCACCGATCTGGCATCGAGCTGGACGCTCTTTGGCGACACGCGCTCTCGGCAGGAACTGTGGAGAGCATATGGCGAAATCTCCGAGCCTGCGCTCCAACGCGCCACGGGCTGGGCCCTTCTGTTTGGACTCGCGCTGCTGGAGACGGGTTTAAACGATAACCCCAGGAACGCTGCGATCGGGGAGAAAATTCTGAAGCGCCTGGCGGATGTTGGCTAACCCGGCTTATTTGGCCCGGTAAAACACGGTGGCGCCTTCGGTGCCGACGCCGGTGAACGTCTCCGAGAGGTTCGTCAAGGTAACGCTCCAGCCCGCCGTCCAAGAGGCCTGCAGGAGGTTGGTTTTCCATTCAATGACGTAGGACCACCGCAACCTGTCCCGGCACGCCGGAGATATTTCCGACAGAGGTGCCGTCCGATTTCATTCCGGAAACCGAGCCAATCTCCAACGGAACGAACGCCGATGAGCCGGAGGCAGCATTGAAACAGATTTCGCCCGCGAGCGTTGGGCCTTGGAGCACCTGTCCGGGCCGTGCGCCGACTGTAAACTTAATGTGGGAGGCATCCACCACCTGGGCGGTCGAAGTTCCGATGGCCGGGTTGTTCGCGGCAATCGACCAATTCGTAAAGCGGTTCGCCGGATAGTCCAGGGTGAAGCTCAGGTTTGTCAAACCGACTGTAGATATCAGGTTAATCGGAACGCAAGCGCTCTGGCCCACTTGGATTGCGGTCGATCCAACTCCCACCTGGACGCATTCGCCGACAAGGACCTTGAATAAAATCGAGTTGGTCTGCGGCGGACTGCCGCTGGCAGTAACCAGTACCTCGATCAGATTCGTGGTGCTGCCTTGCAAACAGTCTGGCGCCCAGAAGAAAACGCCGTTGGTGCTGATGGTGGCGCCCACGGGTGCATTGGGCCCGAGGCTGTAAGTGAACGCGGGCGACGGCACGTTAGCATCGCTCACCACATTGCTGATGGTTAAAGCCGCGCCCACGTTGATAGTTTGGTCACCCACGGGGATCAGCACCGGCAAGCTGGTGACAGAAGTCGTAGCATCCGGAGTCGAATGCGCCGCTTCGACGTTGCCGGCGTTGTCCTGGGCGGTGCTGAAAAAGGCGTAGGCATGGCCGAATTCGCCGTTGAATTGCGCCGAAGTTGCATTGGTGTCGGCAAGCCAGAGCTGATACGGCCCGCCATTGTCCGAAAACCAAATGTTGTAACCGGCCACGCCGGAGCCGCCCGTGTCATCCTTGCCCGCCCAGGAGACGGTGAAGTTGTCATTATTGACTGCGGCCGGTAATGCCGCGACGGCACTGGTGGGAGGCACGGCATCCACAGTGTTGGTTGTCGGATTGGTCGGCAGCGGATCGTTCGTGTCAAAGACGATACTGGCCTGGTTAGTGATCAGAGTCCCTGTTCGCAGTCCTGCGGACGGTTTGATGCTGAAGGTCACGTATCCTGCCCCGACATTGTTCGTCGTATTCGGTGGCAGGACGCCTTGCTGAGTGTCGGTGACCAGCTGGCCTGTGTTCAGGTCAATCGCGTTCATCGTCCATGAAAGGCTGCGGTTTTGGACATTCACCCCGACGCTAATATCCGCTACAACATTGGTTGGATTGGGAGCCGGCAAAGCAATGCGCGTCTGGAAATGAGTGTTGTTGGTGGGGACGGTAATCGTGGTGCCACCTATCACGACATTGCCGACGCGGAAGGTGCGCAGATCCAGGCTGGGATCCAGGGCGTCGGAAATGGAGACTTGCCGAGCGAAGGCCGGTGCGTTGGAGGTGTTCTCAAAGTAGATGGTGTATTGCCAGGGCACCTGGGAGCCAACGAAACCAACCGACGAATAGCCATTGGGCCCCTGTTTTTCGTTCGGGTCTTTGGGTCGCAGTGGGTTTACTTGTTTCCCGGGTGGTTGAGGGGGACCGAACAGAGAACATACCACTTCGCAATAGATCCGGGTGACCTTGGTAACGACCACTTCCATGATATGGTGAATCACAGGAATGGTCATGCAGGCCACGTAGCAGAATACCCCGCCTACGCCGGTAAAACCTGCCGGGATACACTCAGTAGCACAACTCAGGACTTCAGCGGCATAAGCTACATCGTGGATCGTCTCCTGAGCTGTTTCCGCTGTTTCACATATCTCACAACCCGCTTTAGGCCGGATTCGCTTGCCCAGGACTGCGGGCAAAGGCGCGATCGAAGGCGTAGGCAAACTGGATAAGTCATTGGTGTCGATCACATTGCCGGCGACCAAAGACTCGGCAAAGAAAATCTCCCAACCATTGGTGGTGGCTAGGGCGTTGGCCGCCAGCGGCGGCAACGAATAGGGATTGGTAACCACGACGCCCGATGGGTTCGTGACGGTCGTCGTCAGTCCATTTGAAGGATCTGATAAAAACTCCCGCAGCGATTCGGCATCGTTGGCAACCTTGGCCAGGAATTGCGCTTTCGTTTCAACAGTCGGCACAATGTCATAGTAGAACGATTGATCCTGGAAGCCGGAGACTACGAAAGAGAAATCAAGAGCCGTTGCGGGTGGGACATCCCGCACCAAAAAAGCCTCGTTGTTCTGCGAATTAATGGCCTCCAACGGAGGTGTCACGGAAATAGGGAAGTTCGGCAGGTCGAGGATGACCACGGTGAGGTAAGGGATATCGACATTTCCGTCATTGGCGATCTCACCCAGCCAAACGAAGGGCAAGCCGACCCGGGGCGATGAATTGACCAGGCCGGGAATGACTTTGGCCGACAAGGGCACCGCGGCTTCGATGGTTACGGCCTGAGTGGCGGTGGCGGATTGATTGCCGGGGTTGGTCAGCACGACGTCATACGTTGCGTGGACCGCGTTCGTGAACAAGAACCTGGCCTTGACGGTGGTGGCGTCCACGAAAAAGTTCGTTTCCGCGGAATAGCTGTTGGCGCCGGAGACCAGTTGGACGGTGGCTCCGTTCTGGAATTTGGCGCCGGTCACGGTGATGGTGACTTGTCCATTGTCGCCAATGTGGTCGGACCTCACGCTGCTGATCGCAAAAGGCACGATACTGGCCGTCAAGGTGTAGCCCAAGGGCCCCCCCGGCTCGTTTTCACCGCGCACCATGACGTAGTACCAGCCCGCTTGTGTGGTTGGAACATCGACCTGCTGGTTGGGGCTCATGGGATTGCTGTAAATGAAATCGTAGTTGCCCAAATCAGGCACCGCACCAAAACGGACATAAAGTTCGTTTGCGCTGTTCGGCGAGGAACCGGTGAGCGTGAATCTGACGGTTTGGCCGGCGGGGCAGTTTACCTTGTAGAACTGGGTGCCGCCCGTGCTGAGTTGGTTCGAGACTTGTTGGCCGAGAACCAGCACCGGAACATCGATGGCAATTGGACTGGCGGATACGGCGGTGAGATTGGCCAGGCTGGTCTCGGGCACGGAATCGCGCACATCAGCCCGCACAATGGCGTAATAAGAGCCGGGGCTGAGGCCCGGCAGCGGCCCGGTCCAGGACCCGGTATAACTGGCCAGCGCGCCCAGGTTGGTATGATTGACATCGGCCAGGAGCAGTGCGTTAAGGTCCCAAACATTGTTGGTCGAAAGATAAATAGCATCGGTCCAAGTACTGGCCGTTGGGTTGGTGGTCTGGTTGGACACGGTCCAGGTGATCGTCGCTTGAGTTCCCGCGCTCCCGGAGGCCGGGGAAATGCTGACATTGGCGGGCTGCAACTTGGTCGGCGGCGGCAGCGTGATCTGCATGGCATTGGCATTCCAACCCAGGCTGTCGTTGTAGCCAAGATGTTGGAAAAGCACGTTGCCGCTGTCGGCCAGGACCAGAACATAGAACGGGCCCGACTTGTCGGTCGGAATGATGACCGTGGCAGAATTGGTGTAGCTCTGTCCGGTTCCCAAGGAATAGAGGTTTGTGGCCGTGCCCAGTCGGGTGGCGCTGAAATTCAGGACCTGGTCCTGGGAGAGGTAGACGGCATCATTCCAGACAGCGGGTCCAGCGGAGGAGGTCCCTTCGTTGGAGACCACCCAGGAGACAGTGATGGGCTGGCCCGCGTAGGCAGTCGGCGGAACCTGCACGGAAGTGACCTTAAGGTCGGGGTACAAGGTCGGCTGAATGTTTACAGCAGTCGAGCTGACCGTCATATTGTTGGGTTGGCTGCGGCATTCCTGAATGCGGTTGGTGGCGTCCGCAACCACAAACACATAATAGGATCCGTTTACGTTGGGCAGACTGAACGGCACCGTTTGGGTGTAGGTGCCACCCGGGGGCAGGGTAGTGGTTTCCACCGAAGACCCAAGTAGCACACTGTTTGCCAGGCTGACGGAGTTGTTGCCCAGGTAGACCGAATCGATCCAGGATCCCGTGGCCGTAGCTGAGCTCGCGTTGGTAACCGTCCAGGAAACGCTCATCGGCAGATTCGCGCTGGCCGAAGCGGGGATCGAAATCGCGCTCACCATCAGGTCCGGATAAGCCCCAAAGCTCACTGGTACCGTGGTGACTGAGCGGGCCGGATTATTGCGTTGGCAGGTGGTCGCTACATTCACCGAATTGCTCACATCAGCGATGACGAAGATATAATCGTTTCCGCTGCTGCAAGCGGGTATTTGCACCGACTGACTTTGCGAATACTTCGCGCCCACCGACAATCCTCCGTTGTGCTGGAATTGGCCCAGCAACACCGCGCTGGAGTCCAACACGGGGGAAGCCGAGGCGTAGACCGCATCGAACCACGTTCCGGCGGCGACGGCAGTGCCGGCATTGGTAACCGACCATTGCGCGGTCCAGGGCACCGCGGAAGTGAGCGTCGCCGGGACGGCCAAAGCCGTCACCTGCAAACTCGGGTAGGGGCTCGGGAGCACCTGAATCGGAGTTGACAGGGTGAGGAAATTGTTTGTTTCGCAACAGGCCGCGTCAACGATGTTACTGACGTCCGCCACGGCCGTCAGATAGTAGGTTCCAGAGAGGCACCCTGGCACCGTATAGGATTGAGATATTGAATAGGTTTCACCTGCACCCAGACTCGCGTTGTTGGGATTCTGACCAAGCAAATAACCCTGGCCCGGCACGTACAGAGGCGAAGACGAGAGGTAGAGGGCGTCGGTCCAGTTGGTGCCGGCCAGCATTGCGCCGCCCCGGTTGGTCACCGCCCAGATGACACTGGCCTGTCCTCCGGCGAGAAGCGTGCTGGGCGCCGACACGCTGGCCACGGTCAGGTACGGTGGATTGGGAGGCGGCGCGGGCACCACAATCAGGGGCGAAGCAGCCTCCAGCATGTTGTTGGTCTTGGTGAGCTCGATGACCTGGTTCCCGAGATCCGTATACGCAAAAAGATAATTCGTGGCGCGTTGAGCATTCGCGGGAAGAACGCTCGAGAAGATAGTCACGGGTTGTTCGTTGGTGTAGCTGGCGCCGATGTCCAACGCGCCCCAGTGGACAAATGACGCGAGCCTCAGGTTCACGTTGGTATCGAATACGCCATTGGTGGACAAGAAGATGGTATCGACCCAGTTATCGCTCGAAGTGCCGTTGAGCCCGTTGTTGCTGACCACCCAACGGACGTTGATGGTTTGACCCGCATAGGCATTGGCGGGCGCCGAAAACCTCGAAACCTCCAGGTCGGAAGGGATCGGTGGGGCGACGATGATCGGTGTCGAGTTCTGGTCGCGGCCGATATTGCCGCTCTCGAATGAGCCCGTACCGCCGGCCTGGTATCGATTATCAACAATCGGCACGACGTACCACGTGCCGGTGGCGATGCCTGTGGGCACCAGGAATTGGTTCGTGTGAGTGTAGCTCTGACCCGGATCGAGCGGTCCGGTAAAAAAGACATGTTCGATCACGCCCCAATACCCATTCACGAAATCATAGTTCGTCGTCCGGGAAAGTGTCACCGCGTCGAACCATGTGCCGGTAATGCTGGCCTGGCCGATATTCTGGATCGTCCAAATCACTGTGACCAAATCCCCTGCCCAAACGGTGGTTGGCGGTGCCGGAGCGACTTGAACGCTGGCAACGTGCAGAAAACCTGGCGCAACAAATTGGACGTCGATCGGGGAGCTGCTGCTGCCCACGACATTGCTGCCATTGTCCACTCCGAGCAACCCGGTGCTGTCCGAATTGACCACGAAATAGAATGGCCCGGAGATTCCCACCGGCAGGACGACGTTGACATCCTGTTCGTAACAGTCGCCTACTGCCAGATAGCTGGGATTCTCGAAGGTGCCGTAGTCGGCGACCACACCGGTCAAATCATTGGTTTTTGACAAGTAGAGATGGTCGTACCAAATCGGCACGTCAGTGTCGGCTTGTCCATCGTTACAAACGGCCCACCTGACCGCCACCGTTTGGGCTCCCAATCCGTTGGTCGGCGCCGTCACACTGGTCACTTTTAACGCCGGCAACGGCGTGACTTTGACCAGGAGATTGGAACTAACGCCCAGGTTGTTGGCACTGGCGGGCCCTTCGAACACCGTACCTAGCGCGTTGACGACGACCAGCACGTGATATTGGCCATTCGTAATGCCCGTCAGGTTCAGCGTCACCGTTCGGATCCGGCTCGTCGTCTGGCCCGGGTCAAGATTTCCAGTGAAAAGGAACTGCCCAAGGAACTGCGCGGCGTCCTGGGTCTGATTATCCGGCGAGAGATAGAGATAATCCACCCACGGGCCAGTAGCCCTGGCCTGGCCCTGGTTGCTCTCCGCCCAACTGACGTCGAACGAGCCTCCCGTCCAGGCCTGCGGCGGCACGACAATGTTGCTGACAATCAGGTCCGGAACGTTTGCAAGCGCGAGGGTCACCTGGGCACTATTCGTCTGCCCAAAAGGGCTGCTGACCACGACGCTGTAGGTGCCTGCGTCGGCAGTGGACACCGAACTCACTTCTAATTGGAAGTCGCTCGAGCCGAATATATTGCCTCCGTCGATCAAGTTGGTTCCATTTCTGATCCACTGGTAGGACAAGGGGGGCGTCCCGTACGCCCCTACCACTAAGAAGGCGCTGCTCCCCGGGTTGACCGTCACATTGGTCGGTTGCAAGGTGATCCCGGGAGGCACTGCCTGTGTCAGTGTGGCCACTGTGCTGGTCACCGAGCCATACACGTTCGTCACAATGACCTGATACGGCCCAAAGTCGGCTCCCAGAATTCCGGTGATCGTCAGCACGTTGCTGCGGGAGCCTGAAATCCGAGCGTTGTCGGCCAGATTCGCGTTGTTAAACTGCCATTGGTAGCCCAGGGGCGCCGTGCCTCCGGCAACGACAGTCAGTGCTGCGGCCCCGCCGATCAGGGCAAACTGGTTGGTTGGCTGCTGCGCGATGAAAGGCGCGTTCCGGCCGCTGCCGAAACGGAAGATCGTCCCATCGCCTCCAGTTGAGACATCGTTTGCGCCGCCGGAAGGGGTCGTGCCATAGAAAAGGCCGTCGCTGGCTTGCCGCAGGGCCGCCGAGGGATTGGACCCGTCGAGGGGATGCTTGGAGGCGTCCTGAATTGCACCAAATGAGTAAATAGGTGTTAATGCGCCTTGCGGCGAGAGGCTAAACACGGTGCCAAACCCGTTGGTCCCGCCGCTAGCAGTGGTGCCGTAGAAGTTGCCATCCGTGCCCTGCACCAGGGCGGCCGTCGGATTTGCCCCGTCAAGGAACTGTCCCGAGGTACTACTGGAGACCTGGCCGAATGCATATGCCACGCTGTAGACGCCAGTGGTGGTTATCCTGAACACCACGCCCTCGCTGTGAGGTCCCTCGAATTCTGCGGTGCCATACAGAGATCCGTCTCGTCCCTGAACTAATCCGGCTTGTGGTGAACCTCCATCGGTGGCTCCGCTGAACGAATAGAGCATCGTCAGCGTCCCATCGGGCGTCACCCGGAAGATCGTACCATTGTCACTTTGGCCGCCATTGGCGGTCGTGCCGTACAAGTTGCCGTCGCTGGCGATGGTTATTCCAACTGGACTGTCGCCATTGGTCCCATAGAACGTAGCCGACCACACAATAGCGCCGTTGGTATCGACTTTGAAGACTGTGCCATGGCTGGGATTGCCTGCGGAGTATCCGGCACCGCCGAACTGTGTGCAGCCATAGAGCTTGCCTTGCGCATCTTGCACCAACCCCCCTTGCGGATAAGCGCCGTTGGTCCCGTTAAACGAAAACAAAGGAGTTATGCTTCCGGTCGTGCTCGCTGTGAACAGCGCTCCCAATTGATTGACTCCGCCTGCTTGAGCCATCCCGTAGAGATTGCCGTCCTGGCCTTGCACCAAGCCGCCGAGCGGCGAAAACCCCGCCAAAAAGCCTCCGGCAAGGCTGAAGGTGAAGGAGGCGACGCTGCTAAAGGCTCCCCCGGTTGACACTTTGAAGACCGTGCCAAATCCCCCGGGACCAAACAGATTTGTTCCCCCGGAGCTCGTTACGCCGTAGAGGTTGCCATCCTTTGCTTGCACGAGCGGTCCCGATGGCGAGGCGCCGTTGGTGCCGTTAAAGGAGGCTAGAACCGCAAGCTGGCCATGCGTCGGCGCATGGCTCATCGCCAGGACCAGAGTAACTACGAACCAGGGAGTGCGACCAGAAATAATCGTCTTCATGTAAGAGACCTTTCTTGTGTGCGATCGGTCTTGGAGCCGTCTCGGTAAACAGGCTCAAGAACACGCAGTACGCAAGCGTGGAGTAACCGCGCGGAAGCGTCCTCATAAATGGCTGATGGATACCATTACTATTGCTATATCTTCTTTGTCAAGCGGAATTCGACGAGGTAGGAGGTAGGGAGGTAGGGATGGCGCGCGCTGCGCCGTCCCAGCCCGCGCTCAGCGGGCTGAACGAATGCTCGATGAGATGCGAGTCCCTGATCAAAATGGGGACTCGTGGAACTCGTCCTTCCCATAGAGAACCTGTTTTGCGGTATGATGCGCCTTGACGAACGGATGGTGGAACCTGCTTAATTGGATGGCCTGAATCTGTGAAAACCGTTGAAACGGTTTCTGATGCTCTTCCCCTGCCAAACACCCCGCTGAAGCGGGGTGTTAATGAGAATCGGCGCCCGTGGAGCTTCAGCCGGTATGAAATACCCGGGCCACAGTCGTTCAGCGGCGGCCAGTCTGAATACACTAAACAGGATTAACGTCGCCCAAACAATCGAGGCAATGAACCGGACTGGAGAATGTCAGGGTGAGCGAGCGAGGTTCTTCGACGGCCGCCCGGAAGCTAGAGGGATCCTGTGTCCTGGATTCTTGGGAGGCGCGAAAGCCTTTGTCGGATGCCTCTTGTTTCTCATGTTGGCTGGCGCGGCGGGTTGCCTTTCAACCCGTCCTTGGCCGCCCGCCAATCTGAGTGAACCCGGCTGGACGGTGCGCCAAGGCCAGGCAGTTTGGCGTTTGCCGCATGGCGAGCGCGAGATCGCCGGAGAAGTTTTGGTCGCGACACGCAGCGACGGAAGCGGTTTTGTTCAGTTCAGCAAAAACCCGTTTCCCCTGGTCATCGCCCAGGTCCGGTCTGGACGGTGGGAGATCGAGTTCCCGCCACAGGGTAAGCGCTACAGTGCCCCAGGCAAACCGCCGTTGCGCTTAATCTGGCTGCACCTTCCGCTGATCCTTTCGGGCAAGCCTCCGCCAAAGAACTGGCTGTGGCATTCCGACGACAACGGGTGGAGTTTGGAGAATGGTGCCAACGGCGAATCGCTGACGGGTTACTTTGCTTCATGAAATATCGGGCGAGGTTCACTAAAAGAGGAGTTATATGATTCAACGCCAGCTGCTTTTCTCGATTTTGCTGTCGCTCTGCACGCCTGGGACGTTCCTGCACGCCGCTGAAACCAGTCCGCTGGTTTCGACCTGGGCGGCCGCACAAACGAATATTCATTCCTGGTCTGCCGATTTCGTTCAGACGCGCAATCTCAAGTCGCTTGCCCAGCCGCTGACTGCCGAAGGCCATGTCTGGTTTACCGCCCCAAATCGGTTCCGCTGGGAGTTGGGCCATCCCCCGCAAACCATTGCGGTCCGCGCGCCCACGGAATTGCTGGTAATTTATCCGCGGCTCAAGCGAGTTGAGCACTTTCCACTCAACGGCGCCCAGACCGGGCCGTGGCGCGATGCGCTTGCTTTGCTCGAGGCGGGATTTCCGCGAAGCCAGGCTGAGTTGCAAGCCCAGTACAGTGTCATTTCTCAGACGATCACCGGCCAGACCTGCGAGGTCACCCTGCAACCAAAGTCCGCCTCAGCACGCCGCATGATGCCCCAGATCAAAATTGATTTTGATACCAAAGACTCCTCACTACGCGGCACCGAATTGGAGTTTGCCGATGGCTCAACCTTGCGGAATGACTTCAAGAATCCTGAAATCAATCCGACTTTGGACGAAAAGCTCTTTGCCCCGGAAATGCCGCCGGACTACAAGAACGTTGAGCCGCTGAAGAGCCGGCAATAACAAGAATGCAGTCCAGCGCCGCGGCGCGCGGACATTCTTGTCTGATGCCACTAGAATTTTGAAAGCCTGATCAGCCAGAGCCATCTTGAGAACGCTTTTCGGGGGGCTGAAAGCCCCAAATGTGATAGCCCGGGCTGGAGCGAGCTGCGCGAGCGCAGGCCCGGGTCAACGGCCCCCTAACGATTCCGAGCCCTGTGAAGGGCGTCACGTCTAATGCCGATGCTCCTGCGCAGGCACCCTTTTTAAGGGCTCGTCTCTGCGGGTTCCGGCCCTACAGGCCTCAAGAGATCCTTTTGGTTCCCTTTCCTGGGCCTCCGCTTCGCTCCAGCCCAGGCTTTCACATCACAGGCTTTCAGCCCTAACTCGCAACCATATTATATAGACCGGAGGTCTGACTGGATAGTCCGAGCGCCGGTCAAGGCGTGACAACTTGGCGGCGTTGCTGTCTAATCCCCAGTGAACGCCACCTTGAGCGAGTCGCTGGAAGAAAAACGGCCGGGCGCGCCCCGCACCGGGCTGGTGCCCGGGGAATTTGGCGAACTGTACGAAGAGCATAGCCGGGCGATTTATTACCTGGCTCTGCGCCTCCTGAGCGACCCGCAAAAGGCAGAAGACGCCACGCACGATGTGTTCCTGAAAGCCTTCCGCAAGATGGACCAGTTTCGCGGAGAATCTTCCTGGCGCACCTGGCTCTATCGCATCGCCATTAATCATTGCCGTAACTTGCAGCAGGCCTGGCATGAGCGGCACATGGTCAACAACGCGGAGGATTTTGTCTTTGATAGCGCCCCGGCTAAAACCGATTCGCCGCTGAAAGCGCTCGAAACCAAAGAACTGGGCCAACGCATCCAAAAGGCTTTGGATGGTCTCCCGGCAGAATATCGGCTGCTGCTGCTGCTCGTCGCCGATGAACAGATGAGCTACGACCAGGTGGCCGCTCTCACTGACCAAACCGCTGATGCGGTGCGGGGTAAGCTCCACCGCGCCCGCAAGAACTTCGCTGTCCTTTTTCAACAATCCGCTTGATGCTGTCCCATGAATCCTCCGAAAAAAGTTACCACTCGCCAACAGGCTGAGGAGCAGCAGAACGCGCAAAGCCAGCAGCAAAGCCAGCACGAGACCGTTCACGAATTTGCGACCGTCGAGGAGATGTTGCGCCACGATGCGGTCCATACACCCGTGCCGCCTTCCATTGCCCATCGGCTGCAAGAGTCGGTAAGTCAATTGCCGGCGCCGCCGCCGCGTGCCTGGTGGCGCAGGCTCTTCGGTTGCTAGTGCTATGAAAGCTGCCTGGCATCGATTCCTGGCGCCCTTGACGCCGGGAGTCCGTGTCTTGCTGTTCGTTCTGGCCGTCACTTACGTGGGCGCCGTCACCGGCATTTTTTCGCGCAGCTACAACGTGTATCCCTGGCTGGGCCTGAATGGGTGGACTTTCTGGCACGGATGCGTCTGGACCATCGTGACCTACGCCTTGTTGCCGGCTAGCCTCTTGGATTTCCTGCTTAACTGGGTGATGGTTCTGTTCGTGGGGGTTTACCTTGAAAGGGTTTGGTCGCGGCGCCAGTTTTGGCGGCATTGCCTGATCTCCACTCTGGGCGCCGGCGTGGCCAAGGTGCTGCTGGATCCGGCCGGCCCCATGCTCATGGTAGGCACAACGCCAATCGTTTTCGGGTTGCTGGCCGCCTGGGGTTGGATCTTTGCCAATGAACGAGTGTTGTTTTGGTTTATTTGGGACATGACGGTCCGACAGGTGGCCATTGTTTTGGCCATCGTTTGCGTGCTCTTGATGCTTCCTTGCGCCGGGGTAAAAACAGTGGCGATCATGCTTTGTGGTGGGGTCGCAGCACTGGCAAGCCTTTGGGTTCAGTCCAGGTTTGTTCGTTCGCGCGCCAGTCGCTCGTTTGTTTCCGAGCGCATGGGACGCTTGGAATTATGATTGCCGCCGAGCGAATTCTTCAAACAGGAGGGCGTGCCACTCGCTCTCGCACCGCGGGCCAACGCGCCGTCGCGGCGCGAGCGTCACTGGCTAATTGCCAGCTCTGCGCCCATCACTGCGGGGTGAACCGCCTGGCGGGTGAGCGCGGTCTGTGCCATGCCGGAAGCGCCGCGCGGTTGTTTTCCTCTCAGGTCGAAGTCGCCGACGAACTTGAATTGGTGCCTACTTACGCGGTCGCGCTGAGCGGGTGCGATTTGCGTTGTGAGTTCTGCATCACGGGAGCCCAGAGTTGGAACCCCTCAGCCGGACGAAGTTTTAATCCCCAAGAAACTGCCGCACACGCGACGCGCGCTTTGGCTCGCGGCGCGCGGACGATTATGATTCTCGGGGGCGAACCGACCATCCATTTGCCGGAGGTGCTTGAATTCGTCGCAGCGTTGCCCGACAGCGCAATCTTGGTCTGGAAGACCAATGCCCACGGCTCGGCGGCAGCGCGGGAGTTGCTGGAGGGAATGTTCGACGTTTGGGTGGCTGATTATAAATTCGGCAATGACACCTGCGCCCACCGACTTGCTAAAGTCAGCAACTATTTGCAGGTGGTGCAAGAAAACCTGTACTGGGCTAATCACCACAGCCAACTAATCGTGCGGCATTTGCTAATGCCCGGGCACCTGGACTGTTGTTGGCGGCCGATCGCCGGCTGGCTGGCACGCGAGCTACCCGGAGTTAAAGTCAGCTTGCGCAGCGGATTTTGGCCCGGATGGCAGTCCGGCCGCCATCCGGAATTAAGCCGGACATGCACTGTGACGGAGAGTGGCGACGCGCTGGGTATCGCCCAGAGTTTTAACCTTCACCTGATCGAATGAGTTCGCAGAAGAAGCCAGATCGGCCCGTGGAAGGCACAGGCCCACAGATCGAGGACGGCCCCAGGAAGGTGAGCAAGCGACGAAATGAGCACCGGAATCGCCGGCGACATTCACCGCACATCGATGGCCACCCGGAGGGGGAAAGTCACACGCAGTTGTTGCTCTTG
>Ga0206950_1158_pt1 | contig 14094 bp, 13 predicted proteins | sample Alteio_BWOrgHeat_41_FD_152954 | JGI IMG/M metagenome (GOLD analysis project Ga0206950, IMG submission 152954) | Enriched cells from forest soil in Barre Woods Harvard Forest LTER site, Petersham, Massachusetts, United States -... | ecosystem: Environmental > Terrestrial > Soil > Temperate forest >... | reverse complement strand
ATCAGTCATTCGTTGCCACAGTCGAGAGCGGGCAAAGGCGCATTGATGTAGTTGAGCTTCTCGATTTTGCCGAGGCAATTGACTTTGATCCCCGCGATCTGATCAAGCGCATGCGGGCCGCACGACGCGCATAGATGGATCAATCATCAAAATCAAAAGCCCTAGGGTCTGCTGGCGGAATCCTCCCTGTGCGGTCGCCGTGAGCGTAGCGACGCGGCGATGATTTGCTTTCAGCTTCGATGATGTTTTTAAGAGATTGAACCAGCGTCGCTTGCTGGATCCCAACTTGGGCAAACGCGGCACCAATCAAGCCAAGCGCATTCGGCTCGATCTCGGCGTTGCGAGGACCCTTCACATCCTCAATAAACCAGCCGAACCGTCCCTGCCGCTCAACCAGACAAGCAGCGGGGGTCTGTGCATCCTCCCAAAGATAAATTGCACAACCGCCGTCGTTGATCAGGCCTGCATGTATAGCCAGACAGTTCCGCCAGCGTTTTGCCAATGCTAGAATCTCGGCAGGCTGATCAAGTCGCCGCGCTTTGCCAATTTTGCAGGGCGGCAGTTGGTCTGGCAGGGGCAATGCCTCGACCAATTGCTTTATCCTAGCAATGAATTGATTGGACTGTTTTAGCCGGCCCAAGTCTGCCACCAGCGTATCGAAACTCGGGGCAGCATTGCGCGAGACAAGAAAGTGTAAGCCGTCGGCCAACCTTGCCAGGCCCTGGAACCAACCATCCAATGCAATTACTGCAATCCGGCGCAGGGGCGGCGGTATCTCGTAGAGTATGGCTATTTTTGAATCATCGATCTTGTGGATATGATGTAGAGCCCTGCTGCCATCTTGATCGCTAAGCAGCTGGACCAACCGTCGATAGCCTTTTGCGCTCAACACCTTGTCCGGCAATTGGGCAAGCGCGCGCTTGATACCGATCGGTTGATCGCCCAGCACTTGGCGAAGGATATTGCCCAAAGATTCGCGTGCCAAAAACTCTGCGAACTGTCGCGGCGGTGAGCTCTCGAGATGGGCCAGCGCAAGCGCGAGCAGATGCATTCGCGCTCGGCTCATCTCGAACAAATGGGCAAGAAACCTTGGTTCAGCCTGCGCCATTGCCGCTACCGGCTCGCTGGCCCAACCGAAAGGGCTCAACAAGAAACCTGGCAAGCGCGGCATGAGTGCAACGTGAGGACAGATTTGATCCATTGATGTCATTCCGGCTAGATCGCCTTCGGCGATTGCGACCCATCGCGCAAAAAGGTTGTCAAAAGCATTAATGCAGCTTGATCTTTGCCACCTACTAAATTCGGGTGTTAGAATAATGTGGCGGTAAGTGGCTAACGGTCATTGCAAGGATCTCCTGTTAGAGACACCTCACCGTTTACTGACGTCGCCAGGATTTCGTAATTGAGCCAGCCAATGTTTGGCCTAGGCTAGAGAAGACGTAGCCTAGGTGATCAAAAAAATTTAAATCTGTTTGGGTGCTCTATATTTCTGAACGATTTCTACTTGATGCGGTTCCAAAGGATAAAGTTTTGAAACGTACGGCTTTATGGCCCTTGGAAAATTTACAAATTTAAGCCACCTGAGAGTGGCCGGATCGAGCCGATTTACTATGGTTCGTTGAACATGCAATGCGAAGCCAAAAAAGCGATCAACACGCTTTGCATCTCGCAAAAATTTACTCGCCTTTGATATTGAGGCCGCGTCGTCCGGCGCGAGGTTCAATAGGAAGCGATGGTTCCAGTATTCAGCGGAAAATATGAATGGCGATACGATAGCAAACGCGACCCAGCTCTTTTTCAACGTCGCTGGCGATACCTTAGCGTTTGGGAAATCCTCATCAGCGTACCCCTCTGCATCAATAAAAAACCGTGCCTTATTGAGACTTGGTTTTAATTCGACTGGGCATCTCAACAAAAAGCCGACGATGCCAGATACATCGTCGAATTCAGGTAACTGAATGTCAAATTCTTCGCGATAGCTACCAACATGTGCACGGTTGAGCAGAACGTTTGCAACAGCTGCCGGAGCAAGCAGCTTCGTTTCTATTTCATGTCTTGCACTCTGTTTTTGGTCGTTGGAAAGTCCAAGTGAGCCCTTACGAATTGCATCGACTACTAAAGCAGCGGCTATCAATTTGCCCTGATTCACCACACGGGGATTCTGCGGCCAATGGAGCCACGTACTAAATGTGATGAGCGCGATGTGCCTCTCAAACGGGAACCGTTCTCGACGGTGCGCACAAATGACGTCGATCAGATCGGTGATATTCGGCGATTTAAGCTCAGCTTCGGCTGCTGACTTTTTCTGCTTAGGCAATTTGGTCTCCGCAGATGGGGGAGATCGAAACAGTCGGGGTAAACTTCTTTGAATTGGCCGTTGTGGTTTTTTAATCCGGCAAAGTTTCGACAAGGCAGTTTACACGTCTCGAGTGTTTTTGGCGGCGACACAGCAGGGAGATACAGCGCAAATAACAAAAGCCGCCCGAAGGGCGGCTTTTCTAAAAGTCATTATATCTCACTACGTTAAAGTTGGTTGCGGGGGCAGGATTTGAACCTGCGACCTTCAGGTTATGAGACCGTTCCGGCCCTTTTTCCAACCCCTTGATTGTTGACACGAACCGTCCTCGCCTTAACCAAACATCTGTTTTAACAGCGACTTTCCACGAGACCCTCTGCTATTGGACGACACCCAGTGACAGATTCTGTCACTCGAGTTGTTGACACAGTGTTGACACGGAAAGTCCGATGACCGAGCGGCTGACAGACACTTTCGTGCGCAAAGCGCTGCCACCGGCGCGCGGGCAGACATTGTATTGGGACGCCGAGGTTAAGGGCTTTGCGCTGCGCGTGACGCCCGGCGGCGCCAAGTCATTCCTGCTGGATTACCGCGCCGAAGGCCGCCAGCGCCGCATTACTCTTGGTTCCTACCCGGACTGGTCGGTGCAGGCCGCGCGACAGGCTGCAAAAGAGCTCAAGCGCGAAGTTGACCAAGGCCGCGACCCGATGGGAAAGCGCCACGCCGATCGGGCAGCCGCAACCCTGCAGGATCTCTGGGAGCGTTACGAAGTCGAGCACCTCCCGCGCAATGCGCCACGCTCCCAAGCGGACGAGCGCAGCATGTGGAAGAAGATCATCCTGCCCCGTCTCGGAAAGATGAAACTTACAGCCATTGATCACGATGTCATCGATTCATTCCATCAGGACATTACCAAGGTCCGCGGTACGCCGGTGCGCGCCAATAGGACCGTCGAAGTTCTGCGCAAGGCCTTCAACCTGGCAATCCGCTGGAACTGGTGCGAACGCAATCCAGCCTCTGGTGTGCGCAAAAATCCGGAAGAAAAGCGCAGCCGATATCTCGACAAGACAGAAATCGCCGGCCTCGCCCGCGCTCTCAATCAGCACTCCGAGCCGATGTCGGCGAATGTGATCAAACTGCTGATGCTGACCGGCGCCCGCCGCGGCGAAGTGCTGGGCGCCACCTGGGCCATGTTTGACTTGGAAAATGGCGTTTGGACCAAGCCAAGCGCCCATACCAAACAGCGTCGTCTGCATCGCGTACCCTTGAGCGCGCCCGCACTCCAACTTCTTGGCGAGATGAAGGACGTGGCCACGCGGAAGGCCCACGAGCGCGGCGTTTGCCTGAATCCTTACGTCTTTCCGGGATCCGACGGAAAGCCGCTCACCGACATCAAACGCACCTGGGTTTCGGTCTGTCGCAAGGCCGGTCTCGCCGTAGAGGTCGAGATGAAGGGCCGCAATGGCAAGGTCATGAAAGGCAAGGACGGCAAGCCGGTCATGACCTGGCAGCCGAACGTTCGCCTGCATGATCTTCGGCACAGCTTTGCCAGCATTCTTGTTTCAGCTGGCGCCTCGTTGCCGCTGATCGGGCAAATGCTCGGGCATACCCAAACGCAGACCACGCATCGGTACGCGCATTTGTATGACGACCCACTGCGCAAGGCGGCCGAAACGGTTGGCAGGTTCATCAGCCCTGCATTGAAGAAACTGCCCGCGCCGGAGGAGGTGCAATCTTGAGCATCGAATTCGAAGAGCCGATTCTGGGCTGGCGGAGCCTGAAGGACATTCACGACTATTATCTCGCCCAAACCCCTTCTGAAGATGGGATTTGCGCAGCGGGAATCATCGCCGAAGCCGAACTCAAAACACGCATCGGTAGTGTGGCCATTCAAGTCCAAACCGAGTCGGGCACCCTGTCGCCTGAACAACGCGCGCAAGGGCTTGCATTAATCAAGGACCTCAACGAGCAAGCTAAGCGGATGCGAATAATTGCTACCCACAATATGACCAAGGACGCAGCAGCAGGTCGTTGGTTCGCCATCGGCCGCGTGGATGGCGTTGGCAAACATCAACTGATTCACCCGAGTTGCTGGAATTTCCTGCTTCTTAACATCCAAAAGGGGGCTGTTGGTCGCGACAGCCTCCACTATGAGGACTTACGTTGCGCTTTCACCAGAGACGTCCCGGAAAGCAACCCTGTCCTTGCAGTGATCCGAAGTGCGCAAAATGACGCGGGTTGCGAGCGGAACGGTGCGTCAGTGGTACGACTCCAAAGTGCACCATCGCTCTCGCCAGAAGACCCTCATGAGCCAGCCCGGACAGGTGCCCCGGGCCGGCCCTCGTCGATGCATTTAGTGGTTGCGGAGTTTGAGAGGCGCTGCGGAAACTCCGAAGTGATCTGGTCGAGTGTCAAAGCAGAGGCTGAATATCTCGCAGCATGGTTCAAGAAAAATCATCCCGGATCACCTCGCCTCACCGCACGCACAATCGAGAACAAGATTCGACCCGAATACAGGCTGGCAAAACTTAACGCCGACTGCCCCACGAAATTATAATTTCATGGGGCATTTTATGCCCCTTTTTCGTGCTCCAAATATCAGGTTCTTCATCGCGTGACGGCGAATGGCGTCGTTATGTCTTGATGAGGATGCCGTGGACCCTGCAATAGCCAAAATAGATGAATCAGCCCCAGCCAGCGATCGGGCGGCCGAAGACTTCCTGACGGGCTTTATTTCGGAAGAGAAGTATGCCCTCCAGCGCCGCGTGAGCATCAGAACCTGCCAGCGCGATCGCCGATTACGCAAAGCACCACCCTTTATCCAGCTCGGAAAGCAAATCTACTACCGCGTGGATGCGCTCCGCGACTGGCTAATCAAGCGTGAACGGGTCGACACCCAACAATTGAAGGAGTCGCCCGCAGGTAGGCGCCCGCAACGTTCTCATGTCACTAAAGCGATCGACGCTCGGTAGCAGGGGGCCAACCCATTCATCCACCAACAACATTTACTTGGAGATGACCGATGAGCTGTCCTAAGCCGCAGCCCGACTCAGACGTTTCACTTCGTTTTATGAGATCGATTGGGCGCCGGACACTCGCAGCAATTAATCCAGACAAAGATGGTTCGCCGCCAATTTGCGCGACGCCGGAGAAGCTTAGCGCGGCCAACAACTGGATTTCAGACCGGAGTGATCGGCTCAACATCCATTTCACCGTTAATCCATGCAAGACAGCTCTGAATCGCAAGCCAGCAGAGACAGATATCGCGACCTTTACGTTCGCTCACGTTGATTGCGATCCTCTTCCGGGCGAGGCAGCGAGCAATGCGCGTCGACGTCACCGGCAAGCTCTCAATGCCTTACGTTGGCAACCAACATTCATTTGGGATACCGGCAACGGGGTGGCCGCACTTTGGCAGATCGACACTCCGATCGAGCTTATCGATGAAGCCACGATTGAACGTTGCAAGGCCGTCAACATCGGTCTTATTCAGGCCCTCGGGGGCAAGGCCGCCGGCGTTGATAACTGCCAGAACCTCGACCGCCTATTGCGGATGCCTGGCACCATTAATATCCCCGGCCCGCGCAAGCGCGCGGCAGGCCGCACGGTTGAAGTGGCGGGGAACGTTGAACATCATCCCCAACGCATTTATTCGATTGCCAAACTGCCGACCGCAACAATCTCTGCGGATGTTGGCGATGACACGACTGAAATCGGCGAGCCCATCAGTGATTATGACTTGACGAACCTCAAGGTTCCGGAACGAATCCAAACCATCATTATCCATGGCCGCGTTCCTGGCGAGGTGAAAAAGAAAGACGATAGTCGCTCTGCGTGGGAGGCCGAAGTCATCTTCAGCATGATCCGTGCCGGAAATTCCAACGAACTGATTTTGGGCATTCTCCTCGATCCCTTAAACGCGATCGGGGAGCGCGTTTTAGAGAAGTCAGATCCGGAAAACTACGCACGCAAGGAAATCATTCGCTTGCGCAAGAAAATCACTACTGAGATTGCTACGGATTTTGGCGAGCCGCCCGATCTTCCGAGCGAGCATGTCGGGAAGACAAACTCGAACAACAATAAATCGTCGGCGGCAGACCAGCTATTCGCGCTATCTCAGAAAGCTGAATATTTCCGCAATGGCGATGGCGCGGTCTTTGCGCACGTCTCGGTCGATGGCGTCCGTCAGACGCTGGCGGTCAAATCGCAGACTTTCCGCAAGTGGTTGACTAAGACCCACCATCAATCCACGGGTCGAGTGCCCAGCATGGTCGTGCTGGAGGATGTGATCCGCGCAATAGAGGCGACTGCGGACGACGCCCCCAAGCGGCAAGTGCGTATCCGCGTCGCTATGGATGAAGGACGCGTCTATATTGACCTTTGCAATGACCAGTGGGAGGTCGTTCAGATCGATGGCGACGGTTGGCGGATCATAAGACCAGAAGAGTTGCCGAGCGCAATCAGCTTTAAGCGATCTCCCGGTATGCTGCCCTTGCCCAAGCCAATCGCAGGTGGCGCGATTGGCGAGTTGCGTAACTTCCTAAACGTCGAACTAGATGGCAACGAACCCAACGTCGATGACTCCCAGTTTGTACTCGTCGTCATGTACATCCTTGCCTGCTATCGGGACGGCGTCCCGTACCCGATCTTACAGTTTGAAGGTGAGCATGGTTCGGCCAAGACGACGACGTCAGAAATTGTGCGCAGCCTTATTGATCCGGCAATGCCGATGGCAAAAACTCTGCCCCGCAGCGAACAGGACATGTATATCGCGGCAAATGCCAGCCACTTGCTAGCATTTGACAATGTGTCCCGTATTCCTGATTGGCTTTCGGATGGCCTCTGCCGCATGTCCACCGGCGGCGGTTTCGGCACACGCATGCTCTATACAGACGATGAAGAGCGCCTCTTCACGGCGACCCGCCCGATCATCTTGAATGGCATCGGCAGCGTTATCCGGCGTCCCGACCTGATGGATCGCTCCGTGTTTGCGCGACTTAAGCCCATTGCGAAGAGACGGCCGAAAGACGAACTGATGACTGCCTTCGCGGAAGCCAAACCCCGGATACTCGGAGCGCTATTCGACATCCTCGCGCACGGGCTCGGCGCGATGCCATTTATTGATCGGGATTCCGATATGCCTCGTATGGCCGAATTCGACCTGTTCTCTCGCGCCTGCGAAACACATGTATGGAAGGCGGGGACTTTTCGACGCGCCTATGACGCAAACCGTGCTGGAGCGCAGGAGAACATCTTGCGAGCGGATACCGTAGCCGAGGCGCTCTCGGAATTCATGATGTTCGAGGCCAACTGGGAGGGCACCGCGACCGAACTGCTCAAATGCCTGGAACAAGTGCGAGACAATCACCTATACGACAAAACCTGGCCTGGTGCGCCGCACCACCTTTCTCGCCGTTTACGGCAGATCGCTCCCGAGCTGCGTGAGCTTCGCGGCCTAGATATCAGCCTCGGTGAGGGTATGCGCACCAATACCACGCGTGAAATCAAGATCACGCGAGTTGCGTCGAGAACAGCGTGATGCTGGTGACGCCGGTGACGCTAAAATTCAATGCCTTCATGGCAGAAAAGGGCTGCGTACGATTGCCCTCACTCTCTAGAAACAAAGAGAAGCATTCCTAGGATTGGAGCTCGTCCAAGTGAGAGCCTTGTGCAATTTAGCGTCACCAGCGTCACATGCCGGGACGATTGGGTCCTTCCGCGCGAAAAAGCAGCGTGGGTATTGGCGAAGTGCGAGGTGCGAGACTGAATCACTGATTTCCAAAACTTACAATTTCATTGTCGAATAAATGACGACAGAAATTCAAACATACGATTTGGGTCAAAAGCGGACCTGCTGGCGAACCCACCAGATGTCCGAGCTACCCTCAAAAATGGACCCTCGCGGGTACGGTTGGATTGTCGGATAAGTGCCAGTAGCAGACATCGCGTCTCAAAATCCCCCAATCAAATTATTCGGGGGTATTTTAAAGTGTTGTATGGTCAAGTGCTCAAAAAGGCGTGCCGATATATTGAGGGAGCGCTCTTATGGTTGAAATTTCTGTTCGAGAGTACCGTCGTCATTTTCCTGGCCACGCGGAAGGTAGTATTGGTCGCACTGCACTGACGCAAGCACATGAAAATCGTAAATTTGAAATCGATCTGTACTGGAAACGAGCAACATATTGTTGGACTTTTATAGCAGCGGCTTTCGCTGGCTACTTTCTCTTGCAAAAAGAAGCAGCAAATTCCACGACAATATCTTTTGTTGTGGCGTGTCTAGGTTTTACATTCTCGTTATCTTGGTATTTTGTAAATAGAGGTAGCAAATATTGGCAGCAAAATTGGGAAATGCACGTTGATCTGTTGGAAGATCGCGTCACTGGACCCATTTACAAAACTGTAGTCCAGCCAAGGTCATATTGTATTTGTCGAATAAGCGATGCCTACCCATTCTCGGTTTCGAAGATAAATCAGCTTCTGAGCTTCTATATCACGGTGGTCTGGCTAGTCTTGATCGTAAGGGCGTTGGTGATCGAATTTAATGTCGCCATTTTAGCTCACCATCTAATAGTCGTCTTTATGTTTGTATTTACAGTTTTTTCCGCCGCATGCATCGGAATTTACGGCCAAACCGAACACGCGGAAGAGGATGATCACGAAATTAGGAGGCTTTTCCGAAGAAGACGAACACTAGTGGATTAAACCTCTGAAGAGCATTGCATATCATGTCAATTGACAAAGCATGGACGCTAAAACCCGGCGAAAAAATAGTCCGAAAGAAACTCCATCAACTGTTTGGCGGCCGGAAGCAGGGTGGCATCGGGCCATCTGCTAAGACCAAAAATGTTTTTCTTTTTACCGATCCTAAAGTTGGTGAAAGGCACGGATACGTCGACGGCTGGAAAGACGATGGCTGTTTCCACTACACCGGAGAAGGTCAAAGGGGAGATCAGCATCTGGTATCAGGAAATGCGTCGATCTATCGACATAAGGAGGAGGGGCGAGCACTTAGGCTATTTCTTGGAGTAGGTGGACTTATTGAGTATGTGGGGCAGTTTCGTCTGGATGAACAAAACCCCTGCTACACAACCGACGCTCCCGAGACGGGTGGCGGCCCGCTCCGATCGGTGCTTGTGTTTCGCCTGTGCCCTATCGATTTCTCGCCTCCCGCAGTCCGAACGCAGCCAGGTCTTGCTTTAGAAAATAAAGTCGCGGTTGTTCCAATCGAAGAGCACCAATCGGAGAATTTTGTCGTCGACCCCGATCGGAAGCCCTACGAAGCTGATAAGCGTGAAGCTCGACTGGTAAAGCAGTTTTGCGGATTTCTAGCTAAGGAGGGAAAAAAAGCTGGGCGGCTCCGAATTGTGCCGAAGGGTGAGGCCAAGCCAATTTTCTGTGACGTCTATATTGAAGTAGATAGTACGCTGATTGAAGCCAAGGGAACGGTAACCCGAAACGAAATCAGGATGGCGCTAGGCCAATTAGTTGATTATGGACGTTTCGTGGATGTGAAAAAGAGAGCACTTTTGCTTCCCAGCAAACCCCGAGCCGATATTCTGGCTTTGTTATCTCACGCGAGAGTTGGCGTTTTTTATCCCACTAATGATGGCGCCTTTGCATTTATTGCCCCTTGATTGAAGCCTTCATCGCTTCACTGTCCGTTGAGGGTGCCGCGATTGCCATTCTCGTCGGCTTCTTTCTTGCAGACATAAGCACCGTTCTTCGTATTTCCATACCAGCGCATACCTTTCCAATGATAAATGCGTGTCGGCAGGTTAAGCCAGACGACTACATCGCTAGGACAATGTTGCTGCGCTTGGTTTTCTGCAGGAAAGAGGGTGAGCGCGGCGGTAGCTGGAAAAGATGTGCCAATAATTAGGGTCGCGGCAATTAGCAGCTTGATCGTCAAACCTTTGATCATGATCGCACTCTTACTCTATTTCCTCATGAGAATTGCAAGCGCGGGAAAGTAACGTTTTGCCTCATAAGATCTAAACACTTCCTTGTCACAAGCAGAATCGTACCAATACCAAAGGACATCAGATTTTACTGACGCAATGGCTTCCTTAAAGTTTTTCACATCGTAAGTCTTTGCCTCGTCGGGTGATAGGCTTAATACAACAAAAAGTAACCCGGCACGTTCACCAGGTCCCCAAAGCTGCTTTGACGCGGCGCGGGCTCGCTGCAAGTTTTTCTTTATGGTTTTGACTTTTGTATTCGCGCGAAAATAAAACTGTTTAGCCTCTATCTCTAAATATCTATTGGCGTTTCCTAGATATAAGTCGCAGCGGCCCTTTGAATCTTTGCCCGTCACCCATTTGTCGCGTCGATAATCCGCCAATGCTACGTCGTATCTAGCTCGAGATGCAGCAGCAATTAGCAGCGAGACACTTGCAGCTTCGTTATTCCAATAGGGCGGCTCACCGTCCCAATCGATGTAGCTATCGATAATAGTTTTGAGATGCTTAAATGCTGGTTGCAGCCACTTAAAATTGCGAGTGACCTTAACAAGCTGAGCTTTTGTTCGTGTCATCTTCCGCTCCCATGTGGGATTGCGTTCGCGGCACGGCAAATACGTCTGATCGTCGGCCAGCGAGGCGCCGGCTACGAAGTCAAATATCGCGCGTTAATAGACCGTAGAAAGGTCAGGTGGACCATATACCGGTCTAGGCGGAGGCTCTAGAGATGACGGAGGCGTTGGAGTTGGCAGCGGTGATGTGACCTGAAACTGTGCCGGCGCAGGTTTTGGTTTGGGGGCAGGAAGCGGAATTTTAGGCAACTCGAAACTTTGAAGTGGCTGCACCGCGCTAGGGTTTGCCTTCCTCAGTCGGATTTCGATCCGACGGCGCTCAGCAACGTCCCCGCCCGTACCGACAATTGCCAGTGTCTCATTGGTATCGATGAGTTGCCCGCCGGAGAGAGGCAGAATTTTGTAGGCCGCAAGGTCCTTGTTCTGCCGAAGTACGCTCACAACCGAAACCGCCCGCGCCAGTCCGAGACCTGCGTTGTCGGCTGACACCAGGCCTGCGATCTCCGTTTCGTTTTTCAGGACAGGAAGAAGATCGCGATCTAGAGTGGACTGGTGCACACCCACCGGACGTTCGTCGGTGTGACCGACGACCTCAATTACATCGACGTCAAATTCCTTCATCCGTCTTAGGATTGTCGGCTCCGTGTCAATAAGCTTTTGCCGGAAATCCGGATTGAGCTCGGCGCTGCCGCTTTTGAAGAATTGTCCGTCGGTGTCGCTTAATGTAATAATCGGCGGCCATTGGTGGCCCGCACGCACTTGAGTCGCAAGTCCGCGCTCGATCGCACTGCCAACCTCCTCCGGAGTCACTGCAGCTGTGCGGCCTAAAGCCTTTTCTGCACTTGCCGTGATTTTAGCGTCGCGTAGGGCCGTGGCGACACTGATGCCCTTTGTGCCGAAGGTCTTAAAATCCTTGCCACGCTCTCTGAGATCTGCGGCCGTCAGACCAGCGTCCTTTGCGGCGGAAGCAACATCGCGGCTCTCGACGAGATCGCGCCAAAACTCGTCGACGGCGGCAGAATTGTTTGTGCCGAGCGCACCCTGAAGTAATTCGGTTAACCGCGAGCCCTTCTTTAACTTCTCAACCAGCTGATGGTCGGCTGCACCAGCAGCCCTTTCCTTCTTGAGCATTGTTTCCGCGGCCTCTGTCGCCGAATGCTCATTGCGCAAAAACGCTGCCATAGCGATGAGAAGGCAGAAAACAAAGAGTAGCATGATCTCGGCCATGGTAAGGCCGAGAACAAGTCCCTGGCGGTACGAGGCCGATTGCCGGATGATTTGACCGTCCATAACGAACTCTTTTCACTCTGTGTCGCGCGCAGCGCCGGTCAGGGCTTCGTGTCAGCTGACGATCCGCGGCCAAGAAACTGTTTCAGTTCAGAAAGTACTGATACGGCGGGGCGAGGCATCGGTTGGACCGAAGGACGCTTGTTATTGGCCGCCCGGATTTCGGTAATGAGGGACGTTATTGCAGCAGCCAGTAACTGTGTTTGATTGAGGTTGGCCTCAACAGTGTGTGCTTGTGTTTTCGCAATCTCTGCAAAGTTGTTGACCGCGCGCGTAAAGCCTTGAACCGCAGGATTAAGCTTTATTTCGATGATTTGTTCGGGTGTCTGCATTGCTTCAAGTTTGGAAACAACCGCACCGAGGGATTTTACTGCCGCCGCCGTGCTTTCGGACAGCTGTTCCGACCCGCCGGAAAGTTTGTGGGAAATATCCTTCAGGGATTTCGAGATGTGTGTGTTGATCTCGTCGATTGCAGTGCTTGATTTACGAGAAGCTTCCTCCAACGGTTTGCTGGAGTCCTGAGCAAATTGCCCAAGTTGTCCCACGAAATTGTTCTTAGCTTCCTTCAGAATTTCTCTTACTTCCTCAAGCGAGTCCTCGATCGACTGCTGGGTTGCTCGGCGGAAGTAACCGAACTCAAGAACCGTACTTTCTAGTTCACGTTTCACCTTCCGAGAGGCGTCGGCTAGCTCAAGCCTTGCGAAATGCTCGACCTCTACGGGGTCGCGCCGCATTTGATTGAAGAATATACGAAGTGCGATACCAGCGATCGTCGAAGCGATGGCGATGCCGAAGTTCTGCACGATCTGTTCGGCCGATCCTTTTGACGAGTACTGGTACAACGAGACGCCAAGACTCGTGAGAGTGAATAAAAAGCCCATGTAATAAAGGTTATCGCCGGACTGATCATCGCGTAGCCGGAATAGCCGTCCCAAGCCGAGAAGAAGCGCGTAGCCCACGATGATGAGTACGGGAACGAGCGTTACCGTGACTGGTCCGAAGTCATGCAATTTCGAGAAAATTATGTATCCGCATCCGGACATCACGACCGCGAAAAAAATTACTCCGCTGAGGAGTCCCGGAGGCAGGGGGTGCGAGCTCTCGGGCGTGGTCATCAGTTGGCTCCTTGGAGGCGGTGGACGCTGTCCCAAACGCCATCGTTATCGACCACCCACAGGTGCCAGAACTCGGCATGTTTTATATTGTCCATCTTGGGCTGTAGTCGCTGCACGTAGTCGATGGTCACCTGTGCCCCGTGCAGATCCGTTCTGTACTTGAGATATGCAGTTGACTGTCTGAAGCGTTCGTATGAGAGGTCACCAGCGCGGGGGTATTGGCTATAATCTCGCGTAAACTCCAGCATGTCCGAGATGATGACGAGGCGCTTCTCGATTGACGCGGTAGTGGCTCCTGAGAAGCGTTCGATCGCAATGTTCTGAACCGCGGCCATGATGGGAGATCTTTCAGCCTTCTGACTGCTGAGACTGTGGTCGATCGCCTCATTGGCTGGCTTTCGGAAGCTTTCGAGCCATTTCAAACGCGCGATGTGGGGATTGCTCGTCCACTCGCTTAGTCCTGCACCGTCGCCCGGATTGCATCTTGAGAAGAGCGACCGACTTTTTAATCCCGCTATATCGAGGACTCGGATGTCGAGCCTGTAATATGGCGGCAGCGTCGTGATAAGGTCATCCAGAATAGTCGTTGCCTCACGTTTCGCCTGGTCCGGTAGGTCATCGGATGTATCGACAAGAACGACGGTTACGCCGTTCGGTCCCGAGACGGGGCAGCCCGTAGCAGCCTCGAGAATGGGCGGTCGCGGAGCGACATACCAAAATACCCCGAGTGCCCCCAAAGCGAGCAATGCGAACAGAATCAGGGCGATTCCGCCGACAGCGGCGCCGCTCAGTCGGGGGCTGGCTTTTCTAGGTGGAAGCCGGACCATTTTTCTGCTCCGGAATGAGTTCGTCCATCTCGCGATATG
>Ga0206950_1157_pt2 | contig 14155 bp, 9 predicted proteins | sample Alteio_BWOrgHeat_41_FD_152954 | JGI IMG/M metagenome (GOLD analysis project Ga0206950, IMG submission 152954) | Enriched cells from forest soil in Barre Woods Harvard Forest LTER site, Petersham, Massachusetts, United States -... | ecosystem: Environmental > Terrestrial > Soil > Temperate forest > O... | reverse complement strand
AGCGCAGGATTTGTTAGAGAAAGCATTGGAAATTGAAGTCAATCTCCATCTTGAAAGATATCAATATATTCTCGATGATCAAGAGCACCGGTTAGTAGTTCGCAATGGCTATCATAAAACGCGTAAGATTGTTGCAGGAGCTGGCCAGGTTGAGGTCAAAGTCCCTCGAGTAGATGATCGCGTGCTTAATTCCCAGGATGAGGCGCGTTTTGTAAGCCAGATGGTCCCGCCTTATTTACGCAAAACCAAGAACATGGAAGAATTACTTCCGGTATTATATTTGAAAGGTATTTCAACGGGTGATTTTAGTGAGGCCTTGGAAAAAATTGTAGGCAAGGATGCGATGGGATTATCCGCACAAACAATTGTGCGGCTCAAGGGTGTATGGCAGGAAGAATACGCGCAATGGAACAAACGAGATTTATCAAAAACAGAATATACGTATTGGTGGGCAGATGGAATTCATTGCAATGTGCGTTTAGGCGATGATAAGCGCGTTTGCATCATGGTCATCATTGGCGCCACAAAGGACGGTCAGAAAGAGATTGTTGCCGTTGCTGAAGGGTATCGGGAAGATAAAGAAAGCTGGGCGTCTATATTAAGAGATTTAATCCGACGCGGCCTTAAGCATGGCCCTAAGCTGGCTGTAGGTGATGGTGCATTGGGATTCTGGGCCGCAATGGCAGATGTCATGCCAGAAGTGAAGTCACAATTATGCTGGGTACATAAAATGGGCAATGTATTTAGCAAATTACCAGATAGCCTACATACCAAGACCAAGAAAATGCTCAATGAAATATTCATGGCACCAACAAAGATGGACGCGAATATAGCCTTTGATGTATTCATTGAAGAATTTGATGCCAAATATCCCAAGGCTGTGGATTGTATGCGCGATCATCGGCAGGAGTTGCTAGAATTTTATAATTACCCGGCTGAACATTGGTGTCATTTGCGTACAACGAACATCGTTGAATCCCCTTTTGCGACGGTTCGTTTAAGGACAGCCAAGACTAAAGGATGCGGATCAGTGATGGCTACGCTGACAATGGTATTCAAATTGCTTCAATCTGCAGAAAAGCATTGGATCAGTCTGCGTTCTAAAGAAAAGGTTGAAGAGGTTTTCAATGGTATTAAATTTGAAGATGGCATGAAAGTTGATGAAAAACAGGACGTGTTAGTGGCTGTCTAATGTTAAAATAATTCAATATAGGGACATTTAAAGGGTAATATTATAGGAGAATAAAAAATGAAAAATATTACAAACAGAATAGTTTTGTTGCTTCTCGTTTTTTTAATGCAGAATTCGCTAGGAGCGTTCGCCCAAGAGCAAAATGATGCTAAAACAGAGAATGAATTTAATTTATTAAAACAACAGCCTTCTAAAAATGCGTTATTCACTATTGAAGCAGGAAAAGTTTGGCATTTAGGAGATCGTTCTATAATTGCCCAAAGAATTGTTAATGGAACGTTAATGGATGTAACAATCGACAGTCCTTCAGGCAGGCATTTACATGCTGACACATGTGATTATGTTACCACTGATGATGGGAAGACAATAATCCTCCGTCTAAGGAATGGATCTGAAATTGTTCCAGATCCTAAAAATCCAAACAGTTTTAGTAAAATAGATTTTGAAAAATCATATATTACATTCACTACTGATGGTCGAATGGATTTAAAAAAGGTCTCGAGTTATATTCATCAGGGTCAATATGATTTAGCCATATCTGAAGCTGATAAGGTTATAGGGAATAGTTCAAGTTTAGACGTTAAATATCTTGCATATACCTTAAAGGCGGGTGCTTATATATACATGACAGAATATAATTCAGCTCTTGAAGCATACGAAAAGGCTATAGAAATCAATTCTAATGATCCCATCGCATTTAAGGGCCGTCTTTATGCGTATTGGGGTCTTAAGAATTATGACAAAGTTTGGGCAGATGTACATAAAGTGGAATCATTGGGCGATAAAATCAACTCTAAATTTCTTGAGGACCTAAAAAACGTTTCTGGCAGGGATCAATAAATCGTGGTTTAATAATTTGTCCACTAAAGATGGGAATTCAAATATCGACGGAATGCTTCTAAAAAACCGGATGGGTTAAAATTCCAAAACACAACATTTGACAATATCTCTACGGATTGCCTATTCGCACTAAATCGGCGGCCAGGGCTGAGGCTAAAAGAAAGGGCAAAAATGTAGGATTTAGCTCAATAAATGAGGGCTTTTTTAAACAACAGACTCCAGAAATGGCCTATGTGCTTGGTTTTATCTATTCAGATGGAAATTTGGGCAATCAATTGGATCATTTTTCTATTAGCCAGAAAGAACCAGAAATTTTATATAAAATTAAAAATTTAATGACTTCGGAGCACAAAATTGTTAGACAAGTTAAACAAGAGTTGTATACTTTGACTATTGGCAATAAAGTCATGGTTAATGATTTGCTTGAATTAGGCTTAACGCCTAACAAAAGCTTAGATGTTAAATTCCCTATTTTAGCTGAAAATTTATATAGGCATTTTATACGCGGTTATTTTGATGGTGATGGCAGTATATTCTTAGCTAAAGATGGTTGGCGGGTAAATTTCGTCTCTGGGTCTAAGGATTTTATGCATAGCTTAGAAAAGCTTCTTAATGATCGCGGCGGTCTAAGTAAGCGGCCTATATATAACTATGCGGCTAAACTTAATTCTCATCAAATAATCTATTTGAAGGAAGAAGATCTGATGGCGTTAAATAATTATATGTATACTGATTCAGCTTTGGAAGGTGGGTCGTATTTATCAAGGAAGTATGCACTATTTTGCGAAGCTTTGGCTTATAATAGGCCAATTAAACAAGGAAAACCCATGGGCGAAGGCGCTGACTAGCTGCCGTAATTGAAAAAACCGCATCAAAACCCTCTTTTCCGTCCTGTCAAAGATGTGCCTATAATATATGTTATGTTAAGTTGTTACGCATAGAAACCGTTAACACCTTGCAAGAATGCAAAGTTTTAAACCTTCGCTAAGACCTCTTCTTTTTTGGGACTAGATAAACCCAACTCCATCGAAAGATTTATCACTGGCGTCATGGTGCGGATGGTAAACGTAGCTCCTGTCACTTGGGCGGCATCAATTTCAGTACCATTGAAATCAAACTTAAAATCTTGACCACTTTTTTTAACCAGCATACTCATTTGTGCCGGGTCAAAGTCAATACCACCTGTTTTAGAATTTTGGCCTTGGAAAAGAAGTTTTCTTGCCAACATTGCGCTATTTGGTAATTTTTGAAAGGCTAAAGCTATGTCAGATCCTTTACCTAAATCTTTAAATCCAAACTCTTGCGCGTTTAATCTTTTACTTAAACCGATCATTTTATTAACATCATAAGCATGATCAATATATAAAAAACCTTCAGGAGCTAATATTTGATGAGCTTCTTTGATCATGTCTAATAAAGCCTGCTGATGAGCCGGGTTTGATTTGTTATAAACATCAAAAACTCCTTCAAAATACACAATCTGCGCGCCGTGAAGATCATTTTGCTTTCCCATATGTCTAGCATCAGCAATTTCAACTTTTACTCTATTTGATAATTCACTTAAATGAGACCTTACAAAATTAACCACACCTGCAGACCAATCCAAGACTATTATTTGGGCTAAGGAGCATCTTTCTGCAATAGCTTGAATATTTTCCACACCATTCCCAGGGCCAATCAAGACAAATTTCTTAACCTCTCTCAATGCTGTCCCATTCTTTTTTAACATCTCTTCCAAGCTAGATAATGCAAATTCTGTAATATCTCGATTGGGCTTTCGCATGAGATTTGTTACAAAACTTTGCTCTGCAGCTGGATTTCCATTTTTAATCAATGAATATGAAGCAAGCAACCGTAATACTTTTGCCTCTAATATACTATTCAAATAAAGTGCCCTAAATCTCTGCGAGGAATTATTAGCCGCTTCCAATAACAGCTCTTCGAATACGAGCACATCTTTATAAATAGTTACAAAATGCGTCTGATATTCTTGCGGATCCTCTGATTTAAATATTTTTACTTTCCCCATAATTTCTAGCCATTTATAAATTAAGACATCGGAATGTTTATAATCAAATAATTTGGATATAAAATCTCGCGCATCAGATTCGTCTATAGAATTTAAAAGATCCCATAATTCATTGTTGATATGCTGCATTTTCCAAAGCTCTGCATTCATCGCCGCATCAAAAACAAAACTACCAAGCGTATTATCATCCTGGATTAACCAATAGAATTTTAGGTGGCCATCAATCTTGATTTTAAACCAAACATATCGCTGCTTGGCATGTAATTTTTCTTGGACCTCTTTATTTGCTGTCCTGGGATTATCATAGCTTGTAATTAAGTATTGTGAATCTTGGCCCAAATCCAATTTTTTCGGATTACGGATCAGATTCCTTTGAAGCAGAGACAAAATCTCAGCTCCCGATATAATTTGCCTATCCATTGAAGTACGGCTGCCAAATGCGGCGTCAATTTCTCCTGCTCCCGTCAATAGCGCCCCCATATTTTGAATAAATCTGGATTTATCATCATCTCCTGAAACTCTATTCCTCCCTTCGTCTGAAGGCGGCAAACGACTTTTCATCGCACTATCCAAGCCTCGGCCCTCTACAAAAAATCGGAATGCTATGTCCCCAAGTATCTTTTGCCACTCTTCCCATGTTTGAGGTGTAGGAATCTCTTCTTCAGCATACTCTGAAAGATACCGCAGTCGTCTCTCTAGATCTTGCGCAGCATTCCTGTATCCCATCCCCATCCTTCTATCAGTTTCTTCAAGAGATTCTTTTTCCTTAGCGCGAGCATATTTTGCCGCCGCCTCAAGACGTTTGATCGCCTCCTTGCGGCTCATTATTACATATTGGGCTGTTGGCGTAGCAGGTGCATCCGTTTCGGGCTGAGAAAGCAGCTCATTAATAATAAGAAATACTTCGTTAGCAAAATCCCTATTCTCCTTGGTTTGATCTTCCTGAAGATCAGGATAGGACAATCTATAACCTTCTCTTTGCCAAACCTTTCGCGTCTTTGCATGCTTAGATTCTGAATATTTGGTTAAAAAATCTGTTAATTTTGCTCTCCACAACTGTCGCAATCTTATTAGGTTATCTTCTGAAGATCCTTCTTTTAATAAAGCTTCATAAACTTTCTGAAGCCTTGTTTCGGCATTCATCGCCATATCCACGCCATTCAATATTGTTCTTTGCGATACCTCTCTGCTCAACCTTGTTTCTTCTATTGACATCGCCATGTCTTTAATATCTATCAATTTTCTAGTATTTTTATCATACAACCAGATTGCTTCAAAATCTTTGGGTGGAATTGTTTTAGTTTCTGCACCACTATAACGCTCTCCACTATATTGAAAAACTACACTTAAAAAATTTTCTTGGGGCGTAGAAGGACTAGGAAATGGCACAGCAAAAGCATGCATTAATGCGACGGAAGGTTCGTATGTGCCAAAATTTATTCCTTTATCATTAGAAGAATGTAAACCTTCTTTAATTAATTTATTAAGACCAGTAGGTGTAAGTCTTAAGCCTCGATAGAGATTGCCGCGATAAAAAATATTCGATTGTATTGTTGTAGATAATGTGGCTCTAAGCACTTTCTCATAATCTCCAGGAGAAACGCCCAAATGTTCCCACATTCCTTCTACATTCTTAAATAAAGCACCTTCTATAATTCTTTTATACATTACCGATTTATCTGATTCTGCATTCATCGCCGCATCCCCTACCCCAAGCGAAAGAAACAAATCCTGAATAGATTTAATTTGAGTAGTCTCATTGATTGTCGGTAAAAACTCTCCAAAACGCTTAATGCGCTCTAACATTTGTTCTGCGACATCAATTGGGTGATCCGCGCCAGCCTCTTGTGAAGATAAAATCCTACCCCCATAACTTCTTACATGACTTAAATCGCGAACGACAATACGGTCCACCATCCTTTGCCGGATCGCTTCAATACGCTCGCGGACATCACTAACTTCAGATTCAACATCGTGTTGATTTGCTCCGTGCAATAAATCGTATTCTTTACTAAATTCTGTCTTCAAGTCATTAATAAGATTTTTCCAATCATTAATATCCGGATCAATATAGCGGATATCACGTTTTAAAAATCCTTTTTCAGAAGATCTTCCCGTACCGGCATATACAGTCTCAACCCGCTCAAATGGTGCAAACCAAGTAAGACATCCATTACTAATATTGGCCTTTATACCTGTTTCTTTATAAGAACCTTCTTTTCCTAAAACGGGAATCCGCCAAGTAAAGCGATACTGTTCAATATGGCGATGATTATCTTTAATGATCTGGAGATATGTTCCATCTTTCTCATAATAAATCTCATCTATACCATGGACTATCTGATTGTTTCTAGGCGTCAGGTCTTTTATAAAAGCATCTACTAGCGTTTCCCAAGCCTGCGTGGCCTCTAAAACCTTTTCACGTACGGAGTCATTTAATGTAGGATTGCTTTTTGCTTCTTCGATTATTTCAGCTGTCTTTTCTGCCGCATATTTTTCTTTTTCTGCTGCATATTTTTCTTTTTCTTCTGCATTCATCGCGAGATCCACTAAATTTAAAGCATCTTGAAGCATGTGGATGTTTTTCGAATATGTCTCAGCTTTAGCTTCTTTACTTTGAATAGCTAAGTCAAAAGCCTTTTTCCAGGCTCCCCAAGAATTTTTCTGAGATTCCGAGACATCTTGGGAAGCTCCTGTTTTTAATTTATCAACTAAGGTTAAAAATACTGCAATACTTTCACGTAATTCTTTCTTATCAGGTCTTTGAAGTAATTCAGCTAATTTTGATGTAGTCACCAAATTCCTATTGTTCCGATGGTTTCCTCCTAAGGTCATATCAATAAAATAATCACTAAAGGACAAAAACCCGAATGCTGCGGTTTTAAAGAGCACTTTCACACCATCAGGGTTATCTGCTAATGCCGACGAGGCCGTATAGAGAAAACTTCCTTCTAACAATTGTAATTTCCTTACTCTAGAGTCTTCTTTAAGATCATCGATTACAAAGTAATGAGGCCCTTCTAAAATAGAACGAAAATATTTGTATCCTGCTGTTAAATGGTCTAATTCTGGTTCGTAATCCGGCAAGAATAACGGTTGAAACGTACTCAACAAAGATTGACTAACTGAATATCCCCCTTGGGAGGAGTATAAAAATGACAATCGTATACGTTCTGGATTGCTTTCTTTGGCAGTCAATGAATTAGGCCCAAAATCCGAAGGAGATTTTTGATTTAAATCAGGGTGGTCTTTTAAAAATTGGACCATCTTTTGCAGCATGACATCTTCAAAACGGTCTTTTAAACTTCTTAGTTCGGGCCCATTTATTATCCTCTGTATAAAAGGACCTGCAGGGGTGTCCGCACTATTCATCGCTAAATCGCCTATAATTTCAACATCCGAAGCCTGTGCTATGGCTGCTTTATCTTTATCAGTAAGCATGGCCGGTGTGACAAAGGTTTCCGCGGAACCAATCTGGCACGCCCCGACCCCGCCCGAAAAATACTTCCTCGGCATGACTTCACTGGTAATTGGATCAAGCTCTTCTTTGATATAGTTGTAAGCTCCCTTCTTAAATGCCTTAAGATATTCTTTATAAATCTTTTCCTTCTCATCTACTGAAACATTGACACCACCTATTTTGTTTTGATTTGAATAAACTTTATTGAGGATGCTATCCTTTATTTTTTTCTTGTACCACGTGGCTAAGATGAGCGAATAGAAGACTTGGCGGAGTTGAGCAAAATTCTTGCCTTCGTTGACTTCCTTGGTTAAGGCGGGGATGACGATTTGGCGGATGATTTGGCTGCCAAGGGAATTGATATCTTTTGAACTCCCCCTAACCCCCTCTTTGTAAAAAAGAGGGGGGAGGTTGTGTTTTTGGATTGATAGATAATCTTGCTCTAACATGACCTTCAAATGATTTTCCAATACAAATGCTACTCCCCCGTTTTCATAGACAACTGCCTTTTCTGGGACTATCCAGACCTTGTTAAAGGTATTGATGGGAATATTTGTTGTCCCGTATTTAGACTGTGCTTGGGCATAAACCTTTCGCCAGAACTCTTTGCCTAATTGGCTTTCGGGGTAGATCAATGAAGCGGTGATTTGTTTAAGCATATAGTCCTGGGCCAAGAGATCACGGCCCATTTCTGTTTGCCCGAATTCTTTCGGCACTATTCGGTCTTTTTCATAAGGCGAGAGGTTGACCCAAAGATCTTTTTCAGGGATGGTTAAAGAAGCGAGGAAATATTTGATTAACTTAGAAGATTCTTGTTTTAACTCTTCTTGGCTTAGGTGATCATCCCCCCTGTCTACAAAGAAATGAAACCGGAAAGGATGCTTAGGGTCTAATTTAATGCCTTTGAGCACAACGGGACTAAATGCAGGGCTTAGGGCCACCATTTGGCTGGTAGCGGGCAAATAGAAGCCTTCCAGGGCATGAACTGGAAGCGGCCCAAAGGTATTGAGCAAAAAGGCAAAAATTAGCCCTAGGGCTATATTAGATCTTAAATTTAGATACTTTTGCATATAGCCAAAGAATACTATATATATCGGCTATCTGCCAGTTTTTGTTGGGTTCCCTTTGTTGGGTTCCCTTTGTTATGACAATGCGAGGCTATTTTTAATAGCTGTATCAACCTTGAGCATAAAAGCTGCAGGTAAGTGGCCTATTCTTTGCTCAAGGCGGGATTTATCGAGTACGCGGATTTGGGACAATAAAATTGTTGAAGCTGATTTTAAATTTGCTGTTCCTTTTGAAATAAAAACATTAAACGGGTATTCTTTAGCAAAACGATTTGTTGTGAGTGGCGCTGTGATGACGGTAGGGGCAAATTCATTACCTATGTCATTTTGAATAATTAAAACAGGTCTGCGACCCGCCTGTTCAGAGCCTTTGGCAGGGTCAAGATCAACCCAAAAAAGATCGCCGCGTTTAATCATCGATATATTTTGCTGTTTCCGCGTCAGCGTATTTGAAGTCATCCATTATTAACCGTGATTCTTCCCTCATTGCAACATCAATATACCCTTCTTTAAGGAGAGCATTTTTTTCTTTTTTATTCTTTACTTCAAGATAAAAACGCACCGCAAGCTGGATAAATGTGCTACGCTTGGTCTTCGCACGCTTGATTTCGTGGTCTAGTTCTCGTTTCAAATCTTCTGGAAAAGTAATGTTTAAATGGACCATTTGGCCCTCCTTTTAAGTATCTACTAAAAGTATACTTTAAAATACATACTTTGACAAGGACATTTACTCAATTAATCCCATGCCAACAAATGATTATTTTGTTTAAGCCATCGCTCATCTTGCTTGTAATCCGGGATCATTTGGGCCACCTCTACCCAAAATTTACGGGAATGGTTCTTTTGCTTTAAATGCATCAGTTCATGGATGACAACATAATCAACCACCCTGTGCGGCGCCATGATCAGCCTCCAGGTGAAATTAAGCGTGTCCTTGTACCCGCAGGAACCCCAGCGTGTGCTGGCATTGTTGACCCTGATCGAGCGGTACTTTAAGCCTTCCAGACTGGCGTAATACTCAACCCTTTGAGTGATGTATTCTAAGGCCTGGTTTTTATACCAGCATTCCAAATGGTCCTTGGCATTGGCTAGCACTACAGTGGAAATCATCAAGGCCTTATCCAGGACAATGGCTTTAGGAAGATCATCAGCCAGGCTTAAAGAATAGCTTTGGCCCAAGAAAAGAAACTCTTCACCTGGGACGAAATTTTTGACAGAAACTTTGTCCTGGCGTTCCCTGAAAAAATCCAATTTAGATTTAATCCAGGCCTCTTTGCGCTGGACTAACTGGGCAATATAATTCTCAGACGCAAAATGCGGCGCCCGGACAATCAGGCGCGCGTCCTTGGTTATTTGCAAACCGATGGTTTTACGCTTGCTGCGGATTAACTGGTCAATCTTTATCTGATCCATATCTTGCCCTGCCCCATTGGCTTTACTAAAATTTATAAAAAGATCATTTGCAATATTAAGAAAGGAGGTTAAGAATATAAGAAATATTTTAACCCTGGACATCATTTTGAAACCTTCATCACCCTCATTTAAAATCTCCTGGCCCCTGGCTGCGGTTTCTTTAATACTTATCTTAACGTATTTTTATATTTTTTACATCATATTGAATTACGATTTAAGCTGGATGGTTTATGAAAAAATTAAAACACATATTTGGATCCTTGAAAACGGCAAAGAATGGCATTGGAGCGATTTTGCCAAAGGCCTGAATACCAAGGTCATTGAAATTGACCCCAATCGGTTGTCCCGCCCGCTTTCTAACATGCTTGAAGTCATTGACGCTAAATTCCGGGCCAATCTTTGGGATTATATCCCGCCCCATCCCTGCTTGTCCTTGCAATGGCCAATTTTATTTATAGCCCTTCCCATTTTTCTTTATAGGTTTTTTAAGAACATTAATTGCGACACTGTAGTTGCCGTCGCTGGCACTGCCCTCTATATGACCTCTTCCGGGTTTTTAAGTCCCCTTGTCATGCTTTCCCATCCAGCCAAAAGCATGGTTAATTTCTTTTCGATTTTAAGCCTAGCAACGATAACCCAATTATACCGCAGTGTTAAAACATCCAATGTATCCATTAAAACTGTCCCGCATTTTTGGTTGATCTTGACGAGCTCTCTAACCTGTACCTTGATTGCCTTTTTCTTTGATGAAACAGGTGTCTTTCTTTTTATCATCCTCGCCTTTGTGGGCTACCCTCTTTTTTTAAGATTCAAAGAAAAGGCTATTTTACTCTGCTGCTTTTTTACCTTACCGGTCTTATATTTAATCATCATCCGCTTTCTTTTGCCCTGGCTTCATTTGATTATAAACCATGAGGTCATTGACCTTAATCATTACCGGGATTATCCCCATTTATCCAGCCTTCTTTTACCCAATTGGCACGATTTATTGACCAACACCTACCTGCTCTTTGCTGTCCATCCTGGCCTTAAATGGGATTTTTCTCATTTTGCGGGCCGCCCTTTTCTCACAGCCCTACAATGCGTGTATACGTTGGCTTTTTTTCTCCTATCAGGGCTTTTTATATTTGCCGTTTATAAGAAAAGTGGACTTTCGATAAGAACCAAACAAATATTAGCCGGCATGGCTTTGCTGGTGCTTTTTATACTTTTTCACAATTTTCAATTATCCCATAACGTGCATGTATGGACAATATTTTGGTATGGATGCCTTTTTTCTTTGATTTATTATACGATCTTGACCTTAGTGCTGCAGTTTGTTTGGGAAGAATATAAAGGCGGCTTAGTAAGATCTGTACTACCGCTCATCGTCCTGATTTTTGCAGTTCATGGGCTTGTGACCAGCACCTTTCTGATCAGGACCTTTCATAATCAGGGAGATGATCCGGGCAAATATTATTATCCTTCCATATTCAATGGAAAGCTCAACACTTATGATTTCTTTGACCTGTCTAAAAGCCTGCAGATAAGCAGATGCCGGTATGTCTACACTTTTATGTACTGGACTCATGTGAAACACAAAAAAACTCCGCCCAGATCACTCTACAATGAATTTCAATCCTGCACATCAGTGATAGACAATGACCCCTTTTTCCATGGGGACGCTTTATATTTTATTGTCGAATCTGCTTTTGAATTTCCGCCGGGCCGTTCATTTTTAAATGATCCAGCCTATGTGGCGGCCTGGATACGGCAGGCTGGGGAACCACCCTAATAATTAACCCGAAGCTAAAACAGTTTTGGCAGGACGGCGTTTGGATTTCAGATCAACATATTTCACGCCCACATGATAATTACCACTTTTGTTGCGGGTAGCACGGACAACTTTTCCATAGCCATTAAAGATATCAAGCACACCGGACATGACCACCTGGAGCTCAACAATATCACCGGGATGATAAACTAAAGCACTTACAAAAAGCAGACCGCTAAGCGACATGTTCTCTGTGGCCGCTAACTGCCAGATAGAATTGACCTTACGGTTATTGTGCTTGATGAGCCGGTGACGGACGGTAATGATACGCTTGGCACGGACACTGTCCCGGCGTTCTTCAAATGAGCTTTGCTTGATTGGCATACACCTATTCTATTTTCTTTATTATTTCCGTCAATGATTAAATTATTTGATAGTATATCTTCTATGGCACCATTTTTAAAGCCTCTCTTACGTATAGCCCAAACCGTCTTTGTGCTGTTCTTATTTTATTTCGCCTTTCGGCTTTTCCACTATCACCTTGATCTGGTGACCTTCCCCTATTCCAACACGCTAAGGGAAGGCGCCATGATGACGAGCACCGATGCCCTGGTCAAAGGGCTTAATCCCTATGCCATGTCCTTACAGCCCCGGTATATGAACCAATATGGGATCATTTATCCTTTGTTAGTATGGCCCTGGGCTAAAATCTTCGGGACCACCATCTTGATCCATCGGATAGTCACGGCCTTTTTTATCCTGGCTTCCTGCAGCCTCATCTTCCTCGTCCTTAAGAAAATGTCTGTTTCCATTGTGTTGAATATATGGGCCGTCCTTATGCTCTATTCTTCGTTGATGTACCCGGGAACAAGCACCCCTACCATTGATCCCGGCGCCACCGGCATGTTTTTTTTCTTATTAACCATTTTTATCCCCTGGGCTTGTAAATATTCTTATCAATCATTAATGTTGAGCGTACTGTTTGGGGTGATTGCCTTTTACTCAAAAGTATACGACTTCTTAGGCGCCCTTATCATGCTGTCCTATCTATTTCTTTTCATTTCAAGGATAAAGGGCCTGTTTTATGGCTTTTTCTTATTGTCGCTTTTTGCTATCAGTATCATGGTGGTTAATCAAATTTTGCCTGCCTATTTTGACAATTGTTTTTTTGCCTCTGCCAATATGGCCCCTGCCTGGATGAGCGTAGAAAGACTCCATGAACAGATCCGCATCTATACCGGATTGCACCAATGGACGCTTTTGTTAGTTGGGGCTTTTATTTTAGGGTATCTGATTAAGAATTTTCAATCCCTACTGAAAAAAACTCCTCACACCGTCAAGGAATTTCGCTTTCCCTTGGTTTTATACGCCGGAATTTGCTCTGCCTTTGTTTTATATATGTCCTTAGGCCGCCATAGCGGTGCCATGCTATGGTATTTTTTCCAATTATTCTCTCCTTTTCTTTTAATAAGCGCGGTATGGTTATTTAACCGCAGCTCCTTATGGCCTTTTTTGTGTGTCCCATTCCTAATTTATAATTTACATGTCATCACAGCGGACCAAAATTATAAATGCTTTAATAAAAGCATCCCTGGCTGGCAGGAAATTTCTACAGCTATCAGCCAACACCAGCATATCCTCAACTCACCCTTAATTGCCCCACTAATGATTGAACAAAATAAAGATATCGTTGATGATGGCCAGGCGGAATATTTCCTGCCTGGCGGGCAGCGCAATTACTGGATGAAAGGCTGGCTAAAAGAGGATGAGCGCGTCTATATCCAACAGATGCTTTTTTTCGATGGGATACGGCACAAGGTTGAAAACAAAGAGTATGATTTAATCATTCTGCAGCCGAGCCTTCTACCTTTAGGTGTGGGTGATGATATTAGAAAGTATTACAAATTTGAGGGCCAGATCCTGCTTTACGCGCCCCAGGACCGCCGGCCATATGCCCTGACTGTCTGGAAGCCCCTTTAATTGACACTTAAGAATTGTTGCAGATTATTTAAATGTTCAATGCTAACGACCCTGGGGAAAAAACCTGAAGAATTCCGTAACTTTTGCAGCATAGCAAGATCAAGATGAAATTTAATCCCTTCCCTTGTTGTCTCTAAGTTCAATTTTCCTGGAGTTAAATCAATACCACCATTGATCCTCTTCATCGCAGGGTCAATAGGCTTAACAGATTTATTTCTTAGGTTTAAAAAGGTGGGAAAAGTCACAGTAAATTCAGCGCCTTGGCCATCCTTGGAATTATCGGCTTTAATTCTTGCGCCTAATAATCTTGCCATATTATCGACGACCGCCAAACCTACACCTGAACCTCCAATGCGCCCGGTAACCCCGTAAACAAACAATTGCTGTTTATTCATTTGATTGATAAGAATATTTACAAGCC
>Ga0206950_1155_pt1 | contig 14515 bp, 18 predicted proteins | sample Alteio_BWOrgHeat_41_FD_152954 | JGI IMG/M metagenome (GOLD analysis project Ga0206950, IMG submission 152954) | Enriched cells from forest soil in Barre Woods Harvard Forest LTER site, Petersham, Massachusetts, United States -... | ecosystem: Environmental > Terrestrial > Soil > Temperate forest >... | reverse complement strand
TCCGAGCGTCTGGTCGACAGCCCCGTGTGTCTTGTCGCACCCGAAAACGATGTGGACATTCATATGCAGCGCCTGCTCAAAAAATCTCAGGACTACGAAAAGAAATTTCAGCACATCCTCGAGATCAACGGCAGCCATCCCGTCATCATGAAAATGAAAACCATGACGGCGAATGATGCCTCGGCCGAATTGCTCAAAGACACCGCCTTCCTGCTGCTCGACCAGGCCAAAATCATCGAAGGCGAACCGCTCAAAGATCCGAGCGAGTTCGTAAGGCGTATGAGTCTGGCGATTGAGAAGGGGTTGCTGGCGGGGTAACCAGCAATTTAATAATGGGAATTATCGATGGAAAATAGAAAAATAAAACCCGCAGGTTCGAGGCTAGCGGCGTGGATTGATATATTCTGTATTATTAACTGCTTATATTCATTAGTAGTGTTTCCTGTATATGCCATGTCTTTTCCTAATGGAAAATATACGAATGGAAATGTGCCGCTCTCAATAAACGTGTCATTTGATTTTATATTTCTTCTTCCATTCTGCATACCGTGGCTTTACTCGCGATATAAGGAGAGAGTTAGAGTGATCATCCGTAAATATTCGATCTTTCGATCTTCGTCATTTCATGCGCTATGTGTAGCTTTACTGTTTATTTATTATTGTGTAGCAGATTTTATTGTTAGTCCTGATAATTTGTGGAGAAAATAATGGCAAAAGAACCACCGCAATAAATGACAATAACTCTAAACAGGTAGCTCAATAACAAATATGTCATCCCCGCGAAAGCGGGGACCCAGTTGGGGTTTTGTTTAAGCCGGATAGAGATCGTTCCAGAGGGGGTTGCCCGCCTCTATCAATTCTATCTTCCAGGCGCGATTCCATTTTTTGAGGCATTTCTCGCGGTGGATAGCTTCTGCGGGCGTTGGGTAACTCTCGACATGGACGAGCATTTTTATTTTATACTTTCTTGTAAAAGCGCCGCCCGTTCCTTTTTTGTGATCGCCTACTCTTGTAATAAGATCATCAGTCACGCCGATATAAAGAGTCCCGTTGCGTTTGCTGGCTAGAATGTAAACAAAATATTCTTTGTTCATGTTTCAAAAACACCGACTGGGTCCCCGCTTTCGCGGGGATGACAATTTTATTATTGCTCCCACGGCGCTTTCACACCCGGCAGCGCGACCACAAGCCCATTAAGTTCATCCGTCATCAAAATCTGGCAACCGAGGCGGGAGGTTTTTTTGAGGTCGAAGGCGAGGTCGAGCATGTCTTCCTCTTCTTCTTTCTTCGGGTTCAGTTTTGCATACCAGTCGGGGCGCACGACGACATGGCAGGTGGCGCAGGCAAGGCAGCCGCCGCACGCGCCTTCGATATCCACGCCATGCTTGTGCGATATTTCCATGACGGACAGCCCCAGCGGCGCTTCCACTTCAAGCGCGTTGCCGTTTTTTTCGATAAAGGTCATCTTAGGCATTACGCTGCACTCACTCTTGATTTAACACGCTCATACATCTCTGCCCATTTCTGGATAAAGCACTCTACATCTTTTTCGCTGGAATTCCAGCCGAGACTGACGCGCAAGGAAGATCCGGCCTCTGCATCGCTGACGCCCATTGCCTTCAACACATGTGAAGCTTTGACAGTTCCGCTGGCGCAGGCGGAGCCGTTGCTCACGCAAATGCCTGCCAGATCCAGCGCGATGAGTTGCGTTTCGGATGAAATACCCGGCAGAGAAAACATCGTGGTATTCGCCACGCGCGTTACGTCTTTACCGAAAAAACGTATGGTGGGCGCTATCTTTATCAGTTCACCTTCGAGCTTGTCGCGCAGCACAGATAACTTTTGAAATTCCGCCATATCCCGCACAGCCAGTTCAGCAGCGACACCGAAGCCAACAATGCCAGCAACATTCTCCGTCCCCGCGCGCATATTTTTTTCCTGATTGCCGCCGCTGATCTGCGGCGCAACAGATACGCAGTTTGATATCACCAGACAGCCCACGCCCTGCGGCCCGCCGATCTTGTGCGCGGAGAGCGTGAGATAATCCACACCCAGCTTTTGCAAATCAAGCGGCAGACGCCCCGCCGCCTGCACGGCATCGGTATGCACGAGCGCACCACGTTTCTTTGCAATCTCCATCACTTTATCAAGCGGCTGGATAATGCCCGTTTCGTTATTGACGAGCATCACCGAAATCAGCGTGGAGCGATGGTTGCCTTCGAGCATTTTATCCAGCGCATCGAGGTCAACAATGCCACTCGGCAACACCGGAATAATTTCTTTATCAGCGCGCGCCTGCAAAACGGAGGGATGTTCGGTTGCAGAAACCGGCACGCGCTCGCAACCGGAACCCTTGAGCACAAGATTATTCGCCTCCGTTGCGCCGGACGTAAAAACGATAACCGTCTGCGGACCCGCATTCACGAGCCGCGCGATTTTTTGTCGCGCGTCTTCGATATCGCGCCGCGCTGTGCGTCCGGCTTTATGAATTGCAGAAGCATTACCCGGAAAGGACAATTTTTGTAACATCATGTCGCGCACCTCGGGTTTGAGAGGTGTTGTGGCGTTGTGATCCAGATATGTCAGGTCCTGCGTCATTTTATCTCAAATCGCGACATTATTTTTGTGTTAGAAACACATTATAACCCGTTGTAATAAATGAATAATACAAGATTTTTCTTGCATTATTGTCGGGTTATGTCTAGTTTTTACTTCTATCACGGCGGGAAATCAATTTAAAAGTTGATGGGCGCGATACATAAAACAAAACGAGAGGGTTATATCACATGCCAGAGATCATGATTACCGGACCTGCGGGTCGCCTTGAGGGCCGTTACAAGCACAGCAAAACGCCGCGCGCCCCGATCGCGCTGATCCTTCATCCGAATCCGCAACGCGGCGGCACGATGAACAACAAGATTTCATACAGCCTGTTTCAGGCATTTTCCGAACAAGGTTTCTCGACGCTGCGTTTCAACTTCCGCGGCGTGGGCCGCTCGCAGGGCGAGTTCGCTTATGGCGAAGGCGAGCTCAGCGATGCGGCTGCAGCGCTGGACTGGCTGCAAAGCGTCAACACGAGTGCGTCAAGCGTTTGGGTCGGCGGATTTTCCTTTGGCGCGTGGATCGGCATGCAATTGCTGATGCGCCGCCCCGAAATTCACGGCTATGTTTCCGTTTCCCCGCCCGCGAATATCTATGACTTCAACTTCCTCGCCCCCTGCCCCAACGAAGGGCTGATTGTCCAGGGCGACAAAGACCAGGTGGTCAACATCGAATCAGTCAACAAGCTCGTTGATAAACTCAAAGACCAGCGCGGACCGACGGGCGTGGATTACCGCGTCATCCCCGGCGCCGGCCACTTCTTCAATAACCCCGGCGAAAACGAGCAGCTTGTCCAGCATGTGAACAGCTACCTCAGCCAGGCGCTGACGGCTCAAAAAGCTGCGGCTTAAAAATTTTCCACTGATAAAAAAACCCCCGGCTTTAACACCGGGGGTTTTTACGTCTTAGGGGTCGTGTGGGGGATCTTTCAAATTCTCATTAGCCGCCGATAGCGCGCTTCAGCAGTTCCACATCGGCCTGAATGCCCTGGTCGGAAACGACCAGCTCTTCGATACGGCGCACGCCGTGCATGATGGTGGTGTGGTCGCGGCCGCCGAACTTGCGGCCTATTTCGGGCAGCGAATGTTCGGTCAGCGCCTTGGCGAGATACATCGCCACCTGCCGTGGGCGCGCAACGGTGCGTGCGCGGCGCGGCGACTGCATGTCGCTGAGGCGAATATTGTAATGCTCGGCGACCTTGCGCTGGATATCGTCCACCGACACGCGGCGGTCATTGACGCGCAGCAGGTCCTGCAACAGGTCATGCGCGGTCTCGATCGTCACGGCGCGCGAAGTCAGTTCGGCATGCGCGATGAGGCGGTTCAGCGCCCCTTCGAGTTCGCGCACATTGGATGTGATCTTCTGTGCGAGGAACGCGAGTACATCCTGCGGGATATCACGTTTGAGCATGTCGCGCTTCTTCTCCAGAATGCCGAGACGAAGGTCATAAGTCGTCGGCTGCACATTGACGACAAGGCCGCCGCCAAGACGCGAGCGCAGGCGTTCTTCGAGGCCATCAAGTTCGGAAGGCGGCCTGTCAGCCGAGATGACGATCTGCTTGTTCTGGTCGACCAGCGCATTGAATGTGTGGAAAAATTCCTCCTGCGTCGCTTCCTTGCCGCAGATGAACTGGATGTCGTCGATCATGAGCACATCGACGGAACGGAACATTTCCTTAAACGAAACCATTTCTTTAAAACGCAGCGCGCGCACGAACTGGTACATGAATTTTTCGGCAGACATATACACGACCTTGCGCTGAGGTGCGCGCGCGCGGATGGCCCAGGCGATAGAATGCATGAGGTGAGTCTTGCCAAGGCCGACGCCGCCGTAGAGGAACAGCGGGTTGAAAGCGGCAGTATCGCTGTCAGCCACGCGGCGCGCGGCGGCATGCGCGAGTTCATTGGGCTGGCCGACGACATAATTCCCAAACGTAAAGCGGGGGTCAAGCGGCGAGGACAGTGCGTCAGCCGCGGGTGATTCTTGCGGTTGTGATTCTGCAGGGGGAAGATTTGCAGCGGCAACGGGAGGGACAACAGGCTGTGACGCGGATATGACTATGTCAACGCGGATAATGCTGCCGAACTGCTGCGCCCACAGATGACGGATGCGGTCGGCATAATGCGTCTTCACCCAGTCACGGATAAAGCGCGTGGCGACGGCGAGTTCCAGAACGCCTTTCTCGAAACGCACGGGGACGACGGGCGCGATCCAGCTCTTATAAGCGGTGAGGCCAAGTTCCTTTTGCAGTAACGGGAGCATCTTCTCCCACGCCGGCGTAACACGAAAAGCATTTACAGGAGCAGCCGTTTCGCATGAGGTGTGAACAGCCGCATCATTTAATTTTTGAAGCATTTTTTATTCCTGTGATTTTTTATACGACTAACTGAATCACGCCCCGTTTCAAGATTCGGGAGTGATCAATTTTTCTTTAGTGGTGAAGAGTTCCAAAGACTACATTCGCAAAAGATGAGTCGCAAGAGCAGACTGCGCCGAAAATAAAAAAGCAATAAATGTTCTAAGTTATGAACTTCAGTTTTTTTGAAAAAATTTTTCTTGATTTTATTTTTCTGCATTGATTTTTTTATCTGCGCATTTTATGCCGCGAACTTTCTTCTCTGCTGATTCTATTATTATCATTCCGGTCTACATGCTTTGCACGCTGAATATGCTGGCGGAGAATCTCCCATTGATAAATCCAAAGGAAGATTCTTCGCTGCGCTCAGAATGACAATGTAGAGAAAAGTATAAAGATACACGCGCGCATAAACGACACAGGTCGCGCAGAATAAAACTTATTCAATGAACGGAGATTATTTCTTCTTCAACGCTTTGACGCGGGTGGAGAGGCGCGACAGCTTGCGTGCGGCGGTCTTCTTGTGCAGAAGGCCTTTGCCGGCGCTGCGGTGGATTTCAGGCTGGGCGTTCTTCAAAGCGAGAGCAGCTGCTTCCATGTTGCCCGAAGCAAGAGCTTCTTCGACCTTGCGGATGGCTGTGCGGGTCTTGGACATACGGGAAGTGTTGATAACATCGCGGCGGGCGTTGCGACGGATACGGATCTTTGAAGACTTATGAATAGCCATTGTTTCGTTTACTCTTTCGAATCGTTAATCTTTAACCACATGTCAGTGGGGAATGTGTGTTTTTAAAGGTCTTTCCGGTTAAAGTCAAGTGCGCTGTGGATATGTTATAAGGTGTTGATTTCAATAGCTAATTTACCCGCATTGACAAGCTCGAGAATCGATCTTATATAAAATATCAATCATTGTGACAAATAAAGATAAGGAGAATTTTTATGGCTGACTTAACGCTTAAAGAAAGACAAAACATTCAAAACGCACTCGAAGCCACAAGAGAAGGCGCTATAAGACAGTACAGGTCGTATGTTGACACTTACGATACCCCAACCGCTGGCGTCACTTTTGCAAAAGAGATTCTCGAATGCGAAATACTCATGAAATTTAACGCAGCCGCGATAAAGGAAGCGCAAGCGAAAGCAAAGGCAAGTTCAAAGCCGCAAGTTAATAAAGCGCCTGACAGCCCCTGAACGCCGTCTTGTGTCACCCTTGCGGCAATAAATAATTGAAAAGGAAAAATTTTATGGCTGATATGACTGAAGAGCGACAAGACAAAATGAGAGCAATCGTTGAAGCCTTCCGCGATGCCGCTGTTAAAAATTTAGAAGAACGCACATCGCAATCCGGCCTTGATGGCGTCGCGCCTATGGATGTTCAGGAGTTTGTCGCCTATGACACCTGGCTGAAGTTGGATAAACAGGAGCAGTCTTTTAATGAAGCGGCGAAACGTCAAGAGGCACAGGCTTATGCTCATAAAGCCTATACGGGTCACAATCCCGCACCGGGCTGCTGCCCCAGCGGTCCCAAACCCTAACGGTCCTTGAACACTGCTTTGCGCTTTTCGACAAAGGCGCCCATGCCCTCTTTCTGGTCTTCGGTGGAAAAGCTCGCGTGGAACAGGCGGCGCTCGAACCTGATGCCCTCAGTCAGTGTCGTTTCATAGGCCTGGTTGATTGATTCCTTGACCATCATCGCGATGGGCGCGGAGAACTCGGCGATTTTCTGCGCGATCTTCATTGTCTCGGCCAGCAACTCCGCCGCCGGAAAGATGCGCGCCACCAGTCCTGCCCTTTCCGCTTCCGTTGCATCCATCATGCGTCCAGTCAGGCAGAGTTCCATGGCCTTGGATTTACCGACAAGGCGCGTCATGCGTTGTGTGCCGCCTGCGCCCGGAATGGTGCCGATGGTGATTTCGGGCTGGCTGAATTTCGCGTTATCTCCCGCGACGATAAAATCGCACATCATCGCGAGCTCGCACCCGCCGCCGAGGCAATATCCCGCAACAGCGGCAATGACCGGCTTGCGGCATTTCGACACACGCTCCCAGTTGCGCGTGATAAAATCCTCTTTGTAGGCATCGACAAAACTTTTGGGCGCCATCTCTTTTATATCCGCGCCGGCGGCAAAAGTTTTCTCGCTGCCCGTGATGACGATGACTTTTACCGTGGTATCTTTTTCAAGATCATCAATAGCGATTGTCACTTCATCCATAAGCGCCTGACACAGCGCGTTCATGGCTTTGGGACGGTTGAGCGTGAGGGTGGCGACAGATCCCTGCTTTTCGACGAGGATGTTTTCAAAGGTCATGGGTTTACTTTCCTTGAGCGTTGGGCGTGAGTGTGAAGTGGACAAGTGTTTCTCCGCCGGTTTTATCAAAATCCATTTTCAGCGTTTCGCCATCGCGGACGAATGTTGATGGCTTGCGCGATTGCCACCCCAACGGCGGCAGGGCCTGCTGATAGAAATTTTTGACTGCATCAGGCGTTGCGGACGTTTCAGCACTGAACTCAGCAATGCGCCCGCCCGGTTTATCGAAGACGACGGTATCGTCCGGCTTTTCGACCATCCCCTGCATCAGCGGCAGGTCATCGATCACGCTTGAGTACGCCGTCTCTACCGCAAGCGCTGGCAGCGCCGTCAACAACAAAAATCCTGCAATTGTTATTATTTTTATCATGGATATAGTCTAGCTCACCCCTGTTTCACGGGGCAATAGAAGGTTGAGCGGCCGCCCTGGGTTATGCGCTGCACGCCGCCGGTTTTTTTGATGGGACAGGTACAGTCGCGGCATTTTTGCCCCTGCCGGTCGTAAACGGCGAAGTGGTGCTGAAAATAGCCGAGTTCTCCGTCGGTCTGCACATAGTCGCGCAGTGAACTCCCGCCTGCCTTGATGGCTTTCTTCAAGACATCTTTAATAGCAGCCACCAGCGCTTTGATCGCGGCGGGTTTGACCTTATTGGCAGCGCACTGCGGGTCAATGCCGGCGGCGAACAGCGCTTCCGAAGCATAGATATTGCCGACGCCCACAACCACCTGCTGGTCCATGATGGCCAGTTTGATGGCGACTTTTTTGGATTTTATTTTTTCTACAAGATAAGCAGCGGTGAAGCCTTTCTCGAGCGGCTCCGGACCGAGGTGCGCGAAAAGGCGGTGTTGTTCCAGATGTTCGGTCTGCGTCAAATCCGCGAGGCCGAAACGGCGCGGGTCATTGAAAACAATGCTCGTGCCATTGTCCATCTGCAAAACGAGATGGTCGTGTTTACCGGGCGTATATTTCTTATTGTCGTCGTGGATGAGCAACCGCCCTGACATACCCAGATGCAAAATCAATGTCTGCCCGTCACTGAGGCGGATGAGGACATACTTGGCGCGGCGGTCTATGGCGGTAATTTTGCTGCTGGCAATTTTACCCAGCGTGGCCGGAAACGGAATGCGCATATCCGCGCGATTCATCGTCACGGCGCTGATCGTGTGGCCGGGCAGAACCTTGGCCAGCCCGCGACAGACTGTTTCTACCTCTGGAAGTTCGGGCATTAAATGCTTGCCTGCTGTTAAGTTATTTATCCAGCATCATAACACTATCTGCGTATTGCGGGCTAGGCGCGCGAAGGAGCTGTCACTTTATTTTGCGGCAAACTGGCATCAGCATGCGCTTTACGCACTGCCGGATCTGAAAAGTAACCGGACGCGACCGTTCCGGCCCATTTGCCCAGTTGCACTTCAAGCTCTTCTACGGAAGCCAGAATTATTTCCTGCGGCGCGCCCGGATAACCTGGCGTTGCGGCGAACCGCCCGCCCATGTTGACCACGATCCTGCCTGACGGATGCTCGTCTGACGGCACCTCTACACAAACGGCCATTTCTTCCTGCAAACCATGCTGCCGGTTAACGGAACGCGGAAGATCGGGGTTCTCATAGCGCACGACGAACCCGTGCCTGAAACTTGCGTAGTCTTCGTCATCGATAAACCGCCGGCCCTTATCATCGGGCGGAATTTTTTCCAAAAAGTCCCTGACGACTGACTGTTCCAGAATCTTGACAGCGAGGCACTTTTGTTCGAAGAACGGATTTCTTTCGACAGGCAGCCCGTTTGCCTCCTGCCGCTGGCGCTGCTCTTCCTGCGCCTGATGAGCCGCCCCCGTCGCCGCCGCAATAAATCCAGAATCTGCCATTGATAGCCCTCTTACCCGTAATAGATATGAATAGGATAACATTGGACTGGTTAAGGTTTAATTAAATATATGTTAAATAAAAAAGGCCCGGTCGTTAAACCGGGCCTTTTTATTGGTTAGCGACGATTTAATCCTCCCGTACGAGGTCGGATTAAATTACATCATGTCGCCCATACCGCCGCCGTGGCCGCCGCCGTGAGCAGCTGGCTCATCTTTCTTCGGCAGTTCGGCAATGGTGGCTTCGGTCGTGATCAGCAGACCAGCGATGGAAGCGGCGTCCTGCAGAGCGCAGCGCACCACTTTCACGGGGTCGATGATGCCCGAGGCAACGAGGTCGCAGTACTTGTCTTTCTGCGCATCGTAGCCGAAGTTGGCGTCTTTCTGTTCAGACAGTTTGCCGACGACGATCGAGCCTTCAACGCCTGCGTTGTAGGCGATCTGGCGGATCGGCGCTTCCAGTGCACGGCCGATGATCTCGATACCGACTTCCTGATCGCGGTTGTCCGGCTTCAGGCCCTTGAGGACGCGTTTCGCGTAAAGCAGCGCAACGCCGCCGCCAGGAACGATGCCTTCTTCAACGGCTGCTCTTGTAGCGTGGTAAGCGTCTTCAACGCGGTCTTTCTTCTCTTTCACTTCGACTTCGGTCGCACCGCCAACGCGGATAACGGCAACGCCGCCTGACAATTTAGCCAGACGCTCCTGCAGCTTTTCCTTGTCGTAGTCGGAGGACGTTTCTTCGATCTGCGCCTTGATCTGGGTGACGCGGGATTCGATGTCCTTCTTGGCGCCGGCGCCGCTGATGATCGTGGTGTCATCTTTGGTGATGCGAACGCGTTTTGCCTTGCCGAGCTGGTTCAGTGTGACGTTCTCGAGCTTGATGCCCAGTTCTTCGGAGATGACTTCACCCGCGGTGAGGATCGCCATGTCTTCGAGCATCGCCTTGCGACGGTCGCCGAAGCCAGGAGCCTTCACAGCAGCCACTTTGAGGCCGCCGCGCAGCTTGTTCACAACGAGAGTTGCAAGCGCTTCGCCTTCAACGTCTTCAGCAACGATCAGCAATGGCTTGCCGCTCTGGACGATAGCTTCGAGGATCGGCAGCATGGTTTGCAGGTTGGAAAGCTTCTTGTCGAAGAACAGGATGTACGGGCTGTCCATTTCGCAGACCATCTTGTCGGCGTTGGTAATGAAGTACGGGCTCAGGTAGCCGCGGTCAAACTGCATGCCTTCGACAACTTCAAGTTCGGTGTCGAAAGATTTTGCTTCTTCGATCGTGATCACGCCCTCGTTGCCGACTTTCGCCATAGCGTCTGCGAGCATTTTGCCGACTTCTTTGTCGCCGTTGGAAGAGATGGTGCCGACCTGCGCGATTTCAGCATTGCTCGAAATCTTCTTGGCGCGTTTCTTGATGTCTTCAATAACGGCTTCGACAGCGAGGTCGATGCCGCGCTTGAGGTCCATCGGGTTCATGCCGGCAGCAACAGACTTCACGCCTTCGCGGAAGATTGCCTGGGCGAGTACGGTTGCGGTGGTGGTGCCATCGCCAGCGAGGTCGTTGGTCTTGGAAGCCACTTCACGCACCATCTGTGCGCCCATGTTCTCGAAGTTGTCTTCGAGTTCGATTTCTTTCGCAACGGTCACGCCGTCCTTGGTGATGCGCGGCGCGCCCCAGCCTTTGGCGATGACGACGTTACGGCCTTTGGGGCCGAGGGTTACTTTTACAGCGTTCGCAAGAATATCAACACCCTTGAGCATTCTTTCACGGGCGTCTGCGCTGAACTTTACTACTTTAGCTGACATAATTTAATTTTCCTTTTTCAATGTTTAATTAATTAAGCTGCCTTCGCTTCACTGCGGAGGCTGCCAACGCTGCCGCTAGGCAGCTTTAGCTTTTTTTTTGCCTTCGAGTTTGCCATCAAGGATGCCCATGATGTCGGACTCTTTCACGACGAGGAGTTCTTCGCCGTTGATGGTGACTTCGGAACCTGACCATTTCGAGAACAGGACGATGTCGCCGACGTTGACAGCGAGAGGCTGCAGCTTGCCGTGTTCGTCACGGACGCCCGTGCCGACAGCAACGACTTCTGCCTGTGCGGGCTTTTCTTTTGCGGTGTCGGGGATGATGATACCACCGGATGTCTTGCTTTCGCTTTCAAGGCGGCGCAGCAGAACGCGGTCGTGGAGTGGCTTGAACATAGTTTTTGCTCCTTTTAAAAGTAATAATTGCGAATAGACTTCGCTCGTTGATGCGGGAGGAATCAGTCTTAGCACTCTCCCGCAATAAGTGCCAAAACCTAACGCGCTTCGCCGCCTTTTTCAAGGTAATTCAAATAGTTCGATCTATTCTGGCACTCTTTAGAAAAGAGTGCTAAGGGGTTGATTTCAATGTTTTTTAACACAGGTATGGTAAGATATGATTAAATAGAGTGAGAGGATTGTTATTTCATTCATGATTCTAGGCCAGATTCGTAATAGGAGATTAAGGATATGGCAAACTTGATTTTGCAACTAAAAGACTACCGCCTGACGACAGCAGAAATTCTTTACCATCTGCCGGATCATCCCAAACTGCTGCAAACATTTTTATGGCAGGAATACGACCTCGCACCCGAATTTCCCGAGCTGCACCGCTTCCTCACCTTCTGGGAACGCGAGATAGAAGGCAAACTGCACTCGGTGCGCGTCGGCAGCAAAAAGCTCATTACGGCGGAAGATATCAGCCACTGCCGGCTGGAATATCTTATCAACTGACCGCCGTTATGATTTACCAGAAGAAAATATAACTTCATTTTTAGTTAATTATGGTATTTATAACCGCGAAATTTTAGTCTGCCGAAGGGCCGACTAATGAACGTTTATAAGCATTTTTTTCAGGCTTGGATTGACTTTACCTGGGGATTAATAATAATTGACATAACAGAAAAAACCCATTATATTTACCGAATATATTTTTCGAATCGCCGTTCCAAAACTATGGAAAAGAAACTGAAGTATGTTCGACCGCCTCAAAAAAAATAAAGGGTATTACACTCTTCTTCTGACAGATGCCGCAGTCGGCTCTGTTCAGCAGGGCGTACACTTTGCGCTTATAAACCCTCCCCTTGCTATCGCGGTTTCCATCCTCAATTTCGGCGCTAACGTAGTTGCCGGCATCATTATGGCTCCAAAGGTAGGGCAGACGCCGGCACCCGCGCTTGCTGAAAGCGCTGCAGCCGTCTCAACGGAAAAAGAACCCAGGCTGAAACGGGCGAAAGATTTTTACAGAAAAGCCCGCACATATCAAATCTCTACCTTCAGAGATCCAAAGTATGTCGTAGAATCTACCGCCTCTGGCGCCGGCCTCACCCTTCTTTTCGAAGCCGCCGTTGGCATGAAGAGCGTTCTTGCCACACACAGCATTCTGTTTCTCACAGCGGTATCGCCTCCCCTGGGAATAGCGGTTGGTGCGACACTGGCCGCCATCGGCCTTTACGGCGTTATTGTGGGCAATCACGCAAAGTGGAAAGGCATTAGCCAAAAATACACAGCGGCCTTCCGCAAAGACGATGCGGGTTCATCACCGGAAAATGTCCGCAAGAATTTCCTGGAAAAATTTGCCGACCGTCCGCGCATACAGAAGCTCCTCAACAGCCGGTGGTCGAAGGTGACAAGAAGCATTTTGCTGCAGGGCATGACGATAGAGTCGGCCATTTTTACGCTCATCGCCGCCCCTGCCGTTCTCGTCACACATATAGTCGCCATGACTAAAGGAACGCACGCAATCCTCACCGGCGCCCTGCCTCTGATTGTAGCCGTGGACTGGGCGCGCGGGCCCGTCTGGCATGCATTTTGCGTCGGCTGGCTTCATACCCGCAACGCGCTTCACCTGACGTCAAAAATCAAGGCAAAAAAAGCCACTGCAAAAAAACCTGCTGTGGAAAAAACCGCCGAAGCGGAGCCTGACCATACGACTAGCCCTGCTCCCGAATCAACCGCCGACCCGGTTGCGGCTCCCCTGGACCCGGCAGCAAAACCTTTGGCGAGCACGTTTGAAGAAGTCGCCGGCAACGATGCAATCAAAGAAGTTGCGACAGCTGCTGTCAGTGAAAAGAAACACAGATCCCGCAGAAAATCCAAAGGCCCCGGGTCAGACGCCTAGAAAATCTTGTCGAGCGTGCTTTCTTTTTTCTCGATCACGGGCACATCACCTGCGTTGACGGGCTTGCCTTCGGCCTTGTTCTTCTTGATGCGCTCCGCTTCCTTCTGCGGGTCAACGACTGAAGAGGGAATATCGCTGGCGTTAGGGCCCTGGTCATCCCAGAAAACCAGTTTTTCAGCCACAGGCTTGTTCTTGAGGGCGATATAGCCGTTATCTTCATCGATCTTCTTGCGGATATCCGGCTCGGCTGAAGCGGTACCGAGCTTGCCCAGCAGCGTTTTCTCGCCGTTGCCTTCGGTCGCAGGCACAACTTCCTTGCCAAGCAAAGTTGTCTTTGCCTGTGCTGCCGCTTCAGCTCCGGGCTGCGCTTCGCTGGGATCTCCCGGCGGGCGCAGGGTATAATCCGGCGGCAGCGTCAGCGGCGCGCGCTGCACCACGGTGAATTCATCGGGCGAGTTGCGGCCCACGCCCATCTCCTGCTTGACGTCCGAGCAGGCGGGCAGCGCCAGCACAGTAGCCAGCAGAAGTCCTGTGAAAATGATGTTTCTTTTTTTTGTCATGTCGTCTCCTTTGCGCTTTCCTTGCCCAGAAGAGATCTCAGCATAAGAACTCCGGCGCCGATAACGATGCAACTGTCGGCAACGTTAAAGGCGGGCCAGTGATGGCGCTCAAAGTGAAAATCAAGAAAATCGGCGACCGCGTCAAACCGCACGCGGTCCACGACGTTTCCCAGTGCGCCGCCGATAATCAGGCTGAGGGCGGCGGCGGTCGTCTTTTCAGTGCTCAAGGCCAGCCAGATCATCATGCCTAATGAAATAGCCAGCGAGAGGGCGATAAAAACCAGCGCCATGCCCGGGGAGTGGTTGTCCATCATGCCGAAGCTGATGCCCTGGTTCCACACCACCACAAGCTTCAGGAAAGGCGATAACACTTTGTCCCCAAACGCCCCCCGCTCGTTAATAAAATGACTTACTTTATGCACGCTTGTCAGCCAGTCGAAAAATCCGGTATGGACGGCGCTGCCGGCGCTCAAGGCATCTATCACCAGCCACTTGGTGTACTGGTCGACAAGAATAACGCCGCAGATGATAGCCAGTCCCGGAAGAAGGTACTTTCCAGCCTGGAAGCTGCTCTCCATAGTATGCCCTTTTATGACTGTATGACTCGGGTGGATTTCAGCACAGCCTTGGCCGCGATGCAATCTTCTTTCATTTGGGTGACAAGCGCGGCGATATCCTTGAAGGATTGCT
>Ga0206950_1124_pt3 | contig 14537 bp, 7 predicted proteins | sample Alteio_BWOrgHeat_41_FD_152954 | JGI IMG/M metagenome (GOLD analysis project Ga0206950, IMG submission 152954) | Enriched cells from forest soil in Barre Woods Harvard Forest LTER site, Petersham, Massachusetts, United States -... | ecosystem: Environmental > Terrestrial > Soil > Temperate forest > O... | reverse complement strand
GACAAATTCGCGATGGTCTGGTTACCGTCGATCTGGAGCGTGGCGCCGCTATTGACGGTGGTATTGGACGACGCAGACCAAAGATCGTCCGCGGTGATGCGGAACGTGCCGTTGTTCACGTTGGTCGGGCCAGTGAATGTGCTGCCTCCCCCCGTGACGCTCACCGTGCCGCCCGCATTGCCGTTGATGGTGACGTTGCCCGCGCCCGTGGACGTGATGTTGCCACTGTAAGTCATATTTTGACTGGCACCCGGCAGGAAGAATAGATTGCCGCCCGCAAGGGTCACGTTGCCGCCAAACGTGGCGGTGGTGGAAGTGCCGTTGCCGATCGCCAGCGTGCCCCCCGAGATGGTCGTGCCACCCGTAAACTGACCGGCATTGTCGCCGAGCAGCGTAAGCTGACCGCTGGCGCCAGATTTTGTGATGGCCCCGCTACCGCTAATCACGCCGGCGTAACTGAACGAATCGGAGCGGTTGAAAACAAGGGCGGCATTATCGACAATGTTGCCCGCGACCAAACCGGACGATCCGCCTGAGCCGAGTTGCAGCGTGCCTGCGCTGATGGTCGTGGGGCCGCTGAAGGTGTCGTTGTTCGTGAGAACCAGTGTCGTCCCCGAACCCGTCTTCGCCAGACCACCGCTCCCTGAAATGAGGCCGGACAACGTCGTGCCGGAGGTGCTGTTGACGGTGAGCGTTTTTAACGCGGTAGAGATGACGACGCTGCCGCCGCCGCTCAGGTTCGTCAAGGTCTGGTTGCCGTCGACTTGGAGCTTGGCGCCGCTATTGACGGTCGTGTTGGACGATGCGGACCAAAGGTCGTCTGCAGTGATGCGGAGCGTGCCGCTGTTGATGGTGGTGGGGCCAGTGAAGGAGCTGCTCCCCCCGATTACGCTCACGGTTCCCGCGCTATTGCCGTTGATGGTGACGTTGCCCGTGCCGCTGGAGGTGGTGATGGCGCCGTTGTAGGACATGGTCTGACCGCTGACTGGCCGGAAAAACAACGAGCCGCCGGCGAGCACCACATTACCGCCGAAGGTCGCGGTGGTCGCAGTGGTGACGCCGTCGCCAATGGCGATGCTGCCGGCATTGACGGTGGTGCCACCGGTAAACTGGCCGGCATTGTCGCCGAGCAGGGTGAGCTGACCGGAGCCATTCTTGATCAGGGCCGCCGCCGAACTTCCCGCCGTGCCCGTAATCCGGCCGGAGAACGTGCTGCTCGAGGTATTGTTGATCGTGAGATCGACCACGTTCGTATCCAGGTTGATCGTGCCGGAGCCGGCATTACTGCCGAGGAACTGGCTCGCATCGGCGAGACTGCCCCCGCCAATGACCGGGTGCGCGGTGCTGAAGGTCAGTGTGGCATTGTACCCGATGTCGACGAAGGACGTGCCCAGGCCGTGGTCGTTCGTGACGAGGGTGTTGGCCTCGACATACGTGCCGGCGGAATAAGTGTTGTTGTTGCTCAGCGTCGTCGGAGCGGTGATGTAGAGCCGGCCGTTGCCGCCATTGTTACTAATGACGCCGTTGAGGACGAGCGTCGTTGTGCCGGCGGTGAAAGTCCCGCTGTTATCCGTGGTGCCGGTGCCGATATTCAGGTTGTCCGTGACCGCGATGTTGTTGTTGAGAGTGACGGTCCCCGCGGACGCGGCGAGCGTCTGGATGTTGCCGTTCCCGGCCAGGACGGTGATGGCACCCGTGCCGAGCGCGCTGCTGTTGCTCACCGCCAGGCCGCCACCCTGCAGCGTGGTGCCGCCAGTATAGTTGTTCGTCCCGGTGAGGACGACCATGCCGCTCGCGCCGGGTTGGCCGGCCACGACCGAGTTAACGCCGTTGGTCGTGAGCAGCGCGGGGCTGACCGTGAAGTTGCCCACGGCGCCTTGAAAATTCACCAGCCGGAGGACGCCATCGCCGGGTGCCGTGATTGTGGCACTGCCTGCGATCGTCACATCCCCGAGGGCGGTGCCGATCGAGATCGTGCCGAAGCCGCTCAGATTGATATTGTCGGTCACCGTGCGGGTGGAGCCGGTGCTATTGTTGAGAAAACCTGCGATGTCAGAATGCGAGTCAAAGCCGATGACGGAGGTTGAGGAAGGGGTGCCGACGAGGTGGCTCGCGAAATCCGCGAAGCTGGTGTAGGCGCTGGCCTCCGTATAGCCGACATAGGAGTTGGCCCCCACGGAGAAATTCTTTGACGGCAACACACTGGCCGAGTCGAGAATCGCGAACGAATTTGAAACCGTGAGATTACCGGTAAGGGAATTGTTACCCTGAAATATCACGGCCAGTCCACCGTTGGCCGCGCCACCGGCATTAGGCGAATTGACGGTGATCCCGGTCGTCCCGCCGTGGTCGGCGAGATTACTCTGCACGAACATGCCGCCACCCAGGCTTCCAAATCCCGCGAAATCATAGCTCTGACCCGCCGGCGTGATGGTGCCGGTCAGCACGGCGTTGGAAACCGTGCCGAGGCTGACGTGACCGCTGGTAAATCCTGTAAGGTCGATGGCATCCGAGTAAACATGCGCGCTGCTGGCTTGATCGCTGGTATCGAAACCGATCGTGCCATTGAAGCTGGCCTTGTTGGTGATCAAGCCAAGGAGCGTGGCCACCGGCGGCGCCGAGCCGCTGCCCGGATCGGCGACGCCGACGTAGCCGCCATTGGTCGCCTGCACCGTGGTGGTCGGAAACGAAGCCGCGGTCGCAAAGGCGATCGCCGTGTTGTTCGCGGTCATGCTGCTGACGTTGGTAACGTTGGCGGAAAGAATCGCGATGCCCACGGCAGTGCTGTTAAACGTCAGGGCGGTACCGGCCGGCCCGGTGAGATTGCCGGAGAAAGTGACTGGCTGACTCGCGAGGTTCAGCGTGGTCGCAGCGGAGCCAACGGTGACGTTGCGGCTCAGCTCCACCGACGAGTTGCCACCGGTGTTAAGCGATGCGCCGAGCGTGGCACCGCTCGCGAGGGAGACGGCGTTAGTCAGGGTGATGTCAGAACCCGTCGTTCCCAAGGTTCCCGCGCTGCCGACCGAAATCGTGCCCGTGCCCGCGCTGCTCGACTGGGCGAGATAAAGCGTGCCAGCGCTGACCGTAACGTTGCTGCTGAGCGACGGGTCGCTTCCGGTTAATGCGAGGTAACCAGTGCCGGCCTTCGTAAGCGTGAGCGCGGATCCGCCGGAGACGTTGCTGCTGACGGTGAGGTTGCCGTTCGCCGGGCCGTTCGTCGTCCACATTTGAGTCGCGGTCAGCGCGATCGAAAGTGAATTGTTGAAATCGACTGACGACGAGCTGCTGCTCGTTCCTGTTCCATCAAGGGTGATGCCGCCACTGCCGATGCTCAACGTCGTGCTGCTACCGTTAATAGAATAATGCGGATAGGAGTTGTCGAAAGTAATGCCGTTCGCGGTGAACGGAATGCCGATGTTGAGGCTGGAAATGGACGTCGAGCTAAAGACCAGGTTGTCACCCGAGTTGGGCGAGACGCCGGACACCCAGTTGGTGGCGACGCCGAAATTGCCGTTGGTCGGACTGCTCTTCCACGTGTCCGTTGTTTGGGCCTGAATCGAAAGAGCCAAAAGACACGTAAAAACGACAAGAAGCGGGAGACGGGGTATCATAGGGTGAAAACCCCTTAATAACGCAGGCGAGGGCTCGCAAGTTCAATCGCACGAATGGTTCTCACAAACGTTGTTTCCGGGGTCCAGGAAACGCATTTCCGCCCCGCGGTCATCTGCGCAACGCTCGCGCTTATCATCTGCGCAAAATCACCATCGCCCCGTTTGACTTCGCAGGAAATTACCTGCCGACTTTTTGGCGCATGCCCAAACGCGCCGTCCTGCTCGTCAACCTCGGTTCGCCCAAGTCCACCACCGAAGGAGATGTGCGCGACTATCTCCGCGAGTTTCTCGGCGACGAACGCGTCATCGACGCACCATCGCAGCCATGGCGCGCCCTGCTGCTCGAGGGTATCATTCTTCGCACGCGACCGAAAAAATCCGCGCACGCCTACGAGCAGGTCTGGACGAAGGAGGGCTCGCCGCTCGTGGTGACGTCGCGGCGCGTGCAGCAGAAGCTCGCCGCGACGCTCGGCGCGGCGACGCCGGTTTATCTCGCGATGCGCTATGGCCAGCCGTCCATCGCATCCGTCGTCGCGCAGATCGCCGCCGATGGCATCGACGAGCTGCTGCTGTTCCCCCAATACCCGCACTACGCGATGTCGTCGTGGGAGACCGTGGTGGTGCGCGTGATGTCGGCGGTCGCGGAACAAGCGCCGCGCCTGCGCGTGACCACGGTGCAGCCGTTCTTCGCCGATACCGACTACATCGACGCGCTGCAGACGGTCAGCGCACCGTTTCTCCGCCAGCCGCACGATTACGTGCTCTTCTCGTATCACGGTCTCCCCGAGCGCCACATGCGCAAGGCGGACTCGTCGCATGCCCACTGCCTGACCGTCCCCGACTGCTGCACGACGTGTTCGCCATCCCACGCGACGTGCTATCGGTCGCAAGTCTACGCAACCACGCGAGCGTTCGTGACGCGCGCGGGCGTCGCGGCGGACAAGCACTCCGTCTCGTTTCAATCGCGCCTGCTCGGCGAGCCGTGGTTGCGCCCGTTCACCGACCACGAATTCGAACGGCTCGCACGCAGCGGCGTGAAAAAACTCCTCGTGATGTGCAATGCGTTCACGGCCGACTGCCTGGAGACGCTCGAGGAAATCCAGCAGCAGGGCCGCGACACCTTTCTCGGCGCCGGCGGCGAATCGTTTCAACAAATCCCCTGCCTTAACGACCATCCCGCCTTCATCGATTTTCTCGCCAAACGCACCCAGTTGTGGCTAGTTGGCAGGCGAGCGTGAACGATTCACCTTCAGCGTCAGCACCCGGGACTGCCGCCGCTTCCGCCGCCCGTGCGGAGCCGTGCGCTGTGCTTGTGCTCGATGCGGCCGGCAAGATCACCGCCGCCAACGCGTCCGCGCGCGCGCTTTGGCAGACAGGCGCGGACGAACTCGTGGGCGAGGCGTTCGCCGGACTCTTCGCGTTTGACGTTGTTTCGAGCGATCCCGAGTTCCTCGAAGCCCAGTGGGAAGGTCTCGTGATGACCGCGCTCGACAAGGACTCCACGCTGAGCGCGCAACCGCGCGAGGGCGCGCCGCGCGACGTGCGCGTGCGCCTCGAAAAAGTCCTTGGCGCGCCCGCCGGCTACATCGCGAGCGTGCAGGCGCCGCTGCCCGCCGCTGCGGGGCCGGCGGCGGGCGACGACCGCGCGGCGGCGTTTCAATTGCTCGCCGACAAAGGCGCCGCGGGGCTTTTCGACCTGCAGCTCGGCGCAGGCCAGGTGCGTTTCTCGCCGTCGTGGAAAAAAATCGTCGGCTACGCGGACGCTGAACTGCCCGACACGATGGAGTCGTGGCACCAGCTGATCCATCCCGACGATTCCGGCGCGGCGCCCGACCAGGTTGGGAAAAAAGTCAGCCCGGGCGCGCGGCCGTTCAACGTCGAGTTTCGGATGAAGCACCGGCGCGGCCACTGGGTGTGGGTGCAGTGCACGGGCGTGCAGTTGGTGTCCGCTTCGGGCGAACTCGAGCGCGTCGTCGGCCTGCACCTCGACATCAGCGAGCGCAAGCAGCTCGAGGAGGAATCGCTCGCGAACGACGCGCGCCTGCAAGACCTCAGCGGCGGCGGCCCGCTCGCGGCGTTCGAGCTGGATTTTGCGGGAAAAGTTTTCTGGTTCTCGCCCGCCTTCGAAAAACTTCTCGGCCACGACGAGGGTGAACTCGCACCGGAGCCTGCGTCGTTCGCCGCGGCGCTGCCCGCCGAGGAGGCGTCGGCGGGCGTCGAGGAATGGTGGCTCAACCGCGCCGTCGGCCAGCAATCGTTTCTCGAGGTGGTGAAACTTCGCGGCCAGGACGGCCGGCCCGTGCCCGTGTTGCTGGGTGCGCACCGGGCCGTCACGCGCAAGCGCGAGCTCGTGCGCGTGGTCGGCTTCGCGGTCGGGTTGCCGGCGGATTTGTCGGCGGCGGGCGCCGATGGCGACACGCTGCCCGCGCTGCTCGTCACCGAGGCGTTCGGCGCGCTGTCCGAGTCGGTGATCGTGGCGGATGCGCGCGGGAAGCTTATTTTTGCCAACAGCCGCGCCGCAAAGATGTTTCAGCTCCCGCCGGACAAAGTGCGCGGCCAGTCGGTCGGCGATGTTTTCCGGCTGGTGAACCGGCAGAGCGGACGGCATGGCGACGATCCGGTCGATCGCGCCCTCAACGCCGACCAGCCGCTCCCGCTCATCAGCGACGATGCCCTCGCCGCGCCGATCGAGGGCGGGACCGCGACGCCCATCGTGTGGACAGCCCGCGCCGCATTCGGTCCGGACAACAAACCGCGCGGTGTCGTCATTGTGTTCCGCAATCCCGAGGAGATGACGCTGACGCCCGAGGAGCTCGTGAAGGCCAACCGCTTCGAGTCGCTCGGCCTGCTCGCCGGCGGCATCGCGCACGATTTCAACAACCTGCTCACGACCATCCTGGGCGCGGTTTCCCTCGGCAAGGACAACCGCGATTATTCGGCGCTCGCCGACGCGGAGCAGGCCTGCACCACCGCGAAAGGCCTCACCAAACAACTCCTCGCGTTTGCGAAGGGCGGCGCCGGCACCCAGGTCGTCTGCGCCTCAAAGGAAATTCTCCTGGACTCGATCAAGATTGCCGCCGCGGCCGCGACCGCCGAGATCGCGCTCGACGTGCCGGAGGGCGTCGAGCCCGTGATGGTGGACCGCGCGCAGATTTTGCAGGTGTTTCAGAATCTCATCGTCAATGCGCTGCAGGCCATGCCGCCGCCCCCGCACGCGCCTCGGCTGCAGATTCGCGCGGCCAATCTCCACCTGGCCGACGACCAGGTGCCGTCGCTGCCGGCCGGCGACTATGTCGAGTTCGAGGTGCGCGACAACGGCTCCGGCATCAAGCCCGAGCACGTCGAAAAAATCTTCGACCCGTTTTTCACCACGAAAAAGCACGGCACCGGCCTCGGCCTCGCCACGGTGCTGTCGATCGTCCGCAAGCACGGCGGCCAGCTCGGGCTCGACACCGAGGTCGGCAAGGGCACGGCGTTCACCGTTTACCTGCCGAAGGCCGACAAGCCCGTAGAGGTGCAGGCCCGGCGGGCCGCCTCGCTGCGATTCGCGTCCGGCCGCGTGCTGTTCATGGACGACGACCCGAAAATCTCGGCGCTCACGGCCACGATGCTGGAGAGCCTCGGCTACAAGTTCGATCTCGCGAAAAACGGCGAAGAGGCGATCGCGTTCTACAAACGCTACATGAACATTGGCCGGCCCTACGACGCCGTGATCATGGATCTCACCGTCGTCGGCGGCATGGGCGGCGAGGAGTGTTTTACCGAGCTGAAGAAACTGGACCCGGAGGTTCGCGCCATCGTCGCCAGCGGCTACGACAACGACGACATGGCCCGCGAGTTCATCGCCAAGGGCTGGAGCAACTACCTCACGAAACCCTACCGCGTGACGGAACTCGGCAAGGCGGTCAAAGCGGTGCTTGGATAGCTGTCCGGCGGGACCGCCCGGCACGGCGCGCTTAAAACGGCGATCGCGTCGGGGGTCTCTTCGCCGCCACGATTTCGCGCGCACGCGCGACGGCGCTCTCCAGATCGCCGACGATGTTCTCCTCGCCCACGCGCTCGAGAAAGCCCGCCTTCTCCATCAGGAAATACGGCTGCGTGTGCGGGCCGCTGAGGATGAGATGCTTTTTGTGATGCCGGAGTTTCTCGTGCAAGGTCTCGAGCGCGTTGAGCGCGGTGCCGTCGAGCGCGGTCACGCCGGCCATGTGCAGGATAACGACGCGCGCGTCCGCCGCGCCGCGGCGGAGGACGTTGTCGACCTTGTCGGCCGCACCGAAGAGCAACGCGCCAAACACCCGGTAGATCAGCACGCCGGGCGGCACATCCTTTACACGCTCGTGGCCCTGTTGGCCCGGCGCCTCGGTGCCGTCGATCGCGGCGACGTGCGTCGTGTCGGTCACGCGCTTGATGAAAAGTCCCGCGGCGAGCAGCATGCCGATCTCGACCGCCACCGTGAGGTCGAACACGACCGTCAGGAAAAACGTCACGAGAAATACGGCCGCGTCGCTTCGTGCCTGTTTCTTCAGCAGCACGAACTCGTCCCATTCGCCCATCCGCAATGCGACGATGATCAGCACCGCGCCGAGGGTCGTGAGCGGGATGAACTTCGCCAGCGGCGCCGCGACCAGCACGATGAGCAGCAGCGTCAACGCGTGGATAATGCCGGCGACCGGCGAATACGCGCCGTTGCGGACGTTGGTCGCAGTGCGCGCGATCACCCCAGTCACCGGAATGCCGCCGAAGAACGGCACCGTCATGTTTGCGATGCCCTGCCCCATCAACTCCTGGTTCGAGTCGTGCCGGTCGTCGATCATGCCGTCGGAGACGACCGCCGAGAGCAGCGACTCGATCGAGCCCAGCAGGGCGATCGCCACCGCCGGCCGCACGAGATCGCCCATGTGGTGCCAGTCGAACACCAACAATTTGAATTGCGGCAACCCATGGGGAAACGCGTCGTCGCCGAAGCGGCTGCGGATCGTCTCCACGGGCAGTTTTAGCCACCACACCACGAGCGTCCCCCCGATCACCGCGATAATCGAGCCCGGCACCCGCCGCGCCCATGCCACCGGCCAAAGAACGATGATGGCGATTGACGCCGCGCCCACCGCGAGCGTCGGCCAGTTCGTCGTCGGCATCGCCCGGCCAAACGCGATCATCTTCTCGATGAAGTCCGCCGGCACCTTGTCCATCTTCAGTCCGAAGAATTCCTGGATCTGGGTCGTGATGATCGTGATCGCGATCCCGCAGGTGAAACCCGTCGTCACCGGATGCGGGATGAACTTGATCAGCGTCCCCAGCCGCGCAGCGCCGATGATGAAGAGCAGCGCGCCCGCGAGCACGGTGCACACGAGCAGGTTGGGCAGCCCGAATTGCGTGACGATTGTGTAAACCAGGCCAACGAACGCCCCGGCCGGGCCGCCGATCTGCACGCGCGAGCCGCCGAACGCCGACACGAGAAACCCGCCAATGATCGCCGTGTAGATGCCCGCGCCCGGCGACACGCCCGACGCGATGCCGAAGCCGATCGCCAACGGCAACGCGACGATGCCGACCGTCAGGCCCGCCAAAACGTCGCGCACAAACTTTTCCCGCGAGTAATCGCTCAGGCATTCGACCAGCTTGGGTCGGAAGGAATAATAATTGGTCACCGGTTCCATCGCGTCACAGAAAACATGCCTGACCATAGCCCGTGCAACAAGCGTCGAACCTTGCGGAATGCTGCGCAAATCTTGCGAAGGCGCGGCGCCAGCGACGTAGCGCCGGTGGCAACCGGCCCACGGCCGACGAGCGGTCCGGACCACGGATTACACGGATCAACCCGGATAACTCCAGCGCCACGGAAATCCATCCGGGTTCGTCCGTGTAACCCGTGGCGAAAGAAATCTGCGGTCCTGGCGCCGGTTGAAAACCGGCGCTACTCCCGCCAGGTAAACGCGTGGCACAGCGCCACGCCCGCCGCGTCGGCCTCGTCCGGTGCGAGGGTGCGCCCGTGGCCGAGCAGGGCCATCACCGTGCGCGCCATCTGCTCCTTGCTCGCGCGGCCTGCGCCAACCACCGCCTGCTTCACGCGAAGCGGCGCATATTCGTACACCGGCCGCTCGCGCAACGCCGCCGCCGCCATCGCCGCGCCGCGCGCCGCGCCGAGGATCTGCGCCGTCTGGAAGTTCTGCACGAAGATCGTCTGCTCCATCGCCACGTGCCGCACGTCCGCCCCCTCGAGAAACGCCGCCACCGCGCGATGGATTTCCCCGAGCGCAAACGCCATCGTCTTCTTCGCCGGCACGCGCACCGTGTGGCAGCGCAGCAGCACAGGGGCACGCGAAGCCCCAAACTCGATCAACGCGAGCCCCGTGCCCCGCAGCGACGGATCGATGCCGAGCACCAGGCCGGCAAACGCCGCGCGCGGCTTCAAGACGAGCGACTGCTGTCCCGGGCCCGCGGCGTTTCCCGGCAGCGCCACTGCGGCCGGCAGGGGTTTCCCCGCCAGCTTCGCCGCCCACATCTGCCTGACGTTCATGCGCGCCATACCAGACCGCTAAACGCGAAGGACGCGGAGTGCGCGGAGAAAATATCATGAACCTCTCCGACGGCCTGGAGGTAGCGCGAGGCTTCAGCCCGCGTTTGAAAACGACCGGCCGCGGGCCGAAGCCCCGCGCTACCCTCGATCCTGCGCGGCCACCGCGCTCTTCGCGTTTCAAGATTCTGCTTCATCAAAACAGCAGTTTCAACCCCGCCGCCGCCGAGAGTCCAAGCGCCAGGTTCTCGAAGACCCGCTGGTTCATTTTCTTCAAAATCACGCGGCCGATGAACGCTCCCACGAACACGGCCGGCGCGAGCCAGAGGTTCAGCGTGAAGCTCGCCGCGTTGATGATCCCGAGGCTCACCATGAATGGAATCTTGAACCAGTTCAGCAGCATGAAAAACACCGCGCCCGTGCCCATGTATTCCATTTTCGGCAGTCGCATCGCGAGCAGGTAAATCACCATCAGCGGCCCGCCGGCGTTGGCCACGAGCGTCGTGAAGCCGGCGAGCACGCCGATGAACGGCGCGAACCACCACCCATGCTCCGCCTCGTCGCCGCTGGCACGCCAGCGCTGCACCAGATGCAATCCCACGAGGGCGAGGACGATGGTGCCGATCAGCAGCCGCGCCTGCATTTCATTGATGCGGCCCATCGCCATATATCCGAATACCACGCCCGCGGCCGTCCACGGAAACAGCCGCCAGAGGTGCCGCCACACCGCATGCTGCCGATACGAGGCGACGGCGATGATGTCGCCGAAACACAGCAGTGGCAGCACGATGCCCGTCGCCGATTTCGCCGGCATGATCTGCGCAAAGATCACGACGAACAGCATCCCCAGTCCCGAGATGCCCGTCTTGGAAACGCCCACGAGCAGCGCGCCCGCAATCGCCAGTGCCCACTCCCCCGGCCCGAAATTCACGTCGCGGCCTCCGCCTCTTCCGCCCGCACGGTGAACACGCCGTCCGCCACGTCGAACACCTGCCATGCGCCCAGCTCCGCGTCGGGCAGGCTCGTGCCGGTCGCGATGACCTGCGACTCGTGGTCGATCGCCGACCAGAATCTCCGCCGGCGCGCCGGATCGAGTTCGCCCAGCACGTCGTCGCACAGCAGCACCGGGCGCACGCCGCTTTTCTCCTGGAACCACGCGGCCTGCGCGAGCCGCAGCGCGAGCACGAGCGAGCGCTGCTGGCCTTCCGAGCCGAAATCTCTCGCCGCGGTGTGGCACACGTTGAAATGAAAATCGTCGCGGTGCGGCCCGACGAGCGTGGTGCGAAATTGCGCATCGCGCGCGCGGCCCGATTCGAGCCGCGCGAGCAGCGACTCCGCCGATGCCTCCGCGAAATTCGGCTCATAGACGAGGCCGGCGGGTTCCGCATCGTCGCACAATTGGGCGTAGGCGGTTTTCAAACTCTTCGCGAGCACGCGCAGCCCGGCCTCGCGCAGCGCGATCAACTCCTCTGCCGCCGGCGCGAGGATCTGCTCGAACGCCGCGAGCTGCGCGTCGGCGGCGCGCCCCGTCTTGAGGAGGGCGTTGCGCTCGGCGAGCGCGCGCGAGTAAGTCTGCAGCGCCCGAAAATAGTTCGCGTCCATCGCCGCGAGCGTGAGGTCGAGCCAGCGCCGCCGCCCCGCGGGCGAGCCGCGCACGAGCTGCAGGTCCTGCGAGGAGAAGACGACGGTCGGGAATTTTCCGAGATGGTCGGCGAGCCGTGTCACGCGCGCCTTGTCGCACCACAGTTCCTTTTCGCCGTGGTGCAGCTTGATCGTGAGGTGCGTCTCGCCGTGCCGCTCGTGCTCGACCAGGCACGAGATCGCCGCGGTGTGCTGCGTGTGCGTGACGAGCAGTTTCTGCTCCGCCGTGCGAAACGAGCGCAGCGCCGTGAGATAGCCGGCGGCCTCGAGGAGATTCGTTTTCCCCTGGCCGTTCGCGCCGATGAGAAAATGCTGCCGCCCCGAAAATTCCAGCGCGGCAAAACCCGCGTTGCGAAAATGTCGGAGAGTAAGTGAACGCAGGCGCATGGGAAGCCGGTGGCACAGGAGGCAACGGAGCCAACGGGGAGTCAATCCGGGGATGCCCGCCGCCGGATTTCTTCGTTTCCTTCCGCCCAATTATTCCCACGCTAAATCCGCTCCGAGATTCCAACTTCAACCCGCGGTTCTGTCATGCGCCTGCCTCGCTTTCGTCTGCCTTCGCTTTGTGCCGTCGTGGCGTTGTCCCAGTTCGCTCTACACGGCGAGCCTGCCCCCTCCGTCAGTCCTCCGCCGGCGGAAGCGTTTTTTTCGCCCGCGGGATTTATCACACCAAAACTTTCACCGGATGGGACCAAGCTCTGCGCTCTGACGCGGTTCGACGACAAGGACTATGCCCTGACCTTGATCGAGCTGCCGGGAAAGCGCGCCCGGACGCTCGTTCGAACCCCCGACCTCAGCGTCACGAACTTCTGGTGGAAAAACGACGATCTCCTGCTGATTCTAATCCGGGACGATACCGGAATGGGAAATTTTCGCTCGCTGGACCTGCGCACGGGCAAACTCGACGACCTGACCGGCCTGCTATCCTACCGGGAGCTCGAATTGGTGAACGATTTGCCGGCGGATCCCGAGCAGATGCTGTTTCGCTCCACCTCGGTCAACACCACCGATCACGACATCATCAAGGTGAATATCCGCACCGGCAAGGAAACCAGGATCGAAAACGATCCGGGCGGGGTTCTCGCGTGGCTGGTCAATCGTTCGGGTGAAGCGGTGGCCGGCTGGGGATTGCTCAACGACCGGTGGTTTCTCCTTTGGCGCCCGAGCGCCGGCGCGCAATGGCAGCGCACCGAGCAGCCGAAAAACAAGTTGCCCGAGTTTGTTCCGATGGCCGTCGCCCCCGACCAGCGGCGACTGATCATCAAGGATTTTAGCCGGAGCCCGATCGCCCGCATTTGTTACTTCGACCCTGCGACCGGCGCCCGCGAAGAAGTGGCGGCCCCGGGCGAAGTGGAGCCCCGCCTGGAGTTCTGGGGCAGCACGCACGAGCCCGCCGCGTTGGTCTATGAAGCTGATCGGACGCGCCGGCATTTTGTGAACCCGGATGCCGAAAGCGCGCATCAGTGGCTGGAGCAGGCACTGCCTGATACCGAGAGGGAATTCGTCAGTTTTTCCCGGGACAACAGCAGCGCAATTGTCTTTGCCCATAATTCACGCAACCCCGGGATTTATGGGCACGTGAATTTCGCCACCAAGAAGGTGGCCCTGCTTGCGCCGCTCCGGTCCGCGATCAATCCCGCCGCGATGGCGCCGGGACGATATTTTACGTTCACCGCCAGCGATGGACTGACGATTCCTGGGCGCATCACGCTGCCGGTGAATGCGACCAAGCCACCTCTCATCCTCCTCATTCCCTCCAGCCTGGCCGGCCCGCGCTCCGGGATCGGATTCGACCAGGAGGCTCAATTCTTCGCGAGTCATGGATACGCCGCCGTTCGCCTCGATCACCGGGGTATGGCAGGGCTCGGCCGCGACTTCGCGGCAGCCGGGGATTTTCAGGCCGGAACCGGCATGGTGCGGGATCTCACCGAAGGGGTGAAATGGCTCGACGCCCAAGGCTGGATCGACCCGAAGCGCGTCGCCGTGTACGGCGAACGGTCCGGAGGCTGGATTGCGTTTCAGCTCGCCACCAAGCCGGACGTCGTTCGCGCCTTGATCAATTTCAACACGCCGGTCGACCTGACGTCCGACTGGAAAATGAGTTTTTTCGCCACGTCGGGCCGCAGTGAAGACGATCTGCTGGCCGTGATCGGGAGCGGCAAGGCGGCTGCGGCTTACCCGAAGTCGATCAGTCCTCTCGTGGCCGCCGACCAGCTCTCCATCCCATCGTTTCACTTTTATTTTTCCGGCCGGGACGCCGGCAAGCTCAAGCCTGCGCTTGAGAAACGGAAGCTGCCTTACTCGCTGTCCGTCGTGGAGCCTTCCAAGCCAAGCGATCGGAACAAGCCGGCCGCCTGGAAACAAGAGGCGCAAAATTTCGAGGCCGCCGCCGCTTTCCTTGCCCAACATCTCTGACGCAGCCCTCCACCTCTTTCGCGGCAAAACCCGCGCTGCAAAAACGGCCGTGATCTGAGGCAGGCTACTGTCCCCGAGGGCGCCGCGTTCGGCTAGCGCGATCGCGTCAGCCGCGCCCCCCAGCCAATTTTCTACTCGCTACGCGCCACCCGCCGCCCGCTACTTTTCCGTCATGACTTTCGAAGCCTCGCTCGCCGCAACCACCCGCACCCTGCAGGCGTTGACGACAATCCGTCCCGCCATCGACCGAGCGGGCGCGATGATTCTCGCCACGCTCCAGCGCGGCGGAAAACTGCTGCTCTGCGGCAACGGCGGCAGCGCGGCCGAAGCGGCCGACGAGCTCGGTCGCGAAATGC
>Ga0206950_1154_pt1 | contig 14656 bp, 12 predicted proteins | sample Alteio_BWOrgHeat_41_FD_152954 | JGI IMG/M metagenome (GOLD analysis project Ga0206950, IMG submission 152954) | Enriched cells from forest soil in Barre Woods Harvard Forest LTER site, Petersham, Massachusetts, United States -... | ecosystem: Environmental > Terrestrial > Soil > Temperate forest >... | reverse complement strand
ATGCCAGCCGGGCTATGTCGTGCAACTGGATGAGCCTTAGCGCGTGGGCTCGCATATTGCCGGTTGCGTGCAGCAACAAATGCATCATAAGAGCTGCACTCGAGGGATAGCTGTTGATGCCGATCGATGGATGTCGCGGAAAGAGAAACTGCGTTATGTCCGTCTCGCTAATCGGCAAGCGCTCGCGAACACGCGTGTGCAATTCGATTTTTATGGGATTGTCGACGTGCTCACCGAGACCGTCGGAAGCCCAATCCCGACCATGTCGAGACTGGAATAGACTATGACGCCAGGTCGTGAATGTCAGGTCGTAGTCACACTCATCCAGTAACTTCAACATAGCATTCAGATCGGCCGGGCGGACCAGCAGGTCCACATCCGCCATGGGCCGCTCCCCGGCTTCGTAAATGCCGAGCCGGTGAAGTGCCGCGCCCTTAAGCGCAACTAACGCGATTCCGGTTCGTCGAGCTTTTTCATCGATTTTAGCCATTAACGCCATGATGCGCAGGTGACGCCCGAGGGTATGCGTACGCTGCTGTTCCAGAAACCTCCGCCAGCCTATCGGCCGCTCCCAACGGAGACCGGCACACAATACCGAAGATACGCCTTGCATGGCGGCCACCGATCGCGCAATTCGCCACTCGAATTGGTTCCAGGCAGGCGGTTCGTCGGTGGGCTGCGTAAGCTCGAGTGCCAATCGCTCAGTTACCGCGTCAAGTGCAGATGCGATCTTTGTTATCCTTGGAAAATCCTTCGCCGGGTCGTTGTTGTAGCTCGTCATAACCAGTGAGTACCAGATTCGGCTTCCAAGGTTCCCCTGTCTAGTTCAGACTTCGCCCAGACGGACTGCTGCGTTATGCAAATTACCGTTATTATAAAACTCTTTTTACATTCTACCCGGCCAACTCAATCATGACAGATTCATTCTCCAATACGATTTTAGTGACAGGCGGAGCCGGCTTCCTCGGTTCGCATCTTTGCGAGCGGTTGATCGAGGCTGGTCACGACGTAGTGTGCGTGGATAATCAATACACGGGAACCAAGAACAATGTGCGTCACCTGCTCAAGTCCCCGCAATTTGAGTTCTTGCGCCACGATGTAACTTTTGCGCTTTATGTTGAGGTTCAGCAGATCTACAACCTGGCCTGCCCAGCGTCGCCGATTCACTATCAACGAGACCCCGTGCAGACCACCAAGACCAGCGTGCACGGCGCAATTAACATGTTGGGGCTGGCAAAGCGAGTCCGCGCGCGCATACTGCAAGCATCAACCAGCGAAGTCTATGGCGATCCGGGCGTTCACCCTCAGCCCGAGAGCTATTGGGGAAGTGTCAACCCCATTGGAGTCCGGTCCTGCTACGACGAAGGCAAACGTTGTGCGGAGACGCTATTTTTTGACTACTATCGGCAACATCAGCTTGATATAAAAGTCATTAGAATTTTTAACACCTATGGACCGCGGATGCGCCCCGACGACGGAAGAGTGGTTTCCAATTTTATTGTCCAAGCATTGAAAGGCGAGGCGATTACCCTATTTGGCGATGGCCAGCAGACGCGTTCCTTCTGTTACGTCGATGACCTGATTGACGGCATGATTCGGATGATGGGAACCGAAAAAGGATTTACCGGACCAGTCAATCTGGGCAACCCTAAAGAGTTTACTATTCGGGAGCTCGCAGAAACGGTGCTCCGCTTAACGGGGAGCAAATCTCAGATTGTCTCGAAACCGTTGCCGGAAGACGACCCGCGCCAGCGCAAGCCCGACATCACACTCGCACGCTCGACGCTAAAATGGGAACCTTCGACGCCGCTAGAAGAAGGACTAAAGCCAACCATCGCCTATTTCAAGACTCTGCTGGGTTCTTTGGATCCCAAGATCCCGTTGAACTCTTAGCCCCTGATAATTGCCAGCGCCGTCCGCGCCAAAATGGAGAAGTCCCTCCGGAATGAGCGCGTCCGTACGTAGTCAAGATACGAGGCCAGCTTCAAAGGCATTATCGTCTCAACGTAGAATTTTCGCGCATCGCTGGCGCTCCCCAACAGGACGCCTTCATTCCGAAATCGCACGGATGTCTCATCCGTTATGCCTGGTCGCACCGATAGCACTTCGTCTCGCACTTGCGGCGGGTACATCGCGACGAATTCTGGCACTTCCGGCCTGGGACCGACCAGGCTCATGTCGCCCACGAGTACATCGATGAGTTGTGGCAACTCATCCAACTTGTGTTTACGAAGGAACTTCCCAGTCCGAGTGATACGCGTGTCATGTGAGGTTGTAATGGGTAGACCGAGGGTCGAAGCACCCGAAGCCATAGTGCGAAACTTGTGAATGCGAAAACTGCGGCCAAAGCGTCCAACTCTTTCCTGGCGAAAAAAGACGTCACCAGGCGTGTCATGTTTAATCCAAAGAGCAATCATTCCCATAACAGGAGACAACAACACGAGTCCGAGACTGGCGCAGAGGATGTCGAAAGCTCGCTTGGTCATTTGCCTAATATCGAATGGAGAGCCTCGATTACCCGAGTTTGATCTGCATCCGACATTTTGGTGTATATCGGCAGGCTTACGCAGCGCTCATACAGTTGCTGCGAATTTGGAAATTGCTCCGGAGTGAGACGGTACCGCTCTCGCCAATAGGGTTGCTGATGCAGGGGAATATAGTGCACGCTGCAACCGATGCCGAGCTCAAACAATTTGCGAATCAATTCATCTCGATTGACGCGCGCATTCTGCGCCACTTGCACCACATAGAGGTGCCACGCATGCTCATCAGACCGCGCCCCATCAGGAGGCAGCCGCAGAGGCAGGGCGCCAAGCTCCCTGTTATATCGAGTCGCTATCTCGGCACGCCGCAGTCTAAACCTCGGGGCTTTTCGCAGCTGCTGAATCCCGAGAGCGGCGGCTAGATCCGTCATATTGTATTTAAATCCGGGAGCGACAACCTGGTAGTACCAAGCTGGCCGGTCGGAGGTATAGCGATCGAATGCGTCTCGATCTATTCCGTGCAGGCGCATTACGCGAGCTCTTGCGGCGATCTTTGAATCCCGCGTCACCAACATACCGCCTTCACCGGTTGCGATTGTCTTCGTAGCGTAAAAACTAAAAACAGTGCAATCGCTGTCCAGCGTGCCGACAGTTTTACCGCAATGTTGCGTCGGAAACGCATGCGCGGCGTCTTCTACGACGGCGAGATTATGGCGCTTCGCAATATTCAGAATCCGACTCATGTCGCACGCCAGTCCACCGTAGTGCACCGGAATGATGGCACGTGTCTTCGAAGTAATGGCGTCTTCAATCGCGCCCGCGTCTATGCAGTAACTATCAGGGTTGATATCGACAAAAACGGGGTCAGCCTCAAAATAGCGGACTATTTCCGCACTGGCGGTAAATGTATGGGTGGTGGTAACAACTTCGTCCCCATTCTTCAGGCCAATAGCCTCCAGCGCCAGGTGCAAGCCCGCGGTAGCCGAGTTCACCGCGACTGCATGCACCCCCTCTCCCAGATAGCGGGCGAAGTCGTCTTCGAATTGCTTGGTTTTTGGTCCCGTGGTAATCCAGCCGCTGCGCAACGTGTGAACAACTTCGTCAATTTCTTCCTCGCCAATGTCGGGTAGGGCAAAAGGCAAGAACGAAGGCATTGATCTATTGCTCATGGGCGGTCTTTGAATTTACTGCACGCAGATAAGTATTCATAGTGCGGCCACGCTGTTCAGCCACTCCTATCACGTGAAATCCCTGGCGCTCGTAGAATGCGTTTACCGCGTCGTTACCGTCCCGGTCGGTAGTCAGATACACCGTCGGCGCACCGAGAGATGCAGCATTTGCACAGAATGCGCTGACAAGCGTCTTACCGATTCCCTGTCGGCCGACACTAGGATTCACCCCCAAGCTGCTCAAAAGAGCACCATCGGGGGCGGCGCTCGGTTTATCTCCGCGATACCACACCGCAGATAATACTCTTGGCAGAACTCTTAGCGGGTGCCTTGCAAGCCCGGGAACTGCCGCGAGCGCAAAGCAGATCCCTCTTTTGAATAATAGCCCGCGAAAAAATTGACCTGGGCACAAGGCGCCGGCGACAAAGCCCACGATCTCAGACTTCCCGGCTGTGAGTTCTAACTCCGCAATCCAGCAGATACCATGGCTCTCCGAGATAAATCCTCTGTAGAGCTCCCGCAGAAATGCTGCCCCAAGCACTGTGAGAAAAAAGCCAGCAAAGGCAGTCTCATGAAGCCCGACTATGAACGGCAAATCCATGAGGGTCGCCTTGCGAACAGTTCCCATCTGTATCCTTGCCATCTCTTCCAACTAACCTCGTCTGTGCTGGATAGCCAGCGGGAGCACAAGGTCATCGACCATGCGATTGTAAATTACGTGCGAATCGAAGTGTTCGTCAAAGGTACGTCTAATGAAAGCTCGACCAGCATGTCCAAGTTCAACGTTGCGTCGAACTCCCTGCAAGCACTCAATGAAACTGAGCACGTCTCCCGCTTTGTAACTGCTGCCGATACCATGCGAAGCAAGCAGGGTCTCCGCCTCGCCCGCCAGCGAATTGACCACATGGAGCCCCATCGAGAGATAGTCAAATACCTTTGTGGGTACCGATTGCGTTGCAGACGCGCGATAGCAGCAAAGCCCCACCTGGCAGGCATTTCCAACGGCGTTTAGCGCCTTGGCGCTCAGCCACCCGTGCAATTCCACGTTGCCCAGTGTCTTGATGGCGTCAACGATTTCCGGCTGCTTTTCCCCCGCGCCGCAAAGAATAAAGCGAATACGGTTTTCGCCTGAGTCCTGGAGAGCCTTGGCAGCGCTCAATATCAGTTCGATGTCGTAGCTGAACCCAAATTGGCCCGCGAACAAGCACGTGAGCGATCGCGGCGATTGCACAGTCTCGTGGAGCTTGAAATCCTCATTTCGCGCTCCAAGGGGGTAGCGCGCAAAGGAATCGCGATCCCTGCGGCGGCCGCGTCGCATTGCCCACTCCAGATAGGTCTGACTGACGGCAGTGCCGCGATCGCACATGGCAAATGTCAGAAGCGACATTAGAAAGTAAGGCGTCAGAAGAAGCTTGCCAAGCCACTGCAGACGCAGGGGGAAGGCCTTCACGTACACGTCAGGCCATGGGTCGATAACATCGATAATCACCGGCACCTGCCGGATCCTGCCGTACATAACGACGAGAAACATCTGCTCGACTGGGCCCATGCACACTATGACATCAGGACGCCTGCGCAGCATAAGAATGTTCCACAGAGTCGCAACGCTCAATCCTATATAGCTGACGAACCGCCGAATGCTGACATTGCGTTTATAGGGCAGCGTGCGAATAAGCTTAATATTCGCTCGGTCCTCCGGCGGCAACATTGCGGAAGATCGTTTCGAATGTGACCAGTGATGGAAATCGCTGCTGAGCCACCTCACTGATGCCCGCTGCTTGAGCAACTCATAAAGAAACGTATAGCGCTGATCTCGGAAATTCTCTCCCGGAAGCTTTTCAAATGCATTTATCAGAAGCACCTGTGGCCGTTCGCGAGGTGCAACCATTCCCGAAGACGCGATTGTGCTTGGATTCGGGTTATTCACAACTTTTCGGACATTGCGGGCTCAAATGGGTACGCCGCACCCGCGTCGCCGAAAGTACTTCGTATGCAGTGATCAATATGCTAGTTCCCTCATTCTTATCAAATCACACCTTTAAGCACGAGAATAGACCTGTTAGATCTCTCAAGGCAGTCAACTCAGGCGCCACATCGCGAAAATCTCATATCGAATACGCAGCGATTCCACGCAGCCGGGTTACCAGGATCGGGTCCATTTTGGTTTTGAACCTTTCCCTACTTCGTGTATGAATCACTCGAGCGAACCATTATGTAACAAAAAATGGCGCGAGTTTGGACTTTGGCGCGCTGTCAGCCAACCTAGGCGGTTAACGCCGCTTGCTCTCGAAATGTAGAAACCGCGCCTTCAACCCACCTTTTCGGTCTGCACCCCGTTTCGTGCTAGGTTGTCGTCGCTTATACTAGATGGCGCTTTCAATGTATGAAACTGAAAAGCCGAATTGACGAGCAGCGCTGAACTCCCACAATCTGATAGGCCTGCATGGATACCTCGACAACCAGCATTGCTAGGTCGGATGACCTTTCCCTTCGGTTTGTTAGAAACGCACTCCTCGCGGGCCGATTCTCGGTAGTCGCATTCACAATTCTCTCATCTCTGGCGTGCGCGTTTTGGGTGTTTTTTGCGACACCTATCTATCGCTCTTCGACAGTATTGGCGCCTGTAAGGACGGACACTTCAAAGGGAGGCTTGTCCGCAGCGCTGGGGCAACTTGGAGGATTGGCATCTCTGACGGGCATAAACATCGACACGCGCGATTCAAGGGTTGAAGAGGCACTCGCTGTTCTGCAATCTCGCGAGTTCATCGAAAGATTTATCTCGGATCACAAATTGCTGCCTATTCTTTTTCCAAAGAAATGGGATCCGCGTGGTGAACATTGGTCTGTACCGGAGACCAAGGTGCCAACACCGTGGAGAGGTTATAAATACTTTTCACAGAAGGTCCTTAGCATTGAACGTGACAAAAAGTCAGGCCTAATAACCGCAAGTATTGATTGGGAAGATCGAGACAATGCCGCCGCGTGGGCCAACGAAATCGTTGAACGAGTAAATACTGAGATGCGCGAGCGAGCGCTTGGCGAAGCAGTCGCTTCGACGCGATATCTCGAGGAGGAACGCGAGCATACACAGCTAGTGGAGACGCGGGCGGCAATTAATCATTTGATAGAGTCGGAAATCGCCAAGAAAATGATAGCTACGGTTACTAAGGAGTTCGCGTTCAGAGTCGTCGACCGCGCATTGCCAGCCGATGTGACGGACATTCTAAGGCCTAAGAAACTGCTGTCAGTGGCATTGGGAGCAGTTGGCGGAATGATTGTCGGAGGCATTTTCGCAATTTGGCGACTCGGCTCGCGCCGATCTCGCGTCGGCACGCCGACTACATAGTGGCTTCTCCGATTGAAACTACTGTGCAGCCTCCTTACATTGGAAAATGGAGGGTAAGTAGCGTATTGCCGGGAAAGTGGAGACAGCGCGTACTCATGCTGGGATCAGCGATGGCACTCTCTGTGTACTACCTTCACTACGCAGCTGGATCAGATAACGCGGCCGGATTTGAAAACGGAGACACAGGTGCATCCAGCCCTTTGACACTGACGGCAAAGTTGATCGCGGTAACGTTAATTGTGTTGGGGCTCATTCCAATTCGCCTTCGAATCGACAGCGCCTTCGCACTGACGGCGCTATATTGCGCCGCGCTCGCAAGCTTTCTGGGTGCATGGGCAATCTTTGGCGCCACAAACGACACGTTTTTCTTCAATACTGTATTGCAGCTTCCAATTCTGCTGGCTCTCAGTGGTACGCGAACGTACTTGGACTATCCAAAGTGGTTTCGATTCATAGTTCGACTGGTCGCCGTGCAGGCGCTTCTGGATATAGCTGTAATCGCAACCGGTAGGAACTTGTGGGGATATGGCGCGTTTGTTGGCGGAGTGGGAAACCCTAGCTCGTTTGGCCTAATTTGCGTCTTGGGCTGCGCCTTTTGTCTGATGCATCCGCGGGCCGGCAGACACAGACGTCCGCTGGCCGTTTGGCTCGCCATTGCCGCGATCATGACGAAGTCACTGTTCGCTACGCTCTCAATCTTCGTAATTGCGCTAGTTTGGGCGTCCCGAAGTTGGCGTCGAATGATTGCAAGCGTGATTCTCGGTTGCATTGCGGCCACCGCAGTGTCCTATTTTGCTTTTGGCGCCGCTGATGAAGGTGATCCCAGCTTTGTCGTAAGGAAGATGTTCGCCGCCGCGGCCCTTGTCGGCTTCACTCGAAGCGATAGTGATGTATCTGAGAGCGGTAGCATTTCGGCACGCTTAGAGATTCACGAGCGTACTTACAATGCCGCGCGCCAACAGCCCTTGCAGTTGCTAATTGGGCATTTTCGGGGGCTAGTCTATTGGCCGATGGATAGCCAGATTCTCACCTATTTGGGCAGCTTTGGGCTGCCGATTCTGCTTGCATTTTTGTCTATTGATTTGTTATGGACCTACCGAGCGTGGCGCAACCCCGCAGCTGACGGGGGGTTCGGTGTCCTGACGATGTTGCTTTTTACTTTTATTTTTCTAACGAATCGCATTCTGGACTATTTCCCTATGGCATCTGTGTATTTCTTATGTGTTATGGCTTCCCGGCGCAGAGACCTCTCAGCGAACGCGAGCGCTGGTAAGTTCAGTGTTGGTCAGCGAGAGCCGTGGCGACCCGTTGAATAGCGGGACTAGTGTGTCATTTGGACGGCGAAGTCCATTTGGGCAGCACGAAAGCCAAATCGCGAAAGCACAAGGATAATCCCGAAGATCAAACCGCCGACAAAGCCCAGAATTACCAATAGAACCCTCTTAGGCTTCCAGATATCATTTACATCGGCGGGCAACGCACGGTCGATGACCCTGAACGCGTACTCCTTGGTCACTGTAGCCATCATTTTTTTGCCGATTTCCGATTCGATCAAGTGATTGATCGCCGCGCGTGTCTCCACAAGCTGTGTATGCTCGCGTTCTTCTTCAAGATATCGCGTTGACGCTACGGCTGCATCCAGCGCGCGAACGCGCATTTCCGAATTCGCACGTTCGATGATTTCGTTGGCCCATGCCGCCGCTTCCATTCGGCTCTGCCAGTCAACGCTCATTGTGATTAGCCCGGACTTCCTATCACGATCAATGTTCATAATTCGTTCAACGAAATACCTATAACCTTTCCACGCCGTCGGCTCTCTGGCCGCTGATACAGACCACCGTTGATTTCTCGCATCCCATTTCGTCGGGAAGAGAATCGGCAACAAATTGTGGTCCGATATGAATTTCTCGATGAACTCACGGGATTGGAGAACGGCGAGCGCCTCTTCAATTCGCGAATCTCGCGTATCGACGTTTATACCCGCAAGCGAAGCCAATCCTCCGAATTGCCCTAGCGCGGAGGATAGTCCACCAATTGAACGATCCGTGGTTGCAGGCGCCAACACCGTTGATGACCGGTAAATAGTCGGTGAAAAATACGCCCACGAGGCGCATGCAATAGTCGTGAGAATTGTGATTGCCATCACCCAATAGCGGCCCGCAACAATTGCGCGGCCGATATCAAGCAGCGAAGGTTCATCGCGCCCGGATACAGTAACAATTGAGTTGTTCACGCACACCTACTAGATTTAAGCAAATCCGGCATGGAGATCCTTGTCGCATTGAGGCTGCGAGGTCATTTAGAAACCTCAACAAGCAGTCCAACCTCCGCCAACTTGGAGGCTATACCTGCGCATATCAAGACATCGGCGTTGATTATCTCCGCTATGCCAAGCAGATCGATTGTCCCATCCGCGTAGGCCAGGAGATTCATCATGTCGCGCACCGAGTCAGCGCTCTCGCGGGTACTTGTCAACGGATAAAGCCCCCTTTTGCCCAGCTGTGGCTCGCAGAGCATCGGCGCTCGCCAAACTCGATTTGCTTCCAGGATTTCCAGGCACGCCTTTAAAGCGGTGTAGGCGCCTTCCAGTCCACTGGGCGTCACGAACGTCAGGTCATCTGCAGACGAGTGATATTCGGGATAGCATCCGTACTTGGAGCGCATAATCGAGCAAACCGGCAAGTCAACTCCAGGCGCACAATATTGTCGCTCGTCGCTTCCTCTGTCTAAAAAACTGTAGCTCTTGTAATTCGGAGAGAACCGTCCCAGCACATATTTTGCGACACGGTCACTTAACGCATTTCCTTTTCTACTGGGCAGAAAGGAATAGCAGCGATCATCTCCGACACAGGAAATATTGAATCCCGCAACGACGCTTCGACGCATGACCTCCAGATTGCGGCTAAGATATATGATCGATCCTATCGTTTCAGGTATGAAGACGACACGATAGCTAAGCCTACGTTGTTGCTGCAGCAACCATTTAACCAGCCATGTTGTTACTACCGGACCAGACAGTTCGTTGTTAGCCATGGAGGGATGACAGATATAAGTCGATAGAAGTACTTCATCTGACGATTCACCTGGCAGCAGAATCTCTCCATATGTGAGGCTCCCAGGTGCAAGGACTGATTCGATTCTGGCGTGATATTGTCCTTGGGGCAGCGATTCACGCAATCGTGAAGGCAGGCAGAATCCCCACTTCCGTTGGTAGTAGGACGTCACGTAGGGGATAGCGTCGGGCAGTTCTGGTAAGGAGTAAAGATGCCCTTGCAACTCCTCAAGAGGAATCAGACAATCCACCGGCTCTGAATATCCGACTACATGAAGATTGTTCTTCTGGAAATCGGCAACTACGTTCCCGTCGGGACCGGTTAGGCATGCCGCGCTGATGTTCCATTCATCAGGTACCACCCAATCGAACGCCCGCGTTCCAGACGGAACTTCGTGAACTGTCAGCTTCTTTGTGTGCTTACTAATTCTGGCAAGCGTTTCACGCACCCCGTTTCCGGTTAGGCTGCGACATATCGGAAAAAGCTCTGTCGCGAAATCGTGCATTTGTGCGCCAACGGTCATAAATTCGAGATCTTCCTCTCGCAGGCTGTGAGAAGTGCATCGAAAGCCCCCAGTTCGATTACTTCCGCCGAACTGAACTTGATGTTCAGCTCCGCCTCGAGACCAAGGATCACCTCGATCTGTCGCAATGAGTCCCAGCCAGGAGTCATCCCAACACCACCGCCTCTAAGGTCCGTGCTTTGCGGAAGATGCAATATTCGTCGCACTAGATCCGGCACGCTATTTGATGAGCGTGGCGCGGCCAATTGCTTGGAAGACGGGGCGGCGGGCGCCGGCAAGACGGCCGCCCTGTGGGCTGAATAGAAACCAAGGTCCCCGTATCTCGGAAGTCCATTCTCTAATACAACTGCGGGGCTGGTAGGTTCCCCGATCATGTCGGCCACCACGGTGGCGACTTCCTGGGGAAGAAGAGCATGCGCATCACCACGTACAGCCTCTGAGAATGATGTAGCTACATACCCTGGCATTACCACGAATCCGCGCACGCCGTAAGACGAGAATTGGCTGTTCAATCCGCACGCGAATGTTGCACCCATGCTCTTCGCCGCCGCATAGTCCTCCCACCCCGGTATCGCGCGCAGGGCAGCCGTCGAACTTATCATCACTATTCTGCCCTGTTGACGGGCAAGCATTGAGGGTAAAACCGCGAGGGCGAGCTCCTTGAAGGCAGAGTAATTCACTGCGACCAATTGCCCAAGAGGCGCTCGCAATCCGGGAGAAGCCGCGTGAACAACCGCTTCCACGTCATGTCGACCTTCGGCAGCTTGTTTGAGCGCAAGGCAACCTGATTCGGTGGCCAAATCGGCGCTCACAAACTCCGCATCGGCATTTAGCTGCTCCAGACACGCGCTCAATGCGCGCCTGCGCGGATCATCGCCACGGTCTATCAGTAACAACGCCCAACCGCGAGATGCCAGCGCTAGGGCGATAGCACTCCCAATCGCGCCGGAGGCGCCGGTTACAATCGCGCGACGATGAGCACTAGTATGGGTGATTGGCAGAGCGGACTCACAGTCCCACGTCTCCGCCGTCGCCTGCACGCGCATTACAGCATCCAAGACAACACTGAGTCCGCTTATGGCTAGAACGCGTATGGTTAGCACACGAAGAGCGGCATTAACGGCCTCGATTCTGCCGCTGTACCGAAGCGACTCACCATAGCGGACCGGTTTTGCCGCCCGAACTTCGTGGCCCAAATACAGCGAAGGCTCACCCGGAAATGACATGCCGGCGATCATCGACATCGGTGCGAGTAGCAAATGTAAAGGCACGATGGGCACACCGAATTGAGTGGTTAACGCGTGTTTCTTGTCGCGATGCAGCGGATTGGCGTCTCCGCTGAGACGAGAAAATGCTTCGAAGTCGCCGGTGGTGAAACTGCGCTCCAGTAGCACGACATCTCCAACAGCGAAATCAGCGAAAGTAGTTGGCACGAGTTTTACCTATCGGTTTACTTGATCGATGATCGTCAGCCACGCTGGCAATGATGGGGGAGATTGGGTGGTCGTAGTCCAAAAATCCGAGCCATCAGAATCGAATCCCGCATCAATAAACACCCTGCGGACGGGCGTGTTGCGATCTGTCTCGATCAATTCACCGCGAAGTCTGGTCCATCCGCGTCGTAAGGCGCGGTCGATGGCCCATTGAGGAATCGCAGTTTCGATGCCGCGCCCCAAGACGCGACAGGACAAAAGATACAGATCGATCCTGCCCGTTGCCGGATCTTCGGGCGCCAACACCATCAACCCGATGTTCTCCGCAGGCGAATACCGGTCTGACATGCGAATCACAATAACGTCCGCGCCGCTTTCCGCCAATCTCTCCAGGCTGCGCAGATCATAGCGACGCGTGGTTGTGTTGAACTGATTGGTTTTCTGACATAGCTGCGCTGCCCTTTGCGCGTTGCCTTCGTTCAGTGGCGACAGCGTCACCACGATATCCAGGCTGGCGTAATAGTCCTCGAGATTGGCGGTTTGCATACGCTGCGTGTCGCGCTGCTTTCGTGCCGTGAAGTCATCTGCGCGCTTGTAATCCTCCGCCGTAATCGTGACCGCCGTCAAATACGGCGAGGCCAGCAAGGCATCCGCATAAAGTGCAGGGTCCGACGGAAGTTCCATTGTTTTCACGGCTGGCAAATTGCGACGTATCCCCTCCCGTTCCAGAGGATTATCGTCGACGAACAGAACTGAATCTAAGCCCATATTCAACTCGGCGGCGATTTCGCGAACGTTCTCCCACTTGGGCTGCCAGTTGATGCGTCGCGCGGAAAAATCAGCCGATCGAAGGACCATGGATGGCAATTCATCAATTGCTCTAAGAGCCGTAGCCTCGTCATTTTTACTGCAGATTGCCAAGACGATGCCGCGCCGCCGTAGTTCCTTCAATGCGCGTTGAAAAGCCACAAAAGCGTTGCCGGGGTAATCACCGCCGATTTTTATTCCCGTCATCCCATCTTCACCCAATATGCCGCCCCATAGTGTGTTATCCAGGTCAAGAACTACTACACGCGCGGTCTTACTCAGAATAGACAAACTCATTGCGGCCCAACACCGCCCTAGGTGCTCCGAAAATCCCTTTGAAAAAGCAAACCGACCGACATACCACAAGCGGGCATCGCGCGGCGCTCCCTCATGAGTTGCCGCTTCGGCGCCTAAATCAACCCATGCAATTTGTGGCTGGCTGCCAAGGACCTCATCCAAAACCTCGTTCATTTGCGCGCACTGAGCGGCGCTTGCGCGCAACGCGTCGCCGGGTGCGGCCGCCGCCATTGCGGCAAAACGATGGACGATCGTCCAGCCGGCAATTGATTTGTGCATGAAGGCAATTAATTCTGCGTACTCACGCACCGAAGCCAGTACCTGTTCGATGCCCGGGGTACCTTCTCCAACGATGTCTTCTACTCGGTCACAGAAGACCCGGACGCCGGGGGCGAAGGCGTGAAGCTCGGAACGCATATCGAGAATCGCGAAGCGCATCTGGCCGAAGGCTATCGAGTGCAGCTCAGTCCGACGTTCAGGCAGCAATGCGGCGAGTCCGGATAGCCATTCTTGTTCGAGAATATGTAGATTGTGGCTACCTAGTACTGCCACGCGCACAGCCGGGTGCGACGCCGCCTCGGCTCGGCATGCGATGATATTTGATACCTCTGCAGCATTTGCGACATATGCATACGCATCGGCAGCGAGATCGACCCGGCAAATTCGCGCAATATTTTGCACCCGTGCGGCCTCAATGCTGCCCCTCCACAATGGAGCTGAAGCTATTAACCTGTTTTCACGCAGCTTACGGACTGCGGGTGAAAAGTCATTGATCGGGTCCGCAGCTAGGTCGCGGACCCACATGGTGGCCTGCGCGGGCATCGGACCCGCACCAAAATCTGCAATTCCTGTAAACACCTTTGGGTAACGATACGGCACGGCCGCCATTTCCTCGTAGCGGTGGAATTGCGTGTTGCATGCCCAAGAACAGCCCAGCATCACAACTGTTGCATGCTCACGTTCGTACAGACCAAACGGAGAATCATCGCCAAATGTCGTGCTACTGCGGCAGGCCAAAATATCGTCTACACGCGACCCCATCACTGCAAAGGAATAAATCGGGTGCCGCGTGCGCGCTGCCTGAGGGAAATTGCGCAACAACGCATCAGCAAGTTGGCCGGTTTCGGAGCGACCATGTTTTGCATTGAAGACCGAGCCACTGCAAAAAGTAAATGTGAATGCGGGTAGCGCTATGGTCCAACCGCGCCGCACCAGAGCGTCAAGTGCATACAAGGGATCCCGTAGGGAGAAATCCGCCGGCGGTACGAGACCCGCCAACGATGAGTGAATTACGGCGATTCCAGAGTTTTCCGGCAATACCCGCAGCAATGCCGCTAGGATGGTTTGTCTATGCGACATATAACACTATGCCCTAGTTGCTGCTAACTTCAATTCGATGAAATTCGACGATGCTGGTTTCCCTGGCGTCAATGATCGTCACCTCACAAAGGTACACAGTATCATTGCTGATTTTCAGCATGTGTTGCGGCAACAAGAGCTCCGAAAATTCGCCCTGCAACGTATAACGTTGGCCGCACGCCAAAA
>Ga0206950_1152_pt1 | contig 14783 bp, 8 predicted proteins | sample Alteio_BWOrgHeat_41_FD_152954 | JGI IMG/M metagenome (GOLD analysis project Ga0206950, IMG submission 152954) | Enriched cells from forest soil in Barre Woods Harvard Forest LTER site, Petersham, Massachusetts, United States -... | ecosystem: Environmental > Terrestrial > Soil > Temperate forest > O... | reverse complement strand
ATACTTCTGTCGCCATGTGGTCGACCGCCGGTTTGACGAAGTTTATCAATTGGCGGCCGACATGGGTGGCGCCGGGTTCATTTTCGTGGGCGAGAACGATGCCGACATCATGCACAACTCAGGCACGATCAATCTCAACATGTTGGATGTCTGCTGCACGAGACTAGTCCCGAGGATTTTCTACTCATCCTCGGCATGCATTTACCCGGCCTACAACCAGACGAATCCAGATTCACCGAATTGTGAAGAGAGTTCGGCATATCCTGCCGCCCCAGATAGTGAATACGGATGGGAAAAGCTTTTTAGCGAGCGGCTATACCTCGCTTATTCGCGCTGCCGCGGGATCGAGGTCAGAATCGCACGCTATCACAACATCTTCGGTCCCGAAGGAACCTGGACCGGAGGCCGCGAGAAAGCGCCCGCGGCATTGTGCCGGAAGGTCGCTGAGGTCCCGAACGGAGGGACAATCGATATTTGGGGCGATGGCAACCAGACCCGATCATTTTTGTATGTGTCGGAGTGCGTTGAGGGTACGATCCGGTTGATGCGCTCCGGGTTTCAGGGGCCGGTGAACGTTGGCTCCGACGAGATGGTCACTATCAATCAACTTGCCGATATGACAATGGCCATCGCGGGGAAGCGAGTGGAGAAGCGGCACATCACGGGACCGCTCGGGGTGCGCGGCCGCAACTCCGACAATAGGTTAATAGAAGAGAAGCTAGGCTGGAAGCCGACGCAACCGCTGTCGGATGGTCTGGCGGTGACCTACGAGTGGATAGAGCGCCAGGTCATGTCGAACAGCGGTGAGATAACGCGAACAATGGTGCGAGCCGTTTAGTGCAGGGTGCTTGGGGGCGGCCCCCCGTGCGAAGCGCGAGTCGTTCGCGACCAGGCTGATGTTCTAGACGTTGGCCAGAGTGGAGCGGGCAGGTCAGGAACTTGATCCCATAAGTGAACAAGCGTGGGTAGGTGCCCTCTAGACCGGGTTGTGGGGTTGGAAACATCGTTTTCAGGCTATCGAGTTCAGCGCGGAATTATGCTGCGGTGCTTGCAATTAGTTTGCGCACCCGAGCCGCGCGTTTCCCACAATGTAGTTTTTTTTTATTCATTCAACAGAAACAGCTTGAGGCACGTGGGCGGCTTCCCGCAGAAGAGGCCCGCGCCCCGATACGACATGTTTTAGACTAGGGAGTCGCCATGCGTGTTCTGCTGCTCGCCCCCGCGATAGCCGATTATTGTGTAGAATATGCCAATGCCCTAGCTAACAAGGCCGAGGTAACCTTGGTCGCGCCCAATCGGACTTTCAAAAAGCATGCTGAGTTTTTTGATAAAGCGGTGGATCTACAACTCGTGGACTGGCCACGGCATCGCAGCCCGAGAAACCTTAGTTTCATGTATCGCCTTCGCCGTCAGATCGACGATTTGCATCCAGATGTCGTCCATATTCTGTCGGAAGGAGTCCTTTGGCTCAACCTTGTACTACCAACCGCCCAGAAATACGGCCTCGTCACGACAGTTCACGATGTCACGTACCACGTTGGTGATCGAGCATCGCGACAGGTGCCGCGATGGTTTGCTGATCAGCTCATAAGGCGGTCCGATCGGATAATTGTGCATGGATCGGCTCTGCGCACTGCCGCGGAAAGCAGATATCCAGAAATTCGTGACAGGCTATCAATTCTACCGCATATCGTTCTTAGAAGATATCGAGACATATCTATTATTGAAAGGATGAAGCGATCCAATCCAGAGATAGTCAATGTTTTATTTTTCGGAAGAATATATCGATATAAGGGTTTAGATGTGTTGATAAGAAGCATGGCGCATGTGACGAAGAATTTCTCCAATATCCGCCTGATCATTGCGGGTGAAGGTGATAATTTCTCCAGCTATCGAAAAGAAATGGTTGATCCGCACTTCTTCGAGGTTAGGAATCGCCATATAGCTGATAACGAAGCCGCCCAGCTTTTTGTTGATGCGGACATCGTCGTCCTTCCGTATGTGGAGGCATCACAAAGTGGTGTCCTGGCGATCGCGAATGCGTTCGCGAAGCCAGTTATTGTGAGCAATGTCGGCGAACTCGGTCGAGTTGTTGTGGATGGTGTCTCTGGGCTGGTGGTTCCGCCAGCCGATGAACGACTACTCGCGGATGCCATTCTGAAGCTGGCCACTAATCCGGACGTTCGTGCGCGACTCGGGAATGCGGGGCAGGAGTTGGCGGACCAGACTGCGTCGCCAAAGTCTGTCGCCGAAAAAGCCATCGCAATTTACACAGCGGTTGCCGATATGAGAAGGGCCGGAAGGGGCAGAGATAATACTGTGAAAAAACGGCATTCTATTGTCGCGCGGTTGAATACGCAAGGATGAAGCGTTCTCCCCTCCGAAGTCCAAGCCCGCTCCACGTCGCTCTGTTGGTTCAACCTCCAGCCCGAAAGGGCGATTACCTGCTGCTTTCGAAGCAGGAGCGGTGCGGCTGGAGACGGCGCCAGGGATCCTGGTGACATTCTTCACGAGAATATGCGCCGTCCGCTGAGCAAAGAGCGACCATTATTGGCGTCACTGCAGTGGGCCGAGCGAATGCGGCCATGCTAATGGCTCGAACTTTAGCAGCTACCGCTCTGGGCGTTGTGCACCGCGCTGAGAAGGAACGAATGCGTCGAGCTGCTGCGCCGCCGCTCTACACCGCGTTTCGTCGCGGCTCGCCGTCGCCCTGCTGGCGCGTGGTAGCATATTTCGGCGAATGGCGACCCACCAACCGTGCGTATCTTAGGGGGCATGCGCGCATGATACGGTCTTGAAGTCCGTTCGCTGCTCAATCCATGAGCTCGGGCCCCGCTATCCTGGGAAGCCACCCCGCTCGGAGCAGACTGCCTTACGCCAGCGCCACGCCACGGGACTCAAGCAATGGTTCCCGTCGCCACCACGCAATTCGCCTCACATGCAGACTCGATTCGCCCGTACCAGCCGTAGCCGTCGCGGATGCGCTTGAGCCACGACCCCAGCTAATTTTGAGAAATAAGCAGCAGGGAGACGACCGCTCGCATACCGGATACCAAGAAGGCAATAGAGCTGCCGCCACCCGCTCCGTGGGTTGCCGCCGCCGACTCCGTCGGCCTCACGCCACTATTCGTCCACCGCTCGCGCTTGGTCGCATGCTCTTGATTGAAAGATGTGATTGAGCATCGCAGCAATGATGATGCTCAATCGTCAACATAGGACGCCGTCAAATGCAGGATAACGCCTCTTATGAAGAAGCGGGCTTCAGGCGCGTAGGTTCCCGAAGCGATCCGCCTCAATCTTTGTACGATAGGGGAAAGACGGCAAAGCCGACCAGCAACCAAAGCGGTCATTCCTTTAAAAGAACATACCTTAGATATCGCGGTGCAACGTTTAAGGCGATTCTCGATGAAAACGGTGGAGCTGGACTGGGTTTTGACGTATTGCGGCTCGCTTTAGCCACTCTCATCCTCCTCGTTCACTCTTCCTGGATCGTTGGCACCAGTGGAGTAACCACATCTATACTGAATCTAATTTTCCATATTAATTCGGAAACCGCGCAAGGGCTTGGGCAAGCGGCATGGGCGATAAATCACACAGGAGTAACGGGCAATCCCAATGTGCATGAGTTGACTGGCCTGGGCCGGCCGATCACTCTATCCTATCTGCCAATGTTCTTCGCATTAAGCGGGTTTCTGGTTACGGGCAGCGCCCTCCGAACCGGGCGTCTCGTCCCCTTTCTCGGCTTGCGCGTCCTCCGACTGCTACCGGCCTTGTTCGTAGAGGTAACGCTGTCAGCGATCATCCTCGGCGGAATCTTCACCGAGTTGCCGTTATCGCAATACTACGCCTCGCCGATGTTCTGGAGTTATTTTTTGAATATAATTGGCGATGTTCATCTATTTCTTCCTGAAGTGTTCGTTAAAAATAATACCGATATCGTCAATTCCAACCTATGGACGTTGCCATGGGAACTGCAGTGTTACATCGTTATGTCAATCATGATAGTTACTGGAGTTTTATTTCATCGAATCTTGTTAACTATATTGGTTGGAGTGGCGACCGTTTATCTGATTTACGTAAGTCTTGTGAGCGGCTTTCAGGTTGTTCCGGCACAAGTTGAAGGGCCAACTCTAGTTTATTATTTCGTAGTCGGAGTATTAATGTTTTTATGGCGAGATAAATTTGTGTTTCATGAGGGGTTGTTTATTGTTGCCGCTGTCCTTTGCTATATTCTTATGATGTCGCCGAGGACCATTTTTATTTATCCAATCTTGCTAACCTACATAACTGCCTTCATCGGTCTCTTTCCGTTCCCCAAATCTTCTTTGATCAAGTCAGGAGACTACTCTTACGGGATCTATCTCTACGGCTTTCCGGTTACCCAAGCACTCTTCGCCGCGTCACTCTTGATGGGCTTTTCGCGCCAGGGAAATCTGGCGGTCTTCGCTCCCCTGGCGGTACTTGCGACCGCTGCTTTTGCCGCTCTCTCCTGGCATGGCGTTGAGAAGCACTGCTTGAAACTCAAACGCTATATCGCGCCTAAATCGTCCAAGATAACTGCGGCGCTGCATCCCACCGCCCTCTCCGGGTAACAAGCTGTGTCGAGCTTCATATTATTGGTCAGCGAGGGATCGCTTCGTGCGCTCTATTAGAAATAGAGTTGCTCGTGGTTTGCATCGGCGACGAGTAACCGCCGAGACCACGAGCCTTGCTCCCTTGACATACGCCAGTGGCGGGCCGCCGGTATCGACGATTGACATTCTATTGCTTTGCCCGGGCGGCCTGGAGCACGGCGGCGGCATCGGGCGCCAGATGGGCTATTTCCTGGCTTCTCTGCCGCAGGGGGCGGAGACGCCTGCGTACTTGGTTATCGACACACGTGGGCCTTGGTTCCTTGGCGCCGCGCGATGGCGCATCCCCCTGTCCGCGCTCTACCTTGTGGCCGCAGCATTCCGAATCGCGGGGACGGGCATCATAAAGCGACGCGGCCTGCTGCACGTGAACATCACCGGCCGTGGCAGCACCGCGCGCAAGCTGATGCTTACTGCGGTCGCCCGCGCTGTAGCGTTGCCGTATGTCCTGCACATCCACGACTACGACTACGCCGCGGACGTTCTTGCGCGCGGCCCGCTGATGCGGCGCCTCGTGCGCAGCATGTTCGCCGTTGCGGCGCAGATCATCGTCCTGGGGACGGGGGCCGAGCGGACTCTGCGGGCCGCGCTCGCACTGCCGGGCGCGCCCATCCTGATTCTGCCGAACGCGGTGCCCGATCCGCATCTCGCCCCGCGACCGGCGACCGGAGTGGCGGCGGCCGCCCCGTCGCACCTCGTTTTTCTCGGCCATCTCAGCGCCCGCAAGGGCGTACCCGAACTTCTAGAGGCGTTGGCGAGCCCTGCGATGGCCGCGCTCCCATGGCGCGCGACCCTCGCGGGCGGCGGCCCGGTCAATGAGATTCTGGCCCGGGCAGCCGCTCTGGGCATCGCCGATCGGGTGGACCTCCCCGGCTGGATTGATCAGGAGGCGGCCAACGCCCTGTGTGCGGACGCGGACATCCTGGTGTTGCCCTCGCACGCCGAGGGGCTGGCTATGTCGGTTCTGGAAGGGCTCGCGCATGGGCTTGCCGTGGTGACGACGCCGGTCGGCGCGCATACCGAAGTGATCGAGCCGGAGTGGTCCGGCCTGTTTGTGCCACCCGGGGACGCAGCTGCGCTCGGCGCTGCGCTGGCCCGCGTGGTCGGCGATCCTGCGCTTCGCGAGCGTCTGCGCACGGGCGCTCGCCAGCGTTTCCTCGAGCGTTTCGAAGTGAGATCTTACGCCTCGACCTTGTCTCGGCTGCATGTCGGCCTGCTTGGCGGTCGCCGAGCGCTGGGCGGGATTGAAACCGAACCTCTGTCATGACGGCTAAGTCCGTGCTCGCGATAAGGGCCGTTGCATGAAGCTGCTAATCTCGGCCTATGCCTGCGCCCCCAATCGGGGGTCCGAGCATAGCTGCGGGTGGAACTGGACGTCAGAGGTCGCCCGACTTGGGTATGAGACGACGGTTCTCGTCTCTCCGGCTCATCGCACAGCCATCCTGGCGGCAACCCGGCAAAACTCGACGTTGCAGCGGATCCGGTGGGTATTCCCCGAAGTCGGCGCTTGGCCGCTGCAACAAGGCAAAGAGCCGGGCTGGGAGCGAACATACAATCTGCTGTGGCAGAAAAAAGCGCTTCGAGTCGCCCGAGAGCTCCACCGCGAGCATCCATTCGATCTCGTGCATCATCTAACCTGGGCCGGTGTGCGGGCGCCGACTTTTCTCGGAGCGCTTTGCGTACCGCTGATCGTCGGCCCCGTCGGCGGTGGTGAAACCTCTCCTGGAAAGTTGCGTGACCGTTTCCCTTTGCGTGGCCGCGTTCTAGAGAGCCTCCGCGATTTGTCGAACGCGACGATCGAGCTCAACCCGATCGTGCGGCGCGGCCTTCGTACCGCCGAGGTGATTTTCGCCCGCACCGCGGATACTAAGAATTTATTGAGTCCGCCATTGCGGGCAAAGACCTATGTGCAGATGGAACTGGGCGTGACGCAGGCGCAGATTGGCGCCCCGCGCCCCATACGCAAGATGCCGCGCAAGCTGCTATACGCGGGACGCCTCCTGTATTGGAAGGGGGTGCACATTGCCATCGAAGCAGTGTCCCGGCTAGTTACGCAAATGCCCGATGCGCACCTGACGATCGTCGGGAATGGTCCGGAAGAGACGCGATTGAAGTTTGAAATCGCCAAACTCAACCTCGATGCGAATATCACGCTAGTGCCCTGGATGCCCCAGGATAAACTTGTCCGTCTCTACGACACCCACGACGTTTTTGTCTTTCCCAGTCTGCACGACAGCGCGGGATGGGTAGTTCTGGAATCGATCTGCAGGGGAATGCCGGTCGCCTGCCTCAATCTTGGCGGCCCGAAGGAGATCGTAACGCCGGCTTCCGGGATCATCGTCGATACGACGGGGCTGGATACATCAGGCGTCGCGGCGAGGTTGGCCGAAGAACTGCGTGCGCTTCTTGCTGATCCAGAACGGCTTGCCGCCCTATCGGCCGGCGCTATCGCCAGAGCGGGCGATTTTCTTTTGCGCGATCAGGTTGAACGGCTCTATGCCCAGGCAGCTGAACATCGTGGGCCGCTCCCAACGCAAGTTCGTCAAGCCGCGGGTTGACAAGAGAATGAAAGCAGCTTTCCAATTTAGTTAATCCGATCGAGTTCAGTATCAAAGAACTCGCGGATAAAGTTGTTGTCTCACCAATTCTAAGTCAATTATCGTAAACCGTCCGCTTCCGGAGGATGATCCGAAGCAACGAAAACCAAACATTGCCATGGCAACAGCCGCACTGGACTGGGAACCTCGGGTCGGTCTGGGAGACTGGCTGAGGAAAGTAATTGCATTTTGAGGAATTGGCCTCTAAGGGCTCTTAAGGTTGGCGCGATCGGGCTCGAGCTCCCGCGCGGCCAGAACGCTAGTTTATTCCATTTGAAATGCAGAGCATAGCCGTTGCAGGCTGAAGCTGGAAGTGTCGTGCTCGCGAGCCTGCCCAAAGCTTGTTGGCGTTACCTAATGGCGAACCTCGCTAACGTCGACCGCGAGATAGTATAGTCATGATATCCCTTCCCGGGCGGCTGCGTCCGGTGTGTGGTTTTCGTTAATTAGTCAGATCAGTAATACTTATCCGCATTTCGCTTTGGCCCTGAACGGGAATGGCTCCATGACCGGTGAGCGTTTAGTGAGTCTGGACGCCGCCCGTGGCGTCGGCGCCTTCAGCGTGGTCTTGTGGCACTGGTCGCATTTTTTCGATGAAGGTGTGCACCCGGCGGTGGGCGAGGTGCAGACACGACCTTTCTCCGAAGTCTTCTATTGGCTTTATAGCTACGGCTGGATGGGCGTTGAATTCTTTTTCGTACTGTCGGGGTTTATTTTCTTCCACTATTACTATGCACTGATATCCGATCGCCAAATAGGCGCCGGAGAATTTTTCAAGCGGAGGTTCGCCCGCTTGTATCCGCTCCATGGCCTGACCCTGCTGATCGTGATCGTGCTGCAGGAGGTCTATCGGCAACAGCACAGCAGCAACTTCGTCTATCCGCCAGGCACAACGGCAGACTTGCTCCAGGCGGTGACCTTGACCTCCCACTGGTGGCCGAACCAGGGGTTCTTTTTCAACGGGCCCAGCTGGTCAATCTCCGTCGAGTGCTTCCTATACGCAGTATTCTTCGTATGCGCGAGATTTGCAGGGCAGCGCTACGTCATGGCCTTTCTCGCGCTGGCCGCGATCGGCCTCGCGCTCACTTTCCTGCAATGGCCGATCGGTCGGGGCCTGGTGTCGTTTTTTAGTGGCGCGCTCGTCGCCCTAGGCCTTTACCGGCTGATGCGGTCTGGTTGGTATCAACGCGCGCCCCATCTGGTGCTGCTGATGGCGCTCGCCTTCGGCGCGACGCTGCTGCTGGGCCTCTCGGCGCTGCCTGTGCTGGCCAGCCTACTCGGCCGGGCGGCGCCGGCCGCGCCACGGCTTGCCGAGGCGGCCACCGGCCACCTCGTCGTCTTCGTGGCGTTTCCGTATCTCGTCCTGCTGCTGGCGCTCATCGAGACCGGTCGTCCGATCCGCGCGAGGGTGCTGCGCTTGCTCGGCGACTGCTCCTATTCCATCTACCTACTGCATTTCCCGCTGCAACTATTGACAGTCATCTGTCTCGACGCCGCTGGTGTGGGTCGTGCGGTATTCGGCCAGCCGCTGACTTTTGTCGCCTGGTGTTCATTGTTATTCGGCGTCAGCGCCTTATCCCACTATGGCTTCGAGAAGCCTCTGCAGCGGCGCATCCGGGCCCTTGGAGGCATGATCGCCGTCCGCCCGTCGCCCACGACCGTGTCCTAACGCAAGCCCATGTGCTACCTGACCCTCAAGGTCGATCCTCAGATCCTCGGAAAGTCGGCGTTGATGTTGGCGCGAGCTTCGGAGAAATATGCTACCTGCCTTCAGTTTTCAGATAGTCTTGTCGGGGCGCGCGCTGCCATGCCAAACGGGAAGAAGGCGCGCGGATTTCGATGACGCTGCTCTTTCGCGGATTTGGAGCTGTGCCCCGCAGCGACGCAACGTTGGAGGCGATCACCAAAACGTTTTTCCTCTGCCGGGAACCAACCATTTGATTCTAAGACGCGGTAATACGAATGACCACATTGTTCAGCGCCAATGGGTTCGCTGGGCTGTCGGCTGGCTGTTTCTGTGCCAACTGGAGGCGCTTGATATAGTTGATCGTACGTTTTATGGCCATTGGCTCGGCAAATCCGGGGATATAGTCACTCAATTCATAAATATATCCCAGATTGCTATAAGCATTACATTATTTTTAGTAGGATTGCGACGATGGTCTAGCCTCCATAGAGGCGCTACTATCCTCATGTCTTTGGCTATTTTCCTATTGAGCTCTACGGCTTGGTCGGTTGTTCCTGCGGCTACTTTTCGCGGGGCGATTCAATACGTTTTTTTTATTCTAGGATTAATCGGTGCGGCGGAGAACATTGAAGGTGATGACTTCATGGATGTCCTCGCCTCAGTGTGCTTCCTATCGGCTATCGTATCCCTTGTGCTCCTTCTTGTTGCTCCCGGCTATGTAACTGAGGGATCGGATTTCTTCGGGGTCTTTAGTTACAAAAACCTCCTGGGACAGGCTATGGCCCTCGGGGCACTCGCTTGCCTTCATCGTCTTTGGGCGCGGAAGCGAAGCAGGCTATTGACCCTGTTCATGCTTCTATTCATGATTTTTGTTGCACTCAAGTCTAGCTCAGCCACATCCTGTCTAGCGATCTTGCTGTTCTGCATTCTCGGAACCGCATTACAACTTATGCAGAAAGGAGGAGCCTCCAAAATCATTGGCGTCTTTTTATTAGCCCTTCTCCTCCTTTTCGCCCCAGTTGTTGCCGTCGGCTCCGATGCTTTATTCGCTTTGATTGGCAAGGATCCCACCTTGACGGGTCGCACGGTAATTTGGACGTATGTGCTCCCTTACATCTATCAGCGGCCATTCCTGGGATGGGGGTACGGCGCGTTCTGGTCCACCGAAAACCCAGCAGCCTGGGAAATCGCGAATGCCATCCATTGGTACTCGCCGGAGGCGCACAACGGCGTTCTGGAAATTCTTTTAAGCGGCGGACTGATCGGCGCCGTCTGGTTTGTCTATCTTTTTTTCAGAACCATTCGGATATCTTTGCGATGCATGCGTTACGACAGTGCAATGGCGATAACATGTCTCTCGTGTTGCGTGGGCGTTGTTGTGGAAGGGGTCAGCGAGCGAGTTTTAGTGTACATTGACGCGTTAGCCGGCGTCTTCTTCATTTGTGGTTTCTTTTGCGAACAAACGGTTTCGAGAGCGCGGCGGCATCCGATTAACTACGCACGATCTGAATTCGCTCACCCTGGGTCGTCGCCGACAACTGCAATGGTGCACGCAAAACTACAAGGAACCCAAATCGGATAAGAAAGTGGCGGCCGTTGAGTCGGTATTACCGAAGCTCAAGCCTACCGGGGGATCCGCGCACCACAGACTTTAACGCACCTCAGCCATCTCATCCTAAACTCGCCACTCCTCCTCTACCCCCGCCGACACTGCCATGTAATTCGAGACGCCCCGAAAGTATTCAAGCTCCTCATCGTATCGGTGAATTCGCAATGTCATCCCACGCGGCAGTATGCGGTATAGCTCGTAGCTATGCTTTGTGAGTAGTTCCCAGAAATCCCGGAAGAACGTGCGCGAGTTAATGTTGCCGCTTCCGAACTCAAAAGACAGTGCGCGAATAATACTTTTCGCTAGGGCGCGGTCCGCACCTCTGAGAGCGAACAGTTCGTGGCCCTCGATGTCCATTTTCATGAAATCGATCGCCTGGATAGAATTAGTTTCAATGAATGAATCGATTGAGACTACCGCAACGTCGGTCGGCGCGAAGCTTTGCCCGGAGAAAAAAGTATCGCCTCTGATATGTAGTGAGGCGTTGCCTGCCGCGTCACCCGGGGAATGCAGGACTGCGCGCCCCTCCTTCTCGCCAACGGCTGCCTGGGTCAGAATCGCGCCATCGATTGTCAGATATGGGGCGCATGCCGTCTGCGGTTCAAACAGAAACAGCCGGAGGTTTCCCACCCGTTGCCGGATCGCTCTGGACCATTCGCCCTTATTGGCCCCTATGTCGAACACGGTTGCGCCCGGGCGGATAAACTTCAGAGCCGCTGTGACTTCAGCATCGATGTCCCAACCAGAGCCTGCACCCTTCCCCTGGAGCAACGCGGCTCCGGTCTCACCCAACGAGATGGCGGATTGGACGCGAGTTGATGACAGGGCGCGCGAGGCAATCGGGATCAGAAATTTTGCTACCTTGCCCGTTCGGCGATAGCGGTGCAGTTCTGGCATTGCACACTCCCCGGTGGTTGCTCATGCTCAGACCACAAAGGAACACGAGGAGCTTGGTCTTTAAACTGGTCATCCGCCCTTGTCCACTTTTTCAGGGTATCCGCCCTTACTAAAGGCGCGCGGTCTGACGAATGGGAAGGCTCGACAGCTTAAGACCCGCGCGTATTGATTAAGAGATTTCTTCCGGCGCTCGAAGCATCGCTAGTACCCACACGGTTTTGTCACTAATCCAGCGTTCTCAGTGATCGTCGATCCGGTCCACTGGAGGTAGACGATGCCCTTGAGCCATGCCGGATAGAGCGAATTCGCCGTGCATGGTCCAGGCGGCTGATAACCCTTCCCCGCCGTACCGCTTGCGGTTGGCGTGAGATCTGCGATGGTGCGTGCCATGCAGGCCGTAACATTGGTGTAGGCCGAACAAGACGGCGTTCCGACCTGATTGGCTAATAGATCGGATATGTTCGCAAACGCTGGATCTTCGTAAGTGTTTGTCCCGAGAGAAGCGGTTTGATATGAAATGGCTGAATTGCTTCCAGCACAGTTGCCAGAGTCACAACTCGCTGCGGTTCCATAGAATATATTTTGTAATCCGGAGCCGCCGGTCGCAAGCGTCGCGGCTGCCACACCCGTACCGCCAATCAGCAGTGCGTAGGGATGATCCGGCGATGTTTTCGAGCATGCTGCCCCGTATGGCATCGTAGCCCGGCCGGTTCGGGCGATATTGTCATAAGTGCTTATATGCCACGGGAATCCGCTAGACTGTATTGCAATGTTAATTTCGCCCGACGATCCAGGCTCGAACGCCGTGCATACCATATCGTCAAATACGGTATTGTGATCAAAAACAATAGTGACAGCACTTTTATTAAAATTTTGCTGCGTGACTTGTAGTCCGGTCCACGCGTTATCATAAACGATGTTGTTTTCAGCAACCGACTGGCCAGTGTATCCGTGCGCGTCGAAGGTATCGAACATGATGCCTTCGCCGTCGCTGAGACCGCATTCTTGGCTGTTCAGACCGGCATAGGAAAAACTCCCAGCGACATAGACATGCGTGCCTGGGGTAGTGTCAAAATTGGCCGGACCGGCATCGTCTATTGCCGCGACACAGATCGGGTCCAAATTGGCCTTCTGTGCAATACTCCCGACAACAGCGAATTCGTCGACCCCATTGCCGGGGACATTATGATTCATGCCGCCGTCGTCGGTGCCAAAAGCCGCCGCTGAGTTGTACGCAATATCGTTGATGAACGCGATGTGGTGAACGATCGTCGTTCCCGTCGCAGCGCCAAACGCCTGGAACGCTCGTTTAGAGCCATTGCCGGTCGCGGCCCAGCCTTCGATGGCCCAGTTGCTTGCGGTTATATTCATAGCCGCAGTGCCAGCACAGAGGGCCGTGGCGCAGTTGATGTTGCAGGACTGTAATTTGCCTGCGCAGAGTAGCGTCGCGAAATTAACCCCTCCAGTCCCGTCAATGCCTCCACTTGTAGACGGGCACGTTGATACCTTCCCCCAGGATCCGAAGTTCCCGTTATAAGTCCCTTGAGCAGCGATAATGACATCCCCGCACACAACCGCGTGGTTCGGTGTAGCCCAAGGCGTCGAGGGCGAGGTTCCGTTATTGCCGTCTGAACCAGTCGGTGACATGTAATAGGTGTGGAGCGCGGCGAACGGAGTTGATCCGCTAGCGGATGCCGGAGGCGAACTGCTGCTTGCCGCCACGATTGGGACCGTTGGAGCACTGGTCGCTGATGACTTCAGCCCCGGAGATCCTGTCGCAGTAACTGTGACTCTCAGCGCGTGTCCCACGTCGCTTGCAACAGGGGTATACGTCGCCGCGGTCGCCCCCGCGATCCCCGTGTTATTCCCGGACCAATTATAAGTAACGGAAGTTGCGCCCTTCCAGGTTCCGGTTGTCGACGAGAGGACCTGGCCGACCTGAGCCGTTCCGCTGATCACCGGGAACTCAAGAAGCACCGGATACGCTGCCTGGCCCTGGCTAGCGGCGGTAGCGGCGGTAGCGGCGGTAGCGGCGGTAATGGTGAGTGGTATGCTTTGCTGTGCTAGCAAGGCGCTATAGGTCGGGTTAAACACAGCGACCTCCATCGTATATGTTCCGGCTTTTGTGCCGGCGGGCACGGTCCAACCATCGGTTTGGATCAAGGGTACGCCCGCTTTGAACGTTTCGGAGAATATCTGTTGCGTGGTGTTATTGCCGGGAGTGGCGCCCGGAGCCAACAATGAAAATTCGACAGGATAATTCGAGGCGTTCTGATTGGCGGTCATCGTCGCGGTGAAAACAACCGTCTGTCCCGGCTGGGCGGCGGCCGGGGTCGCTTTCGCCGAACTCACAGTGATGGTCTGGGCTAGCGCCGGCGCTTGAAATGCATTAAAAGCCAGGATTATTGCAAGGACGATCGTTCCAATAAAAGGCGTGAAATAGCGGCTCAGCCCTTGCGCGCCGGCGGTAGCGGACAACGGTGCAGCTACCTCTTGTTTTGCCGTCGAACCGGATAGTGGCAAGGAAACCGTTATCGATGCAAACACTCCACCATGACTTCTCATTCAACCCTCCACCCATGACGCATTGCTTTTGAATTGATTGGTTAGCTCAATGCTTGCGTTGCGAAGCATTGGCCTCCATCCGCGCACCTTCCTGGAAACTTGCCCACTGGCGGCAGCGAGATGCTCTTGCCGGTTTCGGCCTTGGAGAGCTAGGATTTTGGCTAACAGAAGATTGCTGTTATCGCCGCAGGCGGCTGGTAGAACGGCCATCTCATCGATGGCGGCCGTGTGCGCCGAGCCCAGAGACCAGAGCGCAACTGGCTGCTACACTGCGTCTGCGAATAAAGCGCATGGGACATTCCCCTCAAGCCAGGATTCCGCCTGGACCCTCATCGCCGATAGTAACGGCATCATAAGCGACGAACCTTCCTAAAAGCGTTACCAGCAAAGTGCGCATTTATCTTATCTTCATTCGCACGCATGGTAACTGACTGAATTTGATCATGTCATCTGAACGTACTTCTGAGATTACACACGGAGATCAACTTGCCAAGGATCAGATATTTTCATTTTCTTATCATAGACCACGGCATCCATCTCGCGTCCAGTCATCCTTATGTCTCCCCATTTATGCTAATCCAAGTGGCACGTCATACTTAGGACCTCTGCGGTTCGCATCCATGTCAATCAATATCGACCCAAGAAATCGACCCAAGAATCCACCCTGCCTTCGTAGTTAGTCAGCTTACTATAACGACTCGTTCAAGCCAAAATCGTCAATAAACCCATTTCTATAGTTCAAATTTGACAACTCCGCAAGCGTCAATTCCGCACACTTCCCGTAATACCGTTCGTCT